>Ga0302127_10002690_pt1 | contig 10750 bp, 13 predicted proteins | sample CB4_SCM_MG_FD_204452 | JGI IMG/M metagenome (GOLD analysis project Ga0302127, IMG submission 204452) | Marine microbial communities from Western Arctic Ocean, Canada - CB4_SCM | ecosystem: Environmental > Aquatic > Marine > Oceanic | place: Canada: Western Arctic Ocean | collected 2017-09-24
ACCGGGGTCGTATATTTCGACGCCGATGGGAACGAGCAACGGCAGCTCGCTCGCATCGTGTGCCTGGCCGGCAACGCGATCGAAACACCACGCCTTCTACTGTTGTCCGAATCCAGTCAGTTTCCGGACGGTCTAGCGAATTCTTCCGGCGAACTCGGCTGTAACTATCAACGGCATACCTCAGGGAGCGTTTTCGCGACGTTCGACGAGCCCATTCATATGTATCGAGGCACCTCCATGGCCGGCATCGTCAGCGAAGAATCCAATCACGAACCGCGCCGCGGTTTCGCTGGCGGCTACCAACTTCAAACGCTCGGCTTTGGCTTACCGTTAACCGCCGCCTTTATTGATCCCGGTGGTTGGGGCCGCGGCGTCACAAGCGCCTTGGACGACTATGCGAATATGGCTGGCTTATGGATCGTTGGCGAAGACTTACCGCAAACGAGTAACCGAATAACCCTGAATCGTGACGAAACCGATCAATCGGGATTACCGGTCGCCAATGTTCACTACGACGACCATCGAAACGATATCGCAATGCGTACTCACGGATTTCGTCAAGGGCGAGCGTTATATGAATCGATCGGTGCGAAAAACGTCTACGAAGCGCCGCCCTTCCCGTCGTCACACAACATGGGAACGTGTCGAATGAGCGAAGACCAATATTACGGGGTGGTAAATAAATGGGGTCAGACGCACGACATTCCAAACCTGTTTATTTCCGACGGTAGCCAGTTCACGACCAGCGGCGCTGGAAATCCGACCTTAACGATCGTCGCATTAGCGATCCGGCAAGCGGATTGGATTGCCCTGGAAATGGGTCGCCGCTCGATTTGAACCGCGACTAAATTGTATAGCGATGCCCAGCTTGAGCGCAGCCGGCTGGTGCCGTTATCCTGACATCGATTGAGAGCACAAAGAGCAAGAGCCATGCACCAACTAGAATTCTATTTCGACTGTTCCAGTCCCTGGACGTACCTCGCGTTTGAACGTGTTTTAACGATGCTCGATCCGGCGCAGGTCGAAATATTGTGGAAGCCGATCCTCGTTGGCGGCGTATTCAATGCAGTAAATCCGGCGATATACGACGTGCGCGCCAATCCCGTACCCGCCAAAGCAAGTTACGCGCGCAAAGACTTACAAGATTGGGCAAAATTCGTCGGCATCGACATCGGTCAGCCGCCAGTATTTCCTGTCAACAGCGTCAAAGCCATGCGCGGAGCGTTTTTCGCGTTAGATAACGACTTACTTATACCTTATGCGAAAGCGGTTTTTAAACGTTATTGGACGGATTTGGCGGACATTTCGCAAGCGGACGAATTGCGCGCAATTGTGGATTCCGTCGGGCTCGATGAGCAGGCGTTCTTCTCTGCCATTGCGTCGCAAGACTACAAAGATCGGCTACGCGATACCACAGACGAACTCATGCGCCGTGGCGGCTTTGGATCGCCAACGCTGTATCTCGATGGAGATGACATGTACTTTGGCAACGACCGCTTAGAACTCATCGCTGCGCAGCTAGACTAGATTTCCGCCACCGGGTAGGACACTGCGACGATGACGTAGGTTTGTTCCCCGCGCGCGGTATTCAACGAGACTTCATCATCCACGCCGTGCTTCATTAACGCCTTAGCCAACGGCGCATCGACGCTGATCCAGCCGCGCTCCCCATCGATCTCGTCAGCTCCAACTATGCGGTAAAGGTGGGCCTCACCTGACTCCATTTCGAGCTCTACCTCGGCGCCAAAAAATACCCGCGACGGATCCGAGGGTATCGTCGTCACGACGTTTAGTTCCGGCATGCGGCGCTGCAAATAACGGATCCGACGATCGATTTCGCCGAGCTCTTTTTTTCGATAAATATACTCGGCGTTTTCCGATCGATCGCCTTCTGCCGCAGCAGCAGCAAGGTGTTTAACCACCTGACGACGTCGCTTCCAAATATCAACAGTCTCTTGCTCGAGATTCTCGAAACCTTGAGCCGTGATGTAAGGGGAGGCCTTTTTACCTGGTGCTCGCCATCTGCCCATCAGATTGGATTATCCACCGGGGAGCGGGCAAAACCCTTGCGACTGAACTTTCAGTGGTGCGTTGAACAGACTGCGGAAATTCTCCATCGCGATCCCGGCAGTGAGTTCGACGATTTCCGCTTCGCTAAACTGGTTAGATAGCTTGGCGAATAACTCGTCGTCAACTTCCTCGCCAGTAATCGTCATTTTCTCGCCATACTCGAGCGCCAACCGCTCGACGTCGGTGTACACATCACTATCTCGCCATTGCGGTAAAGCGGCAACTTTTGCTTGGCCGTTTTCGGATTCGATCGCACGGAACGAATTGATGTCGACTCAAAATGGGCAACCGTTGAGCGCCGCGACGCGTGCGTAGACGAGCGCGAGTAAGGTCGGCGGTAACAAGCCCGAGTGATCAATCGAGGCGTAGAGTTTCTTCGCCGCTTGAAGGATCGGTGGACAATGCGCCAGTACTCGGGTCGGGTGCAACACGTCGCCGAATAATTCGCGCTCCGACGCTAGTTCGTCTCCGAGTATCGCATCCCCACCATCGTCCAAAATTTCACTCACTCTTGGCATATCAGACTCCCCTTCAGACCATGATTCGAGGCGCTAAGCTTACCGATAGAGTCGGCCACGCGCGAGTCACGAAATGATTTGACGGAAATCGATAGATCCGAATAGATGCAATCCTAGATGGAAGATTCCTTAGGTTAGAATAGCGCTTTGTCAATTATCCAATTAGTCTCTCGAGGTGTTCCGAATGTCGGACCAACGCTACAAAGTTGCTGTCGTACAAGCCGCTCGCGGGTTCGTGAACCTGCAAGCGACCCTAGACAAGGGCATTGCTTTGATCGATGAACCAACAACCGAGACTGCCCCATGATTGACTTATATTCATGGCAAACGTCTAACGGACGCAAAGTATCGATCGCTCTTGAGGAAATGGAACTCCCGTATAACGTCCATCCAATCAACATCGGCGCTGACGACCAATTCACCGATGCCTTTACAGCATTGAATCCCAATCAAAAAATCCCCGCGATTACGGATTCAGATGGCCCGGATGGTGCACCGATAACGGTTTTCGAATCGGGCGCTATTTTGCTTTATCTCGCGCGAAAATGCGGACGATTCCTGCCGCGAGATGCGCGTGGCGAGATCGAAACCTTGCAGTGGTTAATGTTGCAAATGGGCGGTATCGGACCGATATTTGGGCAAGTGCACCATTTCAAACGAGCGGCTAAAGAGCCGGTCCCCTACGCCCTTGAACGTTATGGCAAAGAATGCCTGCGCCTTTACGAGGTGTTAGACAAACGGCTCGCCGATCGACAATACATTGCCGCGGGCGAATACTCGATTGCCGATATAGCAATCTTTCCGTGGGTCGCTCGTTACGACTGGCAAGAGGTCGATTTGCAATGGTTCGAAAACGTAAAACGTTGGTACGAACTCATTGAGCAACGTCCCGCGGTGCAGCGCGGCCTCATCGTTCCTCGGAGACCGTAGTTAAACCAATGAGTGAATTTTGGAGCGCAATTGTCACCGAGCTCACGCCTTATGTTCCGGGCGAGCAGCCAAATGATCCGAACATTATTAAGCTGAACACGAATGAGAACCCCTACGGGCCCTCGCCTGCCGCCTTGGCGGCAATTCGTGCCGAGGCTCAGGATACCTTGCGCTTATACCCCGACCCTCAGGCGCTTGAACTCAAGCAAGCGCTTGCCGACGCACACGGACTTCAAACGGCTCAAGTGTTTGTCGGAAATGGTTCGGATGAGGTGCTTGCACACGTTTTTCGCGGATTACTAAAACACGATAAGCCGATCCTTTTCCCAGATATTAGTTATAGCTTTTATCCTGTTTATTGCGGGTTGTACGAGATACCGTTCGATGTCATCGCCTTGAATGAGAATTTCGAGATCGATCTCGTCGACTACCAGCGCGGCAATGGCGGGATCATATTTCCCAACCCCAATGCACCGACCGGTTTATCCGTCACTCGCGAGGCGCTTGAAGATCTGCTGAAACAAAACCGCGCCTCGGTGGTGGTCGTCGACGAAGCGTATAGCGCCTTCGCCGAGGATTCGTTCGTTGATCTTATCGATCGCTACGAAAATCTTTTGATCGTGCAAACGTTGTCCAAATCCCATGCGTTGGCCGGGCTTCGGGTTGGCTTTGCTTTTGCGAATCCGATCTTGATTGAGGCGCTGGAGCGGATCAAAAACAGTTTTAATTCCTACCCGCTCGATCGGCTCGCAATTGCGGGCGCGATCGCAGCCATCGAGGACCAGGATTATTTCGCGCGCATTCGCGACCGGGTCATCGAAACCCGAACTCGGGCGATTGAGGCGCTAAGTGATTTAGATTTTGCCGTATTACCCTCACAAACAAACTTTATTTTCGTCACGCACCCACGATCTGGCGCAGCGGAAATCGCCCACGCGCTCCGCGAACGTTCGATCGTTGTGCGACATTTCAATCATCCACGCACAGAAAATTACCTACGCATTACGATCGGTACAGATCGAGAAATTGATGCGCTGATCTTTGCGCTAAAAGAAATTTTGCCGTCTTAAACGACCGCGCAGGCCGAAGCCTGCGTGGTTAATTCTTGCACCAAGGCAAAAGCGACATAACGCCCCGCCCGGTTGGATCAGTTCATCTTAAGCAGCAGCCGCTTTCCCCCAACTGCGTAATTCTGGAATGACCTTTTCGGCGATAAGACGTTGCGAGTTTTCGGCATCTTTAAATGGCATGCCAGCGGCACGGAAACCAAACAATACATCGAAGTCACCAATCACGCTGCGCGTGTTGGAGAGCTTCTCGAGCATTTGGTCCGGCGTGCCCCATGGCTGCGCATCGACATAAGCGTTGGCCATGCCTTCAAGACCGACCTCGCGAAGCATATCGACCGCTTCTCCATAGGTCTCATAACCCTTCGCCTTTTTGAAGTGATCGCCCATCAGTTCGTAGTGGTGCATCACTGTTAGTAGATACCCAGCGATGTGTTTACGCGCAAGTTCTTCTGCGCGGCCCGCATCTTCATGGCAAACCGTAATGCCGGCCATTAGTGGCGGCGGGGCGGGTTCGTTGTGGAGCTTTTGATACAGCTCTCGATACGGCACAAAGTCCGCGTTTTGTTCTTCGACGGGTTTTTGCACGAAGACCATCATTTGCGCGCGGTTAGTTGCACATGCCAAGGCAGAATCGGGCGACGAAGCAACTTGGGTTACACGACCTTTAAACGTGCGCGTTGGTGCTGGGCGAATTTTAGCGAGCGGTTGTTTGTAATATTTCCCGTCGCCCTGCATCACCCCAGTTTCGAGTGCATTTAGGATCATCGGCGCAGCTTCGTCGAATCGGTCTCGCGAACTATCCATATCGATACCGAACTGGTCGTATTCGCGTTTCGATAGTCCGCGCCCCATGCCAAATATAACCCGCCCACCAGACAACTCGTCCAGCAAGGCAATTTTTTCCGCCACTCGCAACGGCGTGTTCCACGGCACGATAACCGCGCCTGTCGCGAGTTTTAAGGTTTTAGTCAATGCCGCGATGTGTGATAAATAGACAACGTTATCTGGGCAAAAAGAGTAATCCTCAAAATGATGTTCGACGCACCAATGAGAGTCGTAACCTTGCGCTTCTAACTGGGATGCGAGTTTGAGTTCTTCTTGGTAGACCTGGCTGTCCGTCACACTGTCGTCATAGGATTGGCGCTGAAAGAGCGCAAGGGTACCGATTTGCATAATTTTTTCTCCGGAATTTATGATCTGAACGATCCGCAGCCTAAGCATCCGCGAGGGCGTTCCCTGAAGTCTACGCCGGGAACACGTAGAGGCCAACTATTCGTCCTTAGGTGTGGGAAACAACACGGCAGCGAAACGTGGTAGAACTATGGCGATGCACGAGCGATACCGCTAAATTATTGTGCCAACAATCGAGGCCTACTTCTTATGAGCGAACTCGCCCCCGTCAGTCACCTCTTCGCCGAGCTCTCGGGGCTTCGAATGCACTACGTTACGGCGGGTGAAGGTGCGCCAGTCGTCTTGCTGCACGGCTGGCCACAAACGTGGTACGAATGGCGCGACGTCATTCGGCATCTCGCTCCGCATTACCAGATCGTCGCACCTGACTTACGTGGACTTGGCGATAGCTCCCGGCCAGATTCCGGTTACGATACCCAGACGTTAGCCGCAGACGTCTGGGAACTGGCCAACGACGTACTTGGATTCGAGCATTTTTTTCTCGTTGGTCATGACTGGGGTGGTCCTGTGAGCTACGCGTTAGCGGCAGCCCACCCGCAAGCTGTAACGAAACTCGCGATCCTAGACGTCGCCATCCCAGGTGACGGCGGGGCTAATATTTCCCAAGGCGGGAAACGTTGGCATCACGCGTTTCATCAGACACGTGAATTGCCAGAGGCACTGATCGCAGGGCGGGAAGCTATTTATCTCGGATGGTTTTATCAAAATTATGGAGCGCGCCCGGATGCGATCACCGCTGATGCCGTGAAAGAATACCTGCGGACGTACTCGCAAGCAGATGCCCTGCGCGCGGGTTTCAACTACTACCGAAATATACCTACCGACATTGCGCAGAATGAAGCGCTGGTAGCGAAATTTAAACTGCCGATGCCGGTGCTGGCACTCGGTGGTGCCGAAGGTTGGGGCCGAGGTGAAGAAGTGTTGGATTCGTGCAAACGCGTCGCGCTAAATGTCCGCGGTGGGATTATCGAAAATGCAGGTCATTGGATCCCCGAGGAACAGCCGGAGATACTATCCGAGCAATTGCTAGAATTCTTTCGTGAATAATATTCGCGCACAATAATTGCGAATCGTCTACGCCGCTATAGTGCGCCGTAGTATTCCGCCATACGCCGGCGCATGCGCGGGTCCGGCAACTCACCGGTCATCGCGCCCATATTCTGCATCATGTGATCGATCCGAGAAGTCGCCGGAATCGCACACGTCACGGCGCGATGCGAAACAATAAATTTAAGAAAGAATTGCGCCCAATTTTGCGCACCAAACTCGGCGGCCCATGACGGCAACGGTAAATTGCGAACTCGATCGAACACCAGACTTCGCCGAAACGGCCGATTAACAATCACGGCGATGCCACGCTCCAAGGCCATCGGAAGCAGCCGTTGTTCTGCTTCTCGGTCGATGATGTTGTAGGTGAATTGGACGAAATCGACGACCCCCTTGCCCATTAACATTTCTAGTTTTTCGTGGCGCTCGCCATGCGACGTCGTTGCCCCAATATAGCGAACCTGTCCCGTTGCCTTCCACTCCGCCAGCGTTTCCAAGTGCGTATCTGCGTCAACTAAATTATGGACTTGAAGCAGGTCGCAAGTATTCAGTCCCCACAGGCGTGCCGATTTTTTCATTTGGCGTTCACCAAGCCATTTGCCGCGCGTCCAGACTTTCGTTGCGGAAAACAACTCAGCTGGTTGTTCTAAGGCTGCCAGGCAATGCCCCAATGTTTGTTGGGAGGTTCCGTACATCGGCGAAGAATCGATCAACTCTCCGCCTAAATTAAAAAAATGTCGTAGTACCTCGACTCGAATGGCCAGTGCATGAGGATCATTAGCACAATCGAATGTGAGCCAGGAGCCCATTCCGACAACCGAAATCTGCCGTCCGCTAGAAGGAATCGTGCGCGTGATAATTCCGACCGGCGGGCTGTCTGCGAGTGCCGGCGCACAGACAGGCACACTTAAGGCAGCAATAGAGTGAAGGAAATCGCGACGGCGCCACATCACAGCATTCTAGCGCGGATGTTCGATTGATTTCACGCCTGTCGCGTCGCGAAATTATGCGCGGAAAGAAACCAGACGGCGATTGCCGTTTGCACTTATTATGCTCGATGAAGTGAGCGATGAATTGCTCATTCCATCGTTGCCTCGAACGGTAAATGGTTAATTTCGGCGCGATAACTCTAGGAGAGCTGATTGTATGAGTTGGTGGGGGAAACTAGTTGGAGGTGCGTTCGGTTTTATGCTTGGCGGGCCACTAGGCGCAATGCTCGGCGCGGCCGTCGGACATAACTTCGACAAAGGTCTCAACATAAGCACAGACGGCACGCCTTTCGGTCAGGGCCCAAACCAAGAGCGCATCCAGGGCGCTTTTTTTACTGCGACATTTTCAGTTATGGGTTATGTCGCAAAAGCCGATGGACGAGTGAGCGAAGACGAAATCGCGATCGCGCGATCGGTAATGCAGCAAATGTCGCTTGATCAGACCCAAGCGCGAGTCGCGATGGATCTGTTTAATCAAGGCAAGCAGGAGAATTTCGATCTCGATGGAGTAATTACGCAATTTAAGGCGGAGTGCCATCGTCGCCGGACTCTGCTGCAAATGTTTCTCGAAATTCTCCTTCATGCGGCGTACGCAGACGGTGTTATGCACCCTCAGGAAGCCAAAGTACTTAAAAGTATTAGCGATTCGCTTGGATTTTCAAACGCGCATTTCGAACAACTTGAGGCGATGGTCCGGTCGCAGCGATTTTTTGGCGGCGACGGTGATGCGGGTAGGCCACCTCCCGCCGAGCTACTCAGCGACGCGTATGCCTTGCTGGGTGTGAAAAAAACCAATTCGGATGCCGAAATTAAAAAAGCCTATCGACGCCTAATGAATCAACACCATCCCGACAAGCTGATAGCTAAGGGACTACCTGAAGAAATGATTAAGCTGGCAACGCAGAAAACCCAAGAAATAAAGGCGGCGCACGATCTAGTTAAAGCTGAACGCAAACAATGATCGCACACCTCCGAGATTAACGCCGAGTGGTGTTACGCCGACGCTTGACTTCGATCGGTTAGCCCTAGAGAATTCGCCGCCATGAGTGTCACGACCACTACCTCCTACCAACATCGCGTCTTGCTCGGGCTGCGTGCATTTGCGCTGTGCAAACGCTCACGCGCCGATTGGAAATCTAGCCCGACTTGATACGCTTCTAAAAAACTTAAGAATTCCAAAAGGCCGCAGCTGTAACTATCCTGCGGTTTTTTTTTGCCCGATCGAAACAAGGAACGAGTCACGTGATTACGAAAATTGCCTACATCAATGTCATTCTTATTTGGGCGACGACTCCATTGGCAATCAAGTGGAGTAGCGAAGGGGTCGGCTATCTGTTTGGCATCACGAGCCGGATGCTGCTCGGAATGATCGTCGCGTACTTAATCATTTTCGTCCTACGCTTGCGGATGCCATGGCATCGCCAGGCAGTCACAACTTATATTGCCGCGGGTCTAGGGATCTACACGACGATGGGCTCAATCTATTGGGGTGCGCAATTCATTCCCTCGGGGTGGGTTTCCGTCGTTTTCGGACTATCGCCAATCATTACCGGCCTCATGGCCGCCATCGTACTCAAAGAAGATGCTATTTCGCCGCACAAAATTCTGGGTATCTGCCTCGGATTCGCCGGATTAATCGTCGTATTCGGTCATGGCGCGGAGCTCGGTCCAGATTTTCTGCGCGGCATTATTGCGTGCGTTGTTGGCACATTCTTCCACGCCCTTAGTGCTGTTGCGGTGAAGCGTATTAATGCGAACGTCGGGGGGTTCTCTCTGACGGCTGGGGGTTTGAGTTTCACTGTGCCGCTGTTAATCGTTCATTGGGCAATTGCGGATGGAAATTTGCCGTCTGACATTCACGCGCGAGCCGGCTTGTCGATAATCTATCTTGGCGTCGTTTCATCGGCAATTGGATTCGCCCTGTACTACTACATATTAAAGCGCATGACCGTTTCGCGGGTCTCTTTAATCGCGTTGATGACGCCGATAATGGCGCTCTGCCTCGGCAATGTTTTCAACCACGAACCGTTAAGCGTGGAGATTTTCCTCGGCACCGCTTGTATCGTTGGCGGGCTGATAATTTATGAATTTGGCAGCACTTTATTACACAAGCTGTTGAGCACAAGCCTAGGCGGACGATTCGCGAAAGGCGCACGGTCGACGAACGACTAAAGCCCCGCTTCCCAGAGATGTCCAATCTAATCCGAGTCTCGATCGGCGGAATTATGCAGTTCCTCATCGCAACATCGAGCTGGGTTTTTCTGGTTAAAATTATCGCTGGATACGGCAGCTCTGCGGTGGCGGGGTATACCATTGCGATCCGGATTATCGATTTCGTTATTTTGCCTTCCTTGGGACTGAGTAACGCCGCGGCAACGCTAGTCGGCCAAAATCTCGGCGCGAACAAACCGCGACGTACAGAGCAATTCGTGTGGCGGGTCGGGGCCTATAACTTCGCTTTTCTAACCACCGTCGGAATCGCATTTATCCCCGGTCCTGGGACGCTTGTCGGTTTTTTTACCAGCGACACAGAGATCGCGAGAACTGCAGTGAGCTGTTTGCGCTGGCTAAGTTATGGTCTAGGCCTGTTCGCTATCGGGATCGTGCTGAATCAAGCATTCAACGGGGCGGGTGACACAATGACCCCGACTAAGATCAACTTCTTCGTATTCTGGCTTACTCAATTGCCGCTCGCGTATTGGTTGGCAAACCATGTCTTAAATAGTCCGGACGGCGTCTTTATTGCCATCCTGATCGGCGAATCGTTAATGACCTTGATTGCTTTTATCGTATTCCGACGAGGACATTGGAAATTCGTTAACGTTCAAAGTGCGAATCGTAACGCCGTAAATTAAATTATCCGATTTCGAGCTAAAGGAAGTGAACGCGGTTCAACTAGCGCTTCGGCGCCGGCCCACGGTATACAGTTGATTAT
>Ga0302127_10002693_pt1 | contig 10738 bp, 13 predicted proteins | sample CB4_SCM_MG_FD_204452 | JGI IMG/M metagenome (GOLD analysis project Ga0302127, IMG submission 204452) | Marine microbial communities from Western Arctic Ocean, Canada - CB4_SCM | ecosystem: Environmental > Aquatic > Marine > Oceanic | place: Canada: Western Arctic Ocean | collected 2017-09-24
TTGAAATAGTTTTAAATAGTTTTAATAATTTATTTTTTAGTTGGTTTAAAAATATCAAGTATGAAATTAATAATATTGGGTTTATTATTATATTCATAATCATCATATTTTTTAGATAATATTTTATTATTAACCTCTGAATAATTTATATTATCTAAATCATATTTTTTCTTATATTCTCTTAAATCACTAAATTCCTTTTTCTGTTGTAATTTAATAGAATTAATATTTTTTAATATTTCATTTGACTTGTTTTTAAACTCTACCTCATCTCTTAAATAGTTATTATCATCGTCACTTTTATTTTTTTCATGTATTTTAAATATTTCCCCATAATAATTAAAAAATAATTTAGCCATATTATTAAAAATTTTAAAACCAAAAAATATTAATACAATTACAGAAATTAATGATAAAATTAAATTTTTAACATTATCTCCATCATTTAAATTTGCTTCTGCTCTTTCATTCATTATATTTAATTAATTAAAATAAATTAAATAAATAAATTATTTATAAAAAGAAATAATACTTTATATTAAATATGAATGTGAATTCAAGTATATTAACTGATTATGAAAATATATATAATGCTATTCATAGAGATATTGTAAATAATAAAAAAATTATATGTAATACAGCTAATACTTCTGCAGAAAGTCTTTGTAATATTGATAATTTAAATTGTTCTAATTTATATGATTTAAATAAAAAAACTTTCGAATGTTATTTAACTCCCGAGAATGAAGTCGAAACCTCTAAACAAACTATATATTTAAAAAATATTTATGAAAAAACTTTGAAATTATCAACTATTCTTAATTTTGATCAAGAAGTAAGTAATGAGGATAAGAATGAAAATGAAAAAAGTGTTATTGAAATATTAAGAGCTGGTATTAATAAGAAAAAAAAATTAATTAATAGTTTTAAATTTATATTTGGAGCCATTTTAATAATGGGTATAGTTTATTATTGCTTTCTTATTCTGAAAAATACAAAAGGGGTTAATGATAATAATATTAGGAGTTTATATTGTAATAATCTTAATATTATTATATTTTTAATTTATTTAATAATTGTTGTTAATAATAATTCTAATTCATTAACAACAAAATTAGACGCAGAAGAAAAAACATTAAATGATATGGGAGAAGATGATTTAAATAAATTAAATACTACTTTAAAATCATTAAAAACAAAATTAGAAATAGTATTATGTGATTCTGATCCAAATATATTATCATCAAAGTTATCAGGTCAACCGGGCATTGTTAATGTGGGTGATATTTCTGAATATTTAAATAATTTTAATGAAAATTATAAAGCAGCAGAAAAAAAAATAAATAAAAACTTATTATTAAAAGAACAGAAAATAGATGAAATTAATGAATTATTTACCGATTTTAAACATATAATTTATAAACAAGAAAATAAATTCAAAGATGTAATTGTTGATAATTCGTCTGAAATTTATTGTTTAATGAATTTAATAATTAATAAAGATGATTGTAATAATGAAGTTGGAGTTATTAAGTGTTCATTAAATAATAAATGTGGTATTAAAGGGTTAATTGAAGTAAATAGTAAATCATCCTTTAGAAATAATTTAGATATAATTGATGATAATGAAATTGATACCTTTTTTAACTTTATTAAAAAAGGCACATTTAATAAAAATTCAAAATATCAATTAAATAATTTAAATATTTTCAAAGTTATTAAAAACATATTCATAATGAAAATATATCATAACCAAATTGAAAAGAAAGAATTTATTAAATATATTTATAATCATTTTGATAAAGTTGATTTAAGAAAACACCAAATTGAAATAAATAAATTTGATATTATATTAAATTATAAGGAATTAATTAATATAATATATAGTGATTATGAAATTTATAAAAAAACTGAAAATAAAAGTAATCCTACAAATCTTGGTAATATTGTAAGTAAATCTAGATTTACCAACGTTATAAGGTATTATAATACAGACCAATTAGATAGTTTTGAATTAAAACTTAATACTACTATTGATAAAATTGATGCTTTTAAACAAACGTTTAAATATGAAATATATGACGATTTAAATTCTAGAAGAAATACAAATAATCATATTAAATATTTATCATATGCCATTATTGCCATCTCTGTTATTGATTTCTTTTGTTATTTTATGGAAGAAAATAACAAATCTCAGGGAATAACTGAACCCATAGTTATATTAGAAATTATTAGAAGGATATCTATAATAGTTCTAATAAATATGATTATATTTTCCTATTGGTATAAAATTGATTCATATTTAGATATGCAAGAATTAATTATTCAAAATAATAATAATATTTTTTCCCAAAATTTAAAAAATTTACAAGAAAAGTTAAATAATACAAAAAATATAAAAAAAATAAAAAATTATCAAAAAAATAAAGAAGAATTAAATAAGTTATTAAATATATATAGCATTAAGGCAACTATAAATAACAATAAAACCATATTTTCAAAATATAATGATGGAAATAATTATACTATTTTAGATGAAAACGATATAGAAAATATTGTTGTTGAAGATTTCTATAATAATTTAATTGAAGTTATGAGATTATATGAATGTTGTAGTTTCTTAAATAAAAAACCAAAAGTTTCTTTATTTCCTTGGACGGAATTTACTATTAATATTATATTTATAGCAATAGTTGGACTTGTTACATCTCAATTATTAGTAAAATTCAACCCTATGGATTTGATAGAAAAATTCAACCCTACGGATTTGATTGACAAAATGAAAGGAGCGGGGGGACGAGTACGAGTAAACACACAACAATCACTAGGTTCAAAAGTAAACCCATCACAATCACCAGCACAACAACAATCATCAGCACAACCACTAGGTTCAAAAGTAAACCCATCACAATCACCAGCACAACAACAATCATCAGCACAACCACTAGGTTCAAAAGTAAACCCATCACAATCACCAGCACAACAACAATCATCAGCACAACTACTAGGTTCAAAAGTAAACCCATCACAATCACCAGCACAACAACAATCATCAGCACAACCACTAGGTTCAAAAGTAAACCCATCACAATCACCAGCACAACAACCACAACCACAACAACAACAATCATCAGCACAACCACTAGGTTCAAAAGTAAACCCATCACCATCAACAGCAGCAGAAACAGAAACAAAGCAAGAGGAACAATTAAATGCTAAATATATGTTAAATTTTGTAATAATTTCATTATCATTATATTATTCTTATCAAATTTATTGGAGTACTATAGAATATCAGCAAAATTTATATAGAACTTAAAAATATTCGCCTTTGTTATATTTATAAACCATATTATTTGGGTTTCTATTATAATCCGTTGCAATTTTTTTTATTAATTCTATATTTTGTTTCTTAATTATATTTCTTAATAATGTTGTTACTTCTGAAGATAACACAATTTCATTTTTATCCATATTTAATATATTTAAAATTTAAATGTAAATAAAATATATTAATGAATTTAAATATTTCAATTTTTATATGAATATTATAACTTCATATGATATAAACGACGTTTATTCGCAGATAAAAGTAAAAAAACCAGTTAAATTTAATAATAAAATAATTTTAAATATATATGATAACCTGCAAGAAAGTTTATTATTTCAAAGTCCTGTAATGTATTTACCATATAATTATATATATGATAATAATGTTATAAAATGTATGGATTTATGCGAATATAATGATGACAAATTTTTAAACTTTATAGCAATATTATATAAAAAAATAATTAATAAAGTTAATTCCTTTAATAGTAGTTTATTTGAAGATAAAAAATTTTATTCAAATCTAGTTTTGAACAAAAGAGATACTAAAATTAAAATGTTTAGATTCAAGGAGATATATATTAATAAATTAAATGTATATGATTATCAAAATAATAGAATTAATATTAATCAAATTGTAAAAGAAAATAAAGTAAAATGTATTTTTATGATAAAAAATATATGGATAAATGAAGATATGTATGGTTTTAATCTTGAATTATTGCAAATACAAAATAAGGATTTTTCAAATAATTCAAGTTTATTTAAAAATTCTGATATAAATTCGAAAAATATAGAAATTGTTGGTAAAACAGGTGGGTTAGGGTTAATCCCACCACCACCACCACCACCACCACCACCGCCACCACCACCACCGCCACCACCGCCACCGCCACCGCAACCTGGGTTAGGTGGAAATAAAGGTTCGCAGCAAATATGGGATATAATAAAAGAAAGAAGAAAAGAGAATGGAAATAAAAAACCCCATAAAAAGAAAAATGGAGATATGAACGATGTTTTAAAACAATTAAATTCAGGAGAAATAAAATTAAAGAAAACTGTAATAATTAAAAACAAAAATAAAGGTGACGAATTAATGAATGAAATGGCAATTATATTAAGAAGAAGAATTGGTTTATTGGATGGTCAATAATTTTCGTTACAATTAATAATCATCTTTTCTAAAATTTGTAAATTTACTATAAATTCTTCCTTTCTTCTTTTACATGAAGTTGTAACACATCCTTTTTCAAAAAATTTATTATAACGAATCATTGTATTGGTATAATTATTTAATATTATTTCACAATCATATTTTTCATATTTTTTCATATTTGTATAAATTTTAATAATATTTATTATTTAAATAATAAAAAATCCCTATTAATTAATATGAAGGATAAAGATATACGATTTATTTATAATACAGATAATGTATTTTCAATACAAATTTATATTCCTATTGGAAGTATACATGAGAAGAATGGTAAAAGAGGAATTAGTCATTTTTTAGAACATATGAAATTCCGAAAGTCAAATAATCACAATATGGAAAATTTATTGAATTTATTTAATAAAGTTACAGTATCAAATGCATATACAACAAAAGACCACACTTCTTATTATTTAAGAACAAATGATAATAATTGGAAAGATATTGCAAATTTAATGTATGAATTGGTATTCAATACATCTTTTAAAAATAATGATATCGAAACAGAAAGAAAGATTGTTTTAGAAGAAAAATTATTAAGAGAACCCCATATTAAAAAGTATAAAGATGTAGAAATATTATTAGAGAATTCAATATTACATAAAGATAATCCTTACACTAAAAGTGTCATAGGTATAACAAAAGATCTTAAAAGTATAACAAATAAAGATTTGGAAAAATATAACAAACAATATTTTAATGATTATTTGGTCGTAATTAGTTGTAGCAAAAAATTAAAAGATAAAATTAAAAGGTTTACTTTAAAATTATTTCCAGATGCAAAAAACAATCCGGTAAAAAAATTAGAAAACATACAGTCATTTCATTATCGTATGACAATTAGAAATATGCCTATAGATCAAAACAATATTGTTCTACTATTTAAATCGTTTGGCGAATTAGATAAAAATAAATATTATTTAGATTTCATTCAAGATTTTTTAGCAAACAATATGACATCATTATTAGGAAAAAAGTTAAGGTTTGAAAAAGGTTATACTTATACTATACGCTCTAGTAATGAAAGTTATAAAGATTATGGGTGTTTTAGAATAGAAGTATCATCTAATAAGAATAATAATATATTGGATATTTTAAATATAATATTTGATTTATTAACAGATTTGAGAGAAAACAGTTTGGCAGAAGAAGATTTAAAAAAATTCAAAAAAAAATATTTAAATGATTTGGAATATTTATTTAAAGATAGAGATATAAAATTGTATACATTTGGAAATTATTTATATTATGATAGAAAATTTAAAGTAGAACACTATAAAAAAATTATTAATGATATTGACGTTGATAAATTAAAAATAATATTTAATTTACTATTTGATTATCATAAGATTGGTATTATGATATATGGAAATTTAAAAAATATAAAAAGTACAAATAATAATGTTCATAATATTATAAAAAAAAATAGAAAAAAATTCTAAATTTTTGTATTACTAATTATAAACACTAAATTCTTAAAAATGAAGTTTCAATTATTTCAACAAATACCAGATGAAGAATTTATGGTAAAAATATTAAATTGTTTTGGTAATATTAATTTTAATGATAATAAAGAATTTAGTAAGTTCGATTTAGATGATTTAGATATTATAAACAAATTAGAGGATTTAATACCAGAATTAGTAATGTATTATTTACCTTGTAAATATAATATGTTTTTAACAAATATTAATATTAATAAATGTATTACAATTTTGAGACAATTATTGCGTTTATATAATTATAAATTAAAAAAAAGAGAGCATGTGCAACACAAAAAAAAAAAAATATATTATCATATATCAAAGTGTGATGATAATAATATTAAAATAGAAAATTCAATACATAAATGTGTTTTAAAATTTAATTAATTTTTCTGTTAAATGAATTTTAATAAATTCATAATAATCATAATTTAGAATTTAATAAATTAATATCTATATCTGGTAATATTGGATTACATAACCATAAATAGTTTTTTAAATATGTATCTACTTTAAAATCTACTGGATAATAATGTAAAACACCCTCATCTATATTTGTCATTAATTTATGATATTTTTCATCAAGAATTATATTCTTGGATGATGGGGGCAATATCATTAAAAGCTGTAACGGTATTGATATTTTAATATCGGGGTAGAGATTATTAAAAGGAACCTCTATTTTAATATTAGAATCATCGCTATCTAATTTTAAGGATAGTATATAATTATAAACATCAATTAATAAAGGTGAATTATTATATCTATAATAAAATGTAGGGTGGTAAAATTGATGAAAATAATAATCTAGAGTAAATTGAAAAGTTTCTAAATAATTTAATGAAATATCTCTAATATCTTTTGTATCTATTGTGTTAAATTTATAATAATAATAATTATTTTCCCAATTATTACTTCCTATTTGAATAATATCATCTCCTTTATTTAATTGTGGATATAATTCTAACATATTTTTAAAATAATCTAATTGATTATCAAATCTTTTTATAAAAGGTTTTTTATTATAATATTTATTTGAAATTTCTGTCAAGTTATCTGTCTCTGTTTTTGATAAACGATGTAATAATTCAATTAAAAAGTTATAATTTATTTTATAATTATAATTCTTTTTATTTTCTTGAATAATTAAAATATTTTGATTTAAATCATTTGATATATTTTTATAAAGTTTTAATAATTCCTCTAAACTATTGTTTTTTATAGAAATATACGAAATATGAGGTATGAAATCATTTCCTAAAATAAATGATAGGAATACATAATATTTAATTAAATTCTCTTTATCAACTGGAAAATAATTATCGTAAAAGATTTTTATACTTTCTTTAAGTTTATTTATTGAAACATATAGAAATGGTTGCGCGTCAGTCATTTCTAAAAATAATGGTTCTCTTAATAAATGAATATTTGTATTGTTTAGCAATGATAGCATTATTAGGTCTGCATCTAAGCCGTAAATAATAGAATTCTTTGTGATTTTATTTACTGTCATATATTTATAAATTTTATATTCTCCCTCGCCTTCTTCATGCGAATCAGATAAAATTGATTTAATATATTTATATTTCTTTTCATTTTTTAATTTCACATTAATCATTTTTGATAATTTATTCATAAATTCTGTCCCTGGACTAATTGCAGAGGTATCCCACTCATTCTCAATAATCTCAATTTCATTAATTAATTTTTTTTTCTTTAAAGGTATTAATAATTTATCATTTCTCCAATTTTTCATAAATCTTCTATTTCTTTGCTGTACCATTTTACTTCTGGGAGGAATACCGTCAATTGATAGATAAAAAAGTTCCTTTGGTTTTATAAAATCAAAAATAATATCAATATATTCTAATACGGAATTAATCAAATCTTCTTCAAATTCATCGTCGTTTTTATATTGTTTAGTTTTTTTTAATTCATTACTGCAACCATGAATACAGCAATTGAAATCTAGAAATAAATTATAAATTGGATCATCTATATTTGTTTTTATAATATCCGGAAAGTCATTGATAACTTTTCTAAAATATGACGGTATACCCATATTAATTAATTTAATAAATTATATTTAAATAAAATAATTATTTCAAATTTTAAATTTAATAAAATATACAAATTTAAATAATTATTTTATTTAAATAAATAATTATAAATAAAAATATAAATGTTTATAGAGACATTATTACTATCCGTTGGTGTTATAACATATATTATAAATTATAAATTTTTTAATAAATGTATTCAAAAAAATGAATATGATGAAATAATAGAATTAAATCAAATTAAGAAAAAAATGAATAACGAAGATATAATTGCCCGGAAGAAATTACAAAAAATATTAGAGGACGAGGATTTTGATGAATTTATAATAATAAATAATGGATTAGAATTAGCAAATAAAAAATAATAAATTATTCATATAATATAAAGTATTATGGTAAAAATATTTTATCCAACAAAAATAGCATCCCTCGGTTTTTTATTAATTATTATTATATTTTTAATACCCCCAAAGCGTTATAATCCTGATACTGGAGAAAATGAAAGAAAGAATAACTTTTCATTTTCACAAATATTAGGATTTGTATTATTTTTAGCTTTTGCTTATTTAATATTATATACTATAAATTGTTTAAATTTAAATCACCATGTATTAAAAGAAAAATTAGTTCCAGCAGAAGGTAATATTTTCTCAACAAATACACTCTGTTTAAACCGCGACACATTAAATGAACAACTTAAAAAAGCGATTAATCCAGATAGTAAATGTATACATATGGCATGGGTCCATTCTATGATAATATTAACTACATCGATTATTATATTTGCATTAGGATATTCTGCTAAATTCGTAAATACTAAAAAAGATAAAAAATCATTATTTGATAAATTAGCAAATCAATAAAATAATTTAATTTTAAATTAAAATATTTTTAATAAATAAAATGTCATTAGTAAAAGAATTTAATAAATATTTCTCGAATCAGGCTAAATTAGCAGTTTTAGGTTATGCATTACTATCTTTAGCTTTTTTTTTACCAGTAAAAGACCCTATGAACCCTGAACAAGAATACAATATTGCTGAAAGAGCGCTTTCATTTATTATAATGTTATTACCAATCACAGTAAGTGTTTATACTATTAATTGTATGGTAGTCGGAACTGCTAACGGTGGGATGCCTTGCAATGTTTTGGCGTGGTTAAATAGTGTTTCTGTATTTTTATGGTGTGTTCTAGTATTAGTATTCACGCTAATGTTATTAAATACATCTAATAAACCTGCTGAAAACTTTTCTACTTGTGAATCTAAAAGATAAATACTTTAATAAATTAGAAGAAATATATAATATCCTAATATAAATTAAAAATTGAAATTTTTTTTAAAATTAATTAAAGTAATATTAATTAATTTATAGAAAATGAATAATAATAATTCTGATAATAATTCCTTTTATAATAAAGACCTTATAATTGATAATAAAAAACCAATATTATTTATTGATATGTCGTATTACATATTTTATAGGTATTTTGCTTTAACTTCTTGGTGGAAAAGAGCTCACGTGGAAACATTATTAGATGTAGAAAATATAATGGAGAACGAAATATTTATTCAAAAATATCATAAATTATTTTTAGAAAATATAAAGAAAATACAAAAGAAATATAAAATTAAAGATGCTATTATAATTTTTGGAAAAGATTGTAGAAGATATGATATTTGGAGAAATAAACATTATGATGTATATAAAAAAACAAGAGATGATAACACTAAAAAATTTAATAAAGACATATTTATTTATACATATGATAAGATTGTTCCAGAACTAATTGATTTAGGAGTTAATTTGTATAGTCATGATAAAGCTGAAGCAGACGATGTGATAGCAGTTTTAAAACAAAAAATTAGAAATAAATATAGCGATCTACCAATTTACATTATAACAAATGATCATGATTATTTACAATTATTTGATGATAATACTTACATATATAATTTAAAAGGATTAAATTTAAGAACAAAAAGTAAAGGTAATTCTAAATTAGATTTACAATTTAAAATTTTTAGAGGAGATAATAGTGATAATATTTCATCAGTTGTATCTAAAAAAATAAGAGATGATAAAATAATTGAATTAATTTATAATAAAGAAAAATTTGACGAATTCTTTAAAGATAATGAAGAATTAAAGAGTGTTTATGATAGAAACCAGCTACTTATAGATTTTAATAAAATACCAGAAGATATTCGAGATGAAATTTGCAAATATATTACATTTGAGTAAATGATAAATATAATTTTTTAAATTTATAATTCTAGTATTTTATACCATCCTGTTTGATTTGTATTTATATCATTTTTATGTAAATATATTACACCTACATCTATTACATAACTTAATTTACCTTCATTATCCTCTAAAGGTAACTCGCTAATATTATTATATACAGCTACCGCAGTTTTTTTATCGACCCATGATAAATTACCGTTACCATCAGTTGATAATACTTGTTCATTTTCACCATTTTTTAATGGAAATTTATAATTATTCATTTTCAATTGTTTATTTACTTTACATTTTCTTGTTATATCTAAATTTTGTAATCTAACATCTTTTAAACAACCTTTTTCACTCATTTATTATTTAATAATTTAATAATTTAATATTTTTATATAATTTTCAATTAT
>Ga0302127_10002696_pt1 | contig 10731 bp, 9 predicted proteins | sample CB4_SCM_MG_FD_204452 | JGI IMG/M metagenome (GOLD analysis project Ga0302127, IMG submission 204452) | Marine microbial communities from Western Arctic Ocean, Canada - CB4_SCM | ecosystem: Environmental > Aquatic > Marine > Oceanic | place: Canada: Western Arctic Ocean | collected 2017-09-24
CAACGGCATCAACCTCACCATGCGCCAGCTCGGAGCAGCGACCGGCGTGGCAGTGGTGATCGCCGTTGTGGGCAACGGCAGTAACGCCGGACCAGACGCGTTTCGCTTGGCATGGCTGATTGGGACCATTGGCCTGCTGGCTTGCACCGCGACCTTGGTGTGGGCGTTTCCTCGTCGCAGCTACGTTCACGCGACGAGTACAGCGCCTGGCTCTTAGAACAACGAAGCACCGCTGGCTCGTTCGGGCGACGATGGCCGTCGCGCAGGCGCTATTGCCTCGGCTCGAGCGGAGATGGACGCATGCGCACTCACCGGACGCAGCGTGGGTCGCTGCCGCTTGAAACCGTCCGCGTGCAAGGCAAACAGGCGGTTGCATGCGTCTTTGACCGCTGATTGGGGATGCTTCGTTGCCATGACCGACTCCTGGGTCGCCGCACCCCACTGCACCGGGGTGGGTTTCCATCGGCGGGAACGGTCGACGTGTGAGCGTTGGTCAGGTCACTGGCTGCAGGGGGTTCTCGGGCCAGTGTGCGGCGCGCCCGTTAGGATCCTGTCGTGCCGCAACGGTCGCTTACGCCCCTCTACCTGCTGACCGGAGTACTGACGATGGGTTATGGCGTGGTCTTCACGCTGTTGGCCGAGCTCCGCCAAATATTCGGCTTCTCGGAGTCTGAGGTAGGGCTGATCGCAGCCTCTGGGTTCTTGTCGGGGTTCATCAGCCAGGTGACGTTGGCGCGCTACGCAGACCGGGGCCATACGAAAGTCCTCGTGCGGATGGGGCCTGTCGTCGCGTTCGTGGCGATGGTCTGGCTGGTATTTGCCGCGTCGTTGTGGGCCTTTGTGGCCGCTCGGTTCGTCTTCGGGCTCGGGTCGGGTGCTGTCCAGCCGTCGGTACGGCGGATCGTCATCCTGCGCAACCCTGACTCGATGGGGGAGAGCCTGGGCCGGCTGACAGCATTCGACATAGGCGGATTCGTTTTTGGTCCTTTGCTGGGAGTCGTTGCACTTGAGCTCGGCGGAATCCGTGCCCCATTCGTTGTGCTGGCCGTCCTGTACGCAGCAGCGATCGTGATGACGTCGAGGATGGAGGTCGACAGCGCGGCCGCGCCTCGGGTCGATTCCTCGGTCCGACGGCTGCTACGCAACCGGGGGATGCAATCGGCGCTTGGTGTGGCGCTCGCGTTCTACCTGACGGTCGGGAGCTTCGAGGCCCTGTGGGCGCTGTTGATGGATGATCTTGGAACTGAAACCTGGGTGATTGGAGTCACTTTGAGCGGCTTCGTCATCCCTATGGTTCTGATGGCATCATTCGGCGGCAGAACTGCACAACGGATGGGCGCGGTTCGTCTCTGCCGCTTCAGTATTCCGGTCGCCATTGTGGCGATGGTGCTCTACGGAGTCGTGGGCGAGCAACGCGACGGATCAACGCTGGTGTGGGGAATCGTCGCGGTCAGTGCTGTCGTGAGCGTTCATGCCATCGCAGACGCGTTCACGATGCCGGCACTGCAGGTGGCCGTTGCGCAAGCGGCTCCCGCAGAGTTGGCCGCTACCGCCCAGGGTGTGCTGTCGGCGTTCGGGCTCCTTGTTGCGCTGGTTGCCTCGCTCGGCGGCGCTGTGCTCTATGACAAGGCCGGGCCGCTGGTGGGGTTCGGCGTGCCGGCCGCGCTGATGTTGGTGGGGTTGTTGATTGGTCAGGCGCTCGATCCGGCACGCGTAGATTCTTCGACCGACGATCCGCCCATCGCTGTCAGTCAACTGTCCTGACCGGAACCGACCTCGCGCTTCCTCAAGGCCTTCTGACCTGTGCCGATGGGACTAGGACCGGCGGATCGGGACAGCTGTGTCTCGAGCCGGCGGCGAGTGCTGCCGATGACCTCTGTCAGGAGACCAATTCATGCTCACCGAAACCGTCATTAAAGCGCAGACGGGTAGCGAGACGTTTGCGAAGGCATTCGCCCAGGCGTTGCGGGGAAGACGGCGCACCGTTGGCTTGACTCTCGAGCAGATGGCGCAACGCGTCGAGGTCGAGGCCGGTTGCCCGGTAGTCCCCTCCCTTTTGACCGCGCTTGAGGCTGGCACCCTTACCGAGCAAGATCCCAAACTCCTTGCGGCAGTCGCTGCGTCCTATGACGTGGACCTCACGGACCTTGGACGGGAACGAACACCGATCGAGATCGACGGTGCGGCGTTTGTCGTCGGCGACGTCCGTTGCGAGTGGGCGTCGGAGGATATCGATGATGTGCTCAGTGCTTTCTTGCAGATTATCCGTCAGCTTCGGCGTGACACCGAGGCTGAGGTGTCACGATTCCGCAGAGTCGACATCGACGTGGTGGCCGCCCATCTGGACGAAGACCCAGAATTGGTGGTTCGTGGCCTCGCCGAGTTGCTCGGCACCACCGATGCCCGACCGTCGGCGATAGCGAGTATCTACCTTGCGGGTGCCGACGTGATCCCGACCGGAGCCGACCAACACTCGGCGGCTCAGAGCAGCCGCTTGGCGCGTCTGCTGTCAGCTGCGAAATAGCACCTGCTGAACGGCTCTTGTTCAGCACCGTACCTGTTCAGGATTGTGCGGCGTTGATTGCGTTCCACACCGTCATTGCGGTGAGGGGCATATCGATGTGCTCAACACCCAGATGCGAGACGGCGTCCACTACGGCGTTGTGAATGGCTGGCGTGGAGCCAATCGTGCCTGACTCTCCGATGCCCTTTGCCCCCAACGGGTTGCGCGGACTCGGTGTCTCGGTGTTGAGCGTTTCGAATGAGGGGAGCTCGGCAGCGGACGGGATCCCGTAGTCCATGAGGTTGCCGGTCAGCGGGTTGCCGTCGTCGTCATAGAAGATGCCCTCGTACAGCGCCTGGGCGGCACCTTGGGCAATCCCGCCGTGTTGCTGGCCGGTGACGATGAGCGGGTTGAGGATCCGACCGCAGTCGTCTACCGCTATGTGACGGAGGTAGTCGACGCGGCCGGTCTCGGTGTCAACCTCCACCACTGCTAGGTGAGACCCGAAAGGAAAGGTTGCATCGGTGCCGTCGAAGTCCAACTCGTGGGCTAACCCGGCATCCATGTTGGCGGGACGCAAGCTTGCGTCATTCGATGCTTGGGCCAGTTCGCCCCAGGTGAGGACATTCGCAGGAACACCCGCCACATGGAGGCCGCCACCGCCGGTGACGATGTCAGAAGCACTTGCTTCCAACAGGTGAGCAGCGAGTTCCTTGCCCTTGGCGAGGACGGTCTTGCTTGCGACATGGACAGCGGAGCCAGCGGTCTGTAGTGATCGTGAGCCGATGGTGCCCGCTCCACGCGGGATCTCGTCGGTGTCGGACTGGAGGATGGTGACGTCTTCCATCGCCACGCCCAACATGTCGGCAATGATCATGGAGAACGAGGTGACGTGGCCTTGGCCGTGGGCGCTGGTTCCGACCCGGGCGGTTACCTTGCCATTGTCGGCGACCTCCACCGCGCCGAACTCAACATGCAAGCCTCTCGGAGCGGTGACCTCGACATAGGAGGCGACGCCGATGCCGATCTGCTTTGAGCTGCCTGAAGCGCGTCGTTCTGCTTGGTCGGCAAGGAGTGCCGCATAGTCCGATGCTTCGAGCGCAGCGTCGAGGGTCGATTCGTATTCTCCGCAGTCGTAATTCGCTCCGCCAAGGGTCGTGAGCGGAAACTCGTGGGGTTGCAGGAAGTTCTTGCGGCGGATCTCGATCGGGTCGATGTCAAGTTGATCGGCGGCGATGTCGACAACGCGCTCGAGCATCTGGGTCGCCTCAGGGCGTCCTGCGCCTCGGTAGGCGCCAGTGACTGTCGTGTTCGTTGCCGCTGACCGAGCGTGATAACGCACCTTGGGAATCCGGTAGACCCCTTGGATCATGGTCTGGGTGAAGGTCGTCAGGAAGGCACCGATGCCCGGATACGCGCCGGCGTCGGCAACAATATTTACGTCGAGTCCGGTGATGACACCATCGCTGGTGAAACCCATCTTGGCGTACATGGTCATTGCTCGACCGTGCATGAGCGCCAGCATGTTCTCGCTCCGCAGCTCGGTCCACTTGAGGGGACGGTCGAGGAGTCGCGCGAGGTGCGCGGTGATGATCATCTCGGGGTAGGCACCAGACTTGGGCCCGAAGCCACCTCCGACCGCCGGCGAGGCCACGCGCAGGTCGCCTTCGTCCATTCCCAGCGCCGCAGCGAGAGTCCCGCGGACCGTGATGGGGTTCTGGCTCGGGATCCAAACGGTGAGCTTGTCACCGTTTGGGATCGCGATCGCTCCATTGGGTTCGATCGGAACAGCCGCAAGTCGTTGGTTGACCATCCGCAGCTCGGCAACATGTTCGGCGTCTTTGAGGGGATCACCGTCTTCGAGGCCGATGCTGGTCTCGAAGGACATATTCGACCCATGCTCTTCGAACAACAGGGGAGCGCCATCGGCTAAGGCTGCCTCGGGGTCGGTGACCACTGGGAGTTGATCGAAGTCCATCCAGACGGTCTCGGCAGCGTCGGCCGCGATCGCTTTCGAATCGGCGACAACCACCGCAATGATGTCGCCCACGAGGCGCACCTTGCCTTTGGCTGGAAGCGGCATCGCGAAGATAGGCGGCCACATTGGGAACCCGAGGTGCGGTGCGAGCGAGAGGTTCTCTGACGTATAGACGGCCACGACGCCGTCCATGGCTTCGGCTTCGCTGGTGTCGATCGAGTTGATCGTGGCGTGGGCCACGCTCGATCGAACAAAGTGCACATGGCCGACGCCATCAACCGGCATGTCATCGAAGTATTGATCGTCGCCACGCAGCAGCGTGTGGTCTTCGCGCCGCAGGACGGCGTTGCCGAGAATCGAGCCCTGAACTGCGGTCATGGAGCCCGCTCCCCTTCGATGGTTGGGTGTAGTCGGCCAGCAGTCTTACACCTTTCGGTGGTGTGAACGAGAAGTTCGCGCCGGCTCGCGACCACCGTCACAGCCCGAATGGGTTGGGGCGGACTGAGCAGGTTGAGTGCCAAATGACGATTCGAGTACTGCACATTTCGGATTCTCATGTCAAGGCAGGCGTGCCCGCATTACCGCCGGAGTCGTTGGCCGACGGTGTGGCCGCACTGCGTGGCCGCACTGCGTGGCGAGACGACGTGGGAGACGCTTCGCTCTGTCATGCGCCATGGGGAGGTGGCCCATGGCGCATTCGACGTTGTTCTCCACACGGGGGACGTGGTCGACGTTGCCGAAGCCTTGATGTTGGAGATCGATGGCAACCCCTATGTGCGTCTCGTGGTCAGCGGCCACTTGCATGGCGCCGGCGATGTCGAGCGCTCCGACACGACCTATCTGCTCGGACCTTCGACCTGTATCCAACTCGTGCACCAGCATCCGCTTCAGCAGCACAACAGTGAGGTCACGCCCATTGGTGCGCGGTGGCTTGAGCTTGACCCAGACGGCTCGTTCCGGACAGGTCTGGGTGGCTCTGATGTCGAGCGAGCGTCTGACAGCACCAGAGTCGAATTGATCGATCGGTCAATTTGTCAGCGGGTCTACTAGATTGGGCCACAGCGATGTCGATCAGCCAGAGCTGGGGAGCAACCCGATGACCACCACCGACGAGCCAGGAACCGCGCGGTCGCCTGGCCTCACCTACCAGCAATTGCTGGATGCGGACACCCACCCGGTCCCCGACGTACTCCGACTCGAATCCAACACCTACACCGGCAGCGCGGACTTCAGCATCGACCGTTACACCTCTCGTGAGTGGCACGAGAAGGAAAAGGCGAACCTCTGGAGCCGCGTCTGGCAATTCACGTGTCGCGTCGAGGAGATCCCCGAGGTCGGCGACTACTACGTCTATGACATCGCGGGGCAGTCCTACATCGTGATGCGCTCGGGCGCCGACGAGTTCAAGGCCTACCCGAACGCGTGCTTGCATCGTGGCCGTCGCCTCAAGGACTACGACGGTCACTGCTCCGAGATCCGCTGCCCATTCCACGGATTCGCGTGGGAAGTCAACGGCACGTTCAAGGGCGCGCCGGCGGAGTGGGACTTCCCCCACGTCGAAGCTGAGGCGTTTGCCCTTCCCGAGTGTGCCGCCGACGTCTGGGCCGGGTTCGTCTTCATTAACCCCGACCCCGAATGTGCGCCGCTGTCGGAGTTTGTAGCCGAGATCGACGAGCAGTTCCAAGTGTGGGATCTTGAGAACCGCTACAAAGAGGCCCACGTCGCCAAGGTCATTCAGTGCAACTGGAAGATCTCCCAAGAAGCGTTCTGCGAGGCGTACCACGTCAACGCCACGCACCCCCAGATCATGGGCTACCTGGGCGACACCAACAGCCAGATCGACGTCTGGGAGAACTGCTCTCGGGTGATCAGCCCCGGCGGTACCCCGAGCCCGTTGCTTGACTATGAGCTCACCGATGACGAGATGATGGCGACGATGCTGGACATCCGCCACGACATGGAACTGCCCATCCATGTCCCTGAGGGTGACTCCATGCGGGCCTACGGCGCAGCGCTGTCGCGCGAACGCTGGCGTGAGTTCGCCGGTGACATGGTCGATGGCATGTCCGACGCAGAGATGATGGACAGCATTGATTACACGCTGTTCCCCAACTTCCATCCATGGGGTGCTTTTAGCCGCATCGTGTATCGCTTCCGGCCCAACGGCGACGACCATCGCAGCTGCATCATGGAATGCATTTTCGTGTCGCCGTTCCAAGGCGAGAGGCCGCCGCCGGCGCCGATCCATTGGCTCGAGGAGCACGAAGGTTGGTCTGATGCGACCGAGCTTGGCACGTTGGGCAAAGTCTTCGATCAGGACATGTTCAACATGCCCAAGGTTCAGCTGGGTCTGGAATCTACGCGCAAGCCGGGCGTGACACTCGGCAACTACCAGGAATCAAAGATCCGCTGGTTGCACACCAAGTTGGACGAGTGGGTGGAGCGCTGATGCCAAAGGGACTTCATCACCCGTTTAGCCGGGCACTTTACGAACAGCACGAGGGCGGCACGATCCTGGTCACCGACGGTGACAAGCAGGGCGTGTTCCGTCGCGACGGCAGCTGGATCGAGGGTGAAATTCGCGAGTGCGATCCGCAGCTCTGCAACTGGATCGGCGGACCAATCGTCGCGAATCACCGCGTCGGCCACAAGCCAACTGGCGACACCCACCGGGCCGAATCCTGACCGAATGCGCCACCGCGCCGTCACGTTTCTGACGGCGCGGTGTTTGCCCTCTGGGCGGCCGTTCTTAGGTTTACCGGCAGCCACGGAGGCTTGTTGGCAACTGTCGGCGCTGTGGCGGCTTGGCGTTGGGTGGTCGGGTCGCTTGGCCGTGCGTGACCTTCGTGGTCTCCACGGACCTTGCAAGTTCGGGGGAGTCCCCCAACGCGCAACTACTGGGCCGGCAGGCCCGCAGCGCTGAGTCCCATATGCGTCAATTGCTTGATGGGCAATTGATTCTGCTTGTAGGTGTGGTCTGGTCCTCCGGGCCCGGAGTACAGAAAATGGTAGACCGATGCTGGCCCCAACAACAAAATGGCTCGCCCGCAGCGGGCCGCTAGCGGAAGTCGGCGAGACGTTCGCTTGAGTCGGCGATTGTGTAGTCGGTAGCAGCCTCGTACTCGAGCGCTGCGGTCAGTGGCATCTCCATGGTCTGGCGGTACAGGTCCTTGTACGCCTCAAGTGACCCTTGGCTGTTGGCCATGATATTGGCCACGAGATCCGCCACCGCTGCATCGAGTTCGTCGCGTGGGACGGCTCGGGCCACCATCCCCAGAGCGAAGGCTTCGGCGCCTGAGAAATTCCGGGCGCTCAGCGATAGCTCGCGTGCGGCAGCCATGCCGACGAGGCGTGGCAGCCGTTGGCTCATGCCCCATGTGGGGCGGAGGCCGAACTTGGCATGGGTGTCGCCGAACTTGGCTTCGTTGGCGGCAACGACAACATCGCAGGCAAGGGCCAGCTCCAACGCTCCGGTGAAACAGAAGCCGTTGATTTTGGCGATGGTGACCTGGCGCATCGATGAGAGCAAGCTGGTTACGCGTCTGGCCGGCAGATCCAAGATGTCGCCCACCTTGCCGTTGATGATCTCTCGACCGCCGAGTGCCTTGAGATCAACACCAGCACTGAAGGCTCGGCCTGCTCCGGTGAGGATCACCGCTCGGATCACAGGATCGCCGGCCAAACGTTCGAGTTCGTCACCCAACGACACGAGCATGGTGGGCGTGATGGCGTTGAGCGCGTCGGGCCGGTTGAGGGTGATAGTGGCGACGGCGTCGTCGACGGTGAGGCTGAGTTCGGCGGTGGTTTCGTCGGCCATTGGCGGGATCCTTGTTTCGCGGGCCCTCACTGTGACATCTCGACGCCTCGAATGCCTCGCCATCGTCGCTTGGCCTGCCGGCTACCAGTCCGAAATTCGGAGAGCTGAGGCCCTTGGTGGAGCGTACGGCTCCGAATTTGGGGGCGCGGCTAGCGTTGGGGCAGGGCCGGCCGGCTACGAATCGGGTGAGGAGTCGAGGTTGCATGCGTGAAGTCGTAGGTGCGTGTCCGCTGGACTGTCCTGACGCGTGTTCTTGGATCGTCACCGTCGACGACAACGACCAGGCCGTGAAGCTACGAGGCAACGCTGACCATCCCTTCACCCAGGGTGGATTGTGCGTGAAGGTGAATCCATACCTGAAGTGGGCCGCCGACCCGAGTCGGTTGCTCTCGCCGCTGCGTCGTACGAGGCCCAAAGGGTCCGGGCAATTCAGCGAGATCAGTTGGGATGATGCTTTGGCCGAGATCGCCGAGCGCTTCCATGGCGTGATCGACGAATGGGGCGGCGAGGCGATCTGGCCCTACGCCGGGACGGGTTCTGTCGGCTGGATCCAAGGGGTCATTGGGTCAGGGAAGCGACTGTTCCACCATCTTGGGGCGACCAGACATCTGGCGACCATCTGTTCGGTATCGGGACATGTCGGGATGAGCTACACCACGGGCTCTGCGGCCGGGATGGACCCTGAAGATCTCCAGCACTCCGGCCTGATCGTGCTGTGGGGCGGAAACACACTCACCAGCAACCAGCACCTCTGGCCGTTCATCGAGAAGGCCCGCGCCCGGGGTACCCAGATTGTTGTCATCGACCCGGTGCGGACGATCACGGCCGACCGCGCCGATGTTCACCTTGCGCCGATCCCGGGCACCGATGGTGCGCTGGCCTTGGGTTTGATGGCTGAGTTGGGACGCCTGGCCGCCTGGGACGAAGCGTGGCTCAGTGCTCATGCGCTCGGCTGGGAAGAGTTCCGCGATAACGAGCTGATGACCTGGTCGGCCGAGCGGGCGGCTGAGATATGTGGCCTTGACCCTGCTCAGATCTGTGACTTGGCCCTCGCCATGTCACAGGCCGAGACCACAGGAATACGGGTTTCCCAGGGGATGCAACGCCATGCCGGAGGCGGTCAGGCAACGCGGGTGATTTCGTGCGTTTCTGCGGTGTTAGGCGACTTCGTTCGGGTCGGCGGCGGTGTTTGTTACTCAACAGCACCGGCATACGGGCTCAATACAGCGGCGCTCAATAGGCCCGATCTGCAACCACACCCGACGCGGTCGCTCGCTATGACTCGCTTGGCTCATGGGTTGCTCGAAGTCGATGACCCACCCGTGAAAGCACTGATGATCTGGGCTGCGAACCCCATGATCTCCAACCCGGATCAAGATCGGGTTCGCCAGGGTCTGGAGCGCGACGACCTGTTCACGGTGGTGGTCGACCATGTTCACACCGCCACAACCGCCTACGCCGACATCGTGCTGCCTGGCACCGTGCAGACCGAACATGACGACATGCATGACTCGTTCAGTCACTTGTATCTGAACTGGAACAACGCGGCCGTTGCGCCCGCAGGCGCCTCGCTCTCACACACCGAGATTTTTCGCCGTCTGGCCCACGCCATGGGGCTCGACGAACCGGCGCTGTACGAGTCCGATGACGAGTTGGCCGAGGCGTTGCTCGATAGCGACCACGCCTCGGTGGCGGGCATCAACCTGGCAGACCTCAAGCGAACGGGATGGGCACGCCTGGGAGGTACGTCGCCCTATCTGCCATTCGTCGAAGGGTTTCCCACGCAGAGCAAGAAGTTCGAGTTCGCGAGCACGTGGGGCGAGCGGCAGGGCGTCGGCCGCCTTCCGCATTATGTACCACCGCTCGAGGCTGCCTCATTGGGCGAGGGCCAGCTCGCGCTTGTTTCGCCGGCCAACCACCACATTCTGAACTCCACGTTCTCCGGGAGCTCGACGCATCAGCGAGCCGGGTCAGCCGTGGTGTTGGTGCATCCCGATGATGCAGCGTCGATGGGGTTGGTCGATGGCGACGTTGTTGATGTCGAGAACGGTCGCGGGTCCTTTGGTGCGACTGTTGAGGTGTCGACCCGGGCGCGCCGGGGGATTGCGGTGACCTCGAAGGGCCTGGTAGGCGCTGAAAGTGGGGTCAACGCCACCGTCGCCGAACGCGACTCCGACATGGGCCAAGGCGCCGTCTACCACGACAATGCGGTGTCACTGCGCCCACGAACGTGATCGAGCGACCGGTGACGTGGTTCCGGGCGGTGCAGCTGGTTGAATGCAGCGAATGACCCCGAGGAGCTTTGCGCTCAAGACGTTCGCTGCGATCGCCATGATCGCGAGTTGCGCCGTTTGGGCCGTGGCGGCTCCCGCCGGTGCACACACACAACCGGTGGGCGGCTGTCCGACCGGTGGCGACATCGTCAACGAACTC
>Ga0302127_10002701_pt1 | contig 10726 bp, 8 predicted proteins | sample CB4_SCM_MG_FD_204452 | JGI IMG/M metagenome (GOLD analysis project Ga0302127, IMG submission 204452) | Marine microbial communities from Western Arctic Ocean, Canada - CB4_SCM | ecosystem: Environmental > Aquatic > Marine > Oceanic | place: Canada: Western Arctic Ocean | collected 2017-09-24
CGTGTGCGTACCCAGGGTGAAGCTGCTCTCGCACGCCGAAAGGCCGAAACAGAGATCGAACGCGCGCATACTGAAGCCAACATATCACAATCAATCGAAACCACGCCCGATGGCCGTATCATTGCTGAAATCTCCTATGGTGGTGATACGGCAACATCAAGCTACGGCACGCCGCTTGATCGCAGATTCTCATTTGCAACCTATGTGGTTGGCCCCTCCAATATGCTAGCTCACGCTGCAGCGCTTCGCGTCACGTCATCCCAGCCTGGGGAACCCATCGAATTCAATCCACTCTACATTCACGGCCCCGTTGGCACCGGAAAAACCCACCTGATGAACGCCATCGCGTGGGAAATTCGCCGCCGCACTCCAGGCCGCAAGGTCCTGTTTCTATCGGCTATTCGCTTCATGAGTTCGTTTATCGAAGCTCTAAAGGCCAAAGACACAATCACGTTCAAGAAGCTTTTTGCCGATATAGATGTTCTCCTGATCGACGATATGCAATTTCTCCAGGGCAAGGTGGTACAGCAGGAGTTCTGCCATATATTCAATGCTCTGGAACACTCTACCCATCAGATCGTAATTGCCGGCGACCAACCCCCAGCACGACTTGAAGTCCTTGATGATCGAATGCGCTCAAGATTATCCGGCGGATTAGTCGCTCAAATTACACCCTCGGATCTTGACCTTCGTCGCGGTATTCTTGACAAGCGTATCTCGCAAATGTCGGGTGCGCAGTCGAAAGTTGACATTCCAAGCTCGGTTCTAGATTTCATTGCCCGGCGCATCCAAAGCTCAGGTCGCGAAGTCGAAGGCGCGCTCAATCGTATTGTAGCCGCCCATAGCGTTAACAAATTACCTATCACAGTTGAGCAGGCCGCAGTATCGATTGCGGATCTTATCAGCGAATCACACACTCGCCCAATAATGATCGAGGATATTTTGCGCGCGGTAAGTGGGCATTTTAACGTAACTCGCCAAGATCTGTTGTCTGCACGCCGCCACAAAAGTGTGGTTTTTCCACGCCAGATCGGCATGTATCTTGCCAAAACCTTGACCACCAGATCACTGCCTGAAATCGGCAGAAAGTTTGGCGGACGCGATCACACCACGGTACTCCATGCGGTACGCAAGATCGAAAATCTACTCGGCAAGGATGATACAGTACGCCAATCTATCGATACGCTCTCAATTCTTCTGCGAGAATAGAAGACTTACTGTTCATCTACCTACTGGAACAGCCGGGCACCTCTGCTATAGTACGTAGTCCCTGACCGGAGAAATTCGGATTATTCTGGGGTTTATGATCGCACTGCGAGGGACATGCATGAAAGTCGTTATTGAGCGAAATCTGTTGTTGCGTGCGCTTAGTCACGTGCAAAGCGTGGTTGAGCGGCGCAATACAATTCAGATTTTATCAAACGTATTAATCGAGGCTGATAGTGGCCGCTTGCGCCTAACAGCCACTGATCTCGACATTGAAGTTGTCGAGTCTGTGTCCGCCGACATTGAAAGCTCCGGTGGCACCACAACACAGGCCCATCTCCTATATGACATCGTACGCAAGCTGCCCGATGGCGCCCAGATTGAGCTGGCAACAGACGGCTCAAATGGCCCTCTCTCTCTGCAAGCCGGCCGGTCCAAGTTTTCATTGCAAACACTTCCGCGCGATGATTTCCCTGCGCTGAGCGGCGGAGAGCCATCGCATCAGTTCAAACTTCCAGCAAAAGAGCTGAAGCGTCTTGTAGAGCGAACCCGCTTTGCCATCTCAACCGAAGAGACACGTTATTACCTGAACGGAATTTATCTCCATCAAGCAAATTCCGCGATCAATGCGAGCTCAATGTTGCGCGCAGTCGCAACGGACGGACATCGCCTAGCTCAAGCCGAATTTACCCTACCCAATGGGGCCGACGGCATGCCGGGCGTGATCGTACCTCGCAAATGCGTTGGTGAGTTAGCCCGACTAATCGACGAAGATGACGGTGACATTGGCATTGATCTTTCATCATCAAAAGTCATATTCGAGCTTGGCTCACTTCGTCTGACAGCCAAACTCATCGATGGAACATTTCCTGACTATGAACGGGTTATCCCCCACCAGAACAATAAGGAATTGACGGTCGAGAAATCAGTTTTTAAGAATGCCGTCGATCGGGTCTCCACTATGTCAAGCGACAAAAGCCGGGCCATCAAACTATCGATAGACGGTAAAACGCTCACATTATCGGTCAACAGCCCTGATGCCGGCACCGCAACTGAGGAAATCGTGGTTGTATATAAAGCAGATCCGCTGCAGATAGGATTTAACCCACGATATCTGCTCGATATAACCTCTCAGCTGGAAAGCGATGAGGCCCATTTTATGCTGTCCGATGCTGACTCACCGATTATAATTCGAGATTCCAAAGATACCGCTGCGCTCTATGTCTTAATGCCAATGCGAGTGTAGAACGCTACGCGGAAAATCATACAATAGATCAAAAATTACCAACTTAATCCGTTAGCCTGCATTGGATGTCAGGCGCGAAGCTAGTTACGCTAAGCACAAAACATGTTTATATTTAACCGCCTGTATCTAAGTTACACCTTAACGTAGATGCACCAGCTTTGAAACACACTCACAACCGAGCAGGTGATGTCACCTGCCTGATATAAAACTAAACTATAACAGCAAGGAATCTGGCTCGGGGCATCAGCTTCCCCCCGAATTAGCTCAATACTTGGCAAATCACCCAATAACTGTATCTTGCAGCAACTCCCTTAGCTCCCTATATAGCGAGCGAACACGAAATTTGTGACATCCAGAAGGGGGCCGACGCAATGTGCGCATCCTGGATGCTTCATCAAAGACCTAAAAGGCCCGCCGAAAGGGAAAGGATCTAATTGTGTCGAAAGTTATAGGAATTGACCTTGGTACGACAAATTCCTGTGTTGCTGTCATGGATGGCAAGGAACCTAAGGTCATTGAGAATGCGGAAGGCGCGCGAACAACTCCATCAATGGTCGCGTTTTCTGACGATTCGAATCGTCTTGTCGGCCTTCCAGCAAAGCGCCAAGCGGTAACCAATCCGGAAAACACACTCTTCGCGGTCAAGCGGCTTATGGGCCGACGTTATAATGATCCGTTGGTAGAAAAAGACAAAGCTCTCGTCTCCTATAATATTGTCAAAGCCGACAATGGCGATGCCTGGGTTGAAGCTCATGGCACAAAATATTCTCCCTCTCAGATCGCTGCTTTCGTGCTTCAGAAAATGAAGGAAACGGCCGAATCCTTTCTTGGTGAAGCTGTTACCGAGGCAGTAATCACCGTTCCTGCATATTTCAATGATGCGCAACGCCAGGCAACCAAAGACGCCGGTAAGATCGCCGGTCTTGATGTCCTACGAATTATCAATGAGCCAACAGCGGCCGCGCTGGCCTACGGCATGGACCGCAAGGATGGTCAGACCATCGCTGTCTATGATCTTGGTGGTGGAACATTCGATATCTCAATACTGGAAATTGGTGATGGCGTTTTTGAAGTCAAATCAACTAATGGTGACACATTTCTCGGCGGCGAAGATTTTGACATGCGCCTGGTCGACTATTTGGCAAATGAATTTAAGAAAGACCAGGGCATCGATTTACGCTCAGATCGCCTTGCCTTGCAAAGGCTGAAGGTAGCAGCGGAAGAAGCAAAAATCGAACTCTCTTCCACGCTGCAGACAGAAATCAACTTGCCATTCATCACCGCTGATCAGGCTGGCCCCAAACATCTCAATATCAAGCTGACGCGCGCCAAGTTTGAAAACTTGGTCGAAGACCTAGTTCAGCGCACCATGTCCCCTTGCCAGCAAGCTATCAAGGATGCTGGCCTCAAACCGGGTGATATTGATGAAGTAGTCTTGGTCGGTGGCATGACACGAATGCCGAAGGTACAAGAGTTGGTGAACACTTTTTTTGGCAAAGAGCCTCATCGCGGTGTCAATCCAGATGAAGTGGTGGCAATGGGTGCTGCCATTCAGGCTGGCGTCCTCCAGGGTGACGTTAAAGATGTCTTGTTGCTTGATGTCACTCCGCTCTCACTTGGCATCGAGACACTGGGCGGAGTGTTCACCCGGCTGATCGACCGCAATACTACTATCCCAACAAAAAAGAGCCAGACCTTCTCTACAGCCGAAGACAATCAGTCAGCGGTTACCATTCGGGTTGCCCAAGGGGAGCGCGAAATGGCCTCGGACAACAAGATGCTAGGTCAGTTCGATCTGGTCGGCCTTCCCCCCGCTCCACGTGGTATTCCACAAGTCGAAGTAACATTCGATATAGATGCCAATGGAATTGTAAATGTGTCCGCTCAGGACAAGGCAACCGGGAAAGAACAATCGATCCGAATTCAGGCCTCCGGTGGACTATCTGATGATGACATCGATAAGATGGTTCAAGAAGCCGAGATCCATGCCGACGAAGATAAGCAGCGCCGCTCAATCGTCGAAGCCCGCAACGGAGCCGAAGCGCTAGTGCATTCAACTCAGAAGACCTTGGAAGAAGTCGGCGATAAAGTTTCTGAAGCAGACCGCAGTGTCGTCGAACAAGCTATGGAAGACCTTAATTCAGCACTCGAGGGTGAGGATGCCGAAGACATCCAGAAGAAGTCTGAAGCACTTGCGCAAGCATCGATGAAACTGGGTGAGGCACTCTACCAGAATCAGCCTGGTGATGACGACGCAAATGAACCCGGCAACCAAGCCGATGGCAATGAAGACGTCGTCGATGCTGACTTTGAGGAAATTAACGACGATGAGAACGATAAGGACGATGAGGACGACCAAAAGAAAGCCAGTTAACGTGATCAATTTAATCGATGGGCTCCGAAAACAACTGGTGTCCTGACAGGTAACATAATTGAAAATAGACATGGCTTACAAAGATTGGATCTGGGTACTGATGGGTACAAAATTATCTACCTCTTGCACCAGTTTCAGACATAAATAACAGTAATGGAAAAACGTGATTACTACGAAGTATTGGGAATCAATCGTGACTGCGATGAGAAAGACCTTAAGTCCTCTTTCCGCAAGCTGGCGATGCAACACCATCCTGATCGCAACAAAGGCGACAAAGAATCCGAAGCTAAGTTCAAGGAAGCTGCCGAAGCCTATGAGCGTCTAAAAGATCCGCAAACGCGCTCCGCCTACGATAGATTTGGCCACGCCGCTTTTGAGAGTGGCGGTGGATTTGACGGAAATGTTAACTCATCTTTCTCCGATATTTTTGATGAATTCTTTGGCGATCGCATGGGTGGTGGTAACCGGCAACAGCGCGGCGATGCCGGCCGCGGATCAGATCTACGCTACAATATGGAAATAACACTAGAGGATGCTTATCGTGGCAAGACCGATGAGATCACCGTCGGCATGGGCATCGCCTGCACTGGTTGCACCGGAACCGGTGCAACTCCTGGTAGCAAACCTAGTCCCTGCAGATCATGCGGAGGTGCGGGAAAGGTGCGCGCTAGCCAAGGCTTTTTCACTATTGAGCGCACTTGCGCTGCCTGCCAAGGACGCGGCCAAGTAATTAATGATCCATGCAAGACCTGCTCCGGACAGGGCCGTATTACAAAAGAACGCGTACTCGCAGTCGATATCCCAGCCGGTGTTGAGGATGGAACCCGCATCCGCCTGTCGGGCGAAGGCGAGGCAGGTTTGCGCAGCGGACCACCGGGCGATCTATATATCTTCCTATCGTTGGCCCCCCACGAAGTATTTCAGCGCGACGGTGCTGATATTTTCTGTCGCATCCCAATATCCGTCACTAAAGCCGCACTTGGAGGTCAAGTAGAAGTCCCAACGGTCGATGGCGGGCGCACGCGCGTCACCATCCCAGATGGGGCACAAAACGGTCGCCAATTCCGTCTGCGTAGCAAAGGCATGCCAGTTCTAAGACAAGGCCGGTTCGGCGATATGTATCTTCAGGTAACTGTTGAAACACCTGTCAATCTTACAAAGCGCCAGCGTGAACTCCTTAACGAATTTGAACAGAATTCAAACGAAAACACCAATCCTGAAAGCCATGGATTTTTTTCCAAAGTCAAGGATTTCTGGGACAGGTTAGGCGACTGAGGGCACATAATCTTTCCTGTCCTGACATATGCTGAGTAAAGGGACATCGACTGAAACATCCCAAAGCTACCCGCTCATATTTTGTAATCTCATCATCGACGCTTGCAAATAAGCATCTGATGGCGTCAATTTCCACCTGTGATTAAACCACTTTAGGCATAGATACCTCCAATCAATAAACGAGGAACAATAATGGTGGGAGATATGAGACTGGCCGTTGTCGGCGCTGCAGGGCGCATGGGCTGTGAGCTTGTTCGTGCAATTGATAATATAAAAGGCGTTGTACTGGCCGGTGCGACCGAGATGCCGGGATCGCCGCATCTGGGTGCCGATGCATCACAGCTCGCTGGACTTACCCCCTCGGGAATTCAGATTGGCGACGATCCGATCAAGGTATTAAGTAAAGTCGACGGTGTGATAGACTTCACCTCTCCCGGGGCAACAACACAACATGCAGCGCTTGCCGCCCAGGCACGTATCGTTCACGTGATCGGAACTACCGGGCTTGAAAAAAATGACGAGGAAAAAATAGCTGCCGCCGCGCGCCATGCAACCATCGTTAAAGCAGGAAATATGAGCCTTGGCATTAACCTGTTAACCGCGCTTGTACGCAAAGTTGCAGCCGCGCTTGATAATGACTTCGATATCGAAATTATAGAAATGCATCATCGTCATAAGGTTGATGCACCTTCAGGTACAGCACTCATGCTCGGTAGAGCAGCAGCCGAGGGACGGGGCATCGAATTCGAACAAAGCGCCATCCTCTCACGTGAGGGCATAACCGGTGTACGAAGACGCGGTGACATCGGCTTTGCAACACTACGTGGCGGCATGGTGGTTGGTGAGCATCAAACTATTTTTGCTGCTGACGGCGAGCGAATAGTTTTGTCTCACACCGCCTCAGATCGAGGAATTTTCGCGACTGGCGCCATCAAGGCTGCGCTTTGGGCAAACGGACGTGAACCTGGGCTTTACTCCATGCTCGATGTCCTCGGAATCGAATAGATATGCGCGGCAGGACAATCTGATACGCCAGATCGGAAAATGAAGGAAGGTAGAAAATGGGCAACCAACTGGTTTTGGTGAGACATGGTCAAAGTGAGTGGAACAAGCTCAATCTATTCACTGGTTGGCATGATGTTGCTCTCACAAATGAGGGGATTAAAGAAGCCAAAGCTGGTGGGCGTGCTCTTGAGGACGAAGGAATAAAGTTCGATGCGGCCTATACAAGTGCTTTGAAGCGCGCACAGGACACGCTCACTATTATTCTCAAAGAACTCGGACAAGTAGAACTACCATTTACCAAAGACCCGGCGCTCAACGAACGTGACTATGGCGAGTTGACAGGGCTCAACAAAGACGATGCACGGATACGCTGGGGCAATGAGCAGGTACATATCTGGCGCCGCTCATTTGATGTCTCCCCACCAGGCGGAGAGAGTTTAAAAGATACCACTGCACGAACCCTGCCCTATTATCGCACTCAAATCCTGCCCGATGTGCTAGCAGGAAAGGTGACTATTATCGTCGCGCACGGAAATTCACTTCGGTCAATCGTGATGGAAATCGAACAACTCTCCGGTGATGAAATCGTCCAGCGAGAATTGGTTACCGGTGTTCCAATAATCTACGAGATCGATGCCATGGGCAGGCCACTTTCTAAACGCGATCTTACCACCTGACGAACCCTATCCGAGGTTTAGTTAGTCTCAACTATCAAGGCTGGCCGTCTCCCAGCCAATAATCGCCTGTTTTCGTGCAAGCCTCCAATGGTAGCCACCAAGTTCGCCTGATTTGCGCAAGACTCTGTGGCACGGCACTACGAACGATAACGGGTTGCGGCCAACTGCAGAACCTACTGCGCGCACAGCCTTTGGCTTGCCAATATATCGCGCTATATCTGAATAGCTAGTGGCAAAACCTTTGGGAATACGCAGCAGGGCTTGCCATACTGACACGTCAAAATTGGTTCCAATTAGAACGATGTTGATGGTCTGACGCGGTGTACCCCGCGCAACAAATATTCTCTCTACATAAACTTTGGTTCGGCATGGATCTTCAATAAAGCATGCATTTGGCCACCGCCGCTTCATGTCATCAAGGACGCTCGACTTATTCGTAACACCATCTGCGAATGCAAGACCGACAAGACCGCGATCTATTGACAACGCCAAGCACATGCCGAACGGAGATACGTGAAATCCATACGTCATCTCGAAGCCAACTTCTTTTGAATTAGCGTCATTCGGCAACATTTTCACGAACGATACAAACAGATCATGCGGCCAACCCGGACCTGGAAGTCCTACCTCACAAGCCGCATCCAGAACACTAGCTCTTGAGCGCAGGAGATGGCGGGCATGATCCATTGTGAGCGAATGGAGAAATGATTTAAGATTGGTGCCCGCCCAGCGGGAGAAGAGATGGTGAAGATAACACGGGCTTAAGCCAACATAAATGGCGATTTCTTCCAAGGTTGGCTGGAAGGATGAATGGGTGCCAATACAGTCAATCACTCGAGCCACCATTTCATAGTCGCTAGAACCGAGAGCAATATCACTTTCTGTCTCTGATGCCGCACCATCTGCACCACTCATCGCAATCATCCCGTTCTGCAAGAGAATTTTTTCCACATAATCATAATAACATTCGCTCCTGCAAAAAATGATTGGCAACAGAAAAAAATACGAAACGAGCACTCGGCGACACCAATAATTTCACACGAGCGCAATCAAATCTGACCACTTAGACGAGGATCAAGGATAGAGCGCGCGTGCAAGAGCTAGCGCACCTACGAACTCATTTTTGCCTAGGCAGAGTAACCCGAGTAATGGAAAATCTTCTATACGAGACCAGCTCCAACTTGCACGCATCGATCTTTATCCTTCATCGATTCAACCCGCATTCAACAGGGAGCGAGAGCATCGTTGCTTCACTCACCTAGATGCAGGCGCGCAAACTCAAGCAGTCTGACTTACAGATCGATAGTTTCGTAAGACAGGTCACCATCACAATTTACTAGGAATGCGAGATGGGTAAGCATCTCATCAAGCCCAGAAAGAAGAGGGCTAGCCAGGAAGTCATTGCTATAAACACACTACCAATCGTAAAATTGATTAGTTATTTACGCCGGCAAAAATGATAATTCCCGTCAGTAAGATGTTGGATTTGACCATAACGCGGCATAAAAGTACGCCAGATTAAACTTGGGAGCGCTCCGGCGAATACAAATATGCCAAGTTTCAAGTGGTGGGAAAAGTGGCGTATATGAAAGTTAGTGATATTACTGGGTTATTTTCAACTCTTGAAAAGGCTAACCCTGAGCCAAAAACCGAGCTTAATTATACCAGCTCCTATACACTTTTAGTCGCAGTTGTGCTGTCTGCTCAAGCAACCGATATTGGCGTCAATAAAGCAACTGGCGCGCTATTTGCAGTAGCAGATACGCCAGAAAAAATGCTTACCCTAGGCGAAGAAACTATCATCCAACATATCAAGACGATCGGTCTATTCCGTAATAAGGCAAAGAATGTCATTGCCTTGTCAAAAGCCCTCATCGAGAACCACGGGGGTAAAGTGCCCGACAATCTCGAGGCTCTCGAGAGTCTTGCCGGCGTTGGACGTAAAACTGCCAATGTGGTGCTGAATATTGCCTTTGGCGAACCAACCATCGCGGTTGATACGCATATTTTTCGTGTAAGCAATCGGACAGGCCTTGCCCGTGGGAAAAACCCTCTTACGGTTGGGTTAAAACTGGAGCAAGTAGTGCCAGAGAAATTTCGTCTACACGCCCATCATTGGCTCATTCTTCATGGACGCTATATCTGCAAGGCGCGCAAACCCAATTGCTGGCTCTGTTCCGTATCAGATTATTGTGCATTTAAGGACAAAACGCTACCTCCTGGGTGAACAGCACCATTATCGCGGCGCGCCTCCAATCCCACGTGGAAATTCAGCAGCTACAATTTCCTCCAGAAAAATACCTTCGAGAATTATCGTGATCGGTACAATCAAAAAACTCATACCTGCGATGATACTCAAAAATGCAAGTAGCATGGCCAGCGTTTCAAGTTCTAGCAAAGAAAATGTCAGCATCAATCTCAACCACTCAAACATGATGCAGAGAACAACTGTTCTAGATTTTTAGAAAATGCGATTAAAATGGGTGCTCCTGATCTGTATCATGTATGAAATGCGGCCCCATGCCTGCCAATATTAAATGCATTGTATAACACCTCTTCATCCCTATACTGCGGCCATCCATAGCAGGGAGAGATTATTATAATGCCGTCACAAGTTGATGCACAGCTCGACGCACTGTGCATCGGAAACGCAATCGTTGATGTGATAGCTCAAACCGAAGATTCCTTTCTCAAGGATGAGAATCTTATTAAGGGATCGATGCGGCTGATCGATGAAACTGAGGCCGTACGGCTCTATTCGGCAATGGGGACAACTGTTGAGATATCTGGCGGCTGCGCTGGCAACACAGCGACTGGGATAGCCAGCCTGGGTGCAAAATCTGGCTTTGTTGGCAAGGTGGCGGCCGATTCTCTTGGTGCAGCCTTTCGCCATGACATCACCGCGGCAGGAGTTGATTTTAAGACCAACGAACTAAAGGGCGG
>Ga0302127_10002704_pt1 | contig 10724 bp, 10 predicted proteins | sample CB4_SCM_MG_FD_204452 | JGI IMG/M metagenome (GOLD analysis project Ga0302127, IMG submission 204452) | Marine microbial communities from Western Arctic Ocean, Canada - CB4_SCM | ecosystem: Environmental > Aquatic > Marine > Oceanic | place: Canada: Western Arctic Ocean | collected 2017-09-24
GAAGCGAAATAGGCTGCTTCGCTTAAGCCGTGATCGCTAAGCCGCCTTCCTTGGCATCGATCAGGATGATGGCGAGGCGGCAGGTTTTGTCACTGCGGTTCCACCAGGCGTGGTTGGTGCCTTGCTGGATCATGATGTCGCCCTTGTTGAGATGGGTTTCGGCGCCGTCATCCAGCTCCATATCAATCTCGCCATCTATAACGACAATGATGTCGATGGTATCGGTGCGGTGCATCCGGCCCGGCATTCCAGCCGGGTAATCATTGATGGTGAAACGGGAGCCATTGCGCGGTGGTTGCGTGCCCAGGGCGCGAGCACCGTAATCTTCATCGGTCCAGACATCTGCCGGACATTCATCCGTTGACCAGATCAGGGTGGCGACCATGCCGCGGCCGGACCATTTGTGGTTACTGGCTGTTCCTGCCATTTCAACAACCGATTTTCCATTGGCATTGTTCTTTGTCACGACGCGGCGCAAGGGTGGATCGGGCAGGTCGCCGGTGCCGTCATGTGGTTTCATGCGCGGTGGTGAGACAGCGCCGGTACCTGGCTGCTTCTTGGCATCCAGCATCACAAAAGCGAGACGGCAGATTTGTGTTCCGCGATTGACCCAGGCATGGCTGGTGGCTTGCTGGACCATCAGACCTCCTGCTTTCAAATGCGTCACCGCACCATCGTCGAGTTCCATATCAATCTCACCCGACAGACACATCACATAATCGAGCGTGTCGGTCCGGTGCATCTCACGAGGGTTGCCGGGAAGGAAATCGATATAGCAGATGTTGGTGCCACGTGGCGGTGGCTGGCGATCAACCTGGCGCGCGCCGAAATCCTCATCCGACCAAACCTCAATCGGCATTTCATCGGCTGACCAGATTAGGGAGTTGGTGACGCCTTCACGCCCTTTGTGATTGGACGCGAAATCGTCAATCGTGACGACGGCCTTGGTATCTTTGTCATGGCCGGTGATGATGCGCCTGATTGGCGGGATCGGCGACGGTGTGTTCGTCATGGGTTTCCCTGTCTCGTGCTAGGTTATTTATCGTTAGCGTTTCGGTAGAATACGCGTTTCGCCGATTTTCATCACCCACAGGTTTTTATCGGCGATGCCTAAGGCTTTGCCGCCTGCTCGAAAGCGTTTTATGGCCTGACCGGGGCTATCATCTCCGAGCTTAACCGTCCCCCAATGCATTGCGACATGGGTTTGGGCGCGAAGGTCATGACTGATCTTCAAACAATCTTCCGGTACACAATGCGCCCCATGCATAACGGCGCGGGGCAGAAAAGCACCGATGGAAAGCAGCGCGATATCAAACCCGCCATGGCGCTTGGCGGTATCGGCGTAAACCGGGCCGTATTCGGCGTCGCCACCGAAATACACCCGCGCGCCGCTTTTTCCTTCAATCGCCCAACCAGCCCATAAAGTGTCGTTGTTCGCGAACAAAGATCGCTTCGACCAGTGAATGACCGGCAATGCGGTAAACTTAATACCCTTCGACGCTGATGACTTCTCCCAGTCGAGCTCGATGACCGTGCCATAGCCGCTGTCGCGAAAATATATACCCAGACCGAGTGGTACCATGGCGGTTATGCGGTCTCGGTTTGGTAAGGTCTCAATAGTCGGCAAATCGAGATGATCAAAATGACTGTGTGATATCAACACGAAATCGATTGGTGGCAATTCGTCCACTGTCAGAGCGGGGGGCACATAGCGTTTTGGCCCCAGCGGACGGGCGGGTGATGCATGGCTGGTCAACCATGGATCGGTCAGGATGGTTTTGCCGTCAATCCGCAGCAGCGCCGTCATATGACCGAGCCAGGTGACCGTGTTCTTGCTAGCGGTTGATTTGAGCCCTTCCAAAACCTGCGTTTTGGGTAGGGTATGAGTTGGCGGTAAAACTGGTTTTTCGCTGGAGAATGCGAAAGCGGTAAACTTTTCCAACAGCCAGGGAAGGCGATCTGTCCAGTTATTGCGTTGCGGGCTCCCTACTGGGTTACGATAACCCTCCGTTGTGTGGTGCCAGGGTTTGCCGGGTATCTGCTCGGGTTTGCTGCATCCGGCAAGAGACAGAATCAGCGCGGTAAAGAGACACAACGCTACAGTGTTTAGAGATCGTATCAATTTCCAAGCCTTTCCTGCTCTGACATCGAACAGAAAATATGGTAATCTATGCTAAAATCAATGCAGGCTAATTTCGGGAGGTCTTCATGGCGACAGTAATGGACAATATGACGGTTAAACCACTGTCAGAGGCGTTGGGGGCGGAAATTTCCGGCATTAACGCGGCAGAGCTGGACGATGCGAGGTTTGAAGAGCTACGCGATGTGTTCCATCAGAACCTAGTCGTAGTGGTCAAAGACCAGGATTTGACGCCTGCTCAACAGACCGAATTTGCGCGCCGGTTTGGTGAAATTCAGTACCACATCTCGCCAGAATATCTGATGAAGGATCAGCCTGAAGTGATGATCCTGTCCAATGAGAAACAAGACGGAAAATTCATAGGCCTTCCCGATGGTGGCAGCGAATGGCATTCGGATCATTCCTATGTCGATCAGCCGACCGGCTACACGATGCTGCAGGCAATTAAAGTGCCAAAGGATGGCGGTGACACCGAGTGGACTAATATGGTCCGCGCTTATGAGGCTCTGCCGGATGATATGCAATCACGGCTCGATGGTTTGGTTGGTATTCACAGCTTTAACCGGATGAAAAACCAGCGCCTGTCGGTGCCGGTCCGGCATATGAATGACCCCGACTATTACAAACGGTCGCCACCGGATTCGTTCCACCCGATTGTTCGGACCCATCCCCATACCGACAAGAAAGCGCTTTATATTTCGCCGCGTTTCACCATTGGTATCAAGGATATGGACGATTTTGAAGCCCAACCTCTGTTGGATGAGCTGTTCGCACATATTCAGAACCGCGACTTCATCTACCACCACCGCTGGACCGTTGGTGACCTGCTGATGTGGGATAACCGGGCGACGATCCATCTCGCACTGCTTGGTGTGCCAGAAGGCCAGGCACGCCGTATGCATCGGACGACGGTGCTCGGTGAAATACCCTTTTGATAGGTATTGGCCTGGTCGGGCTATTCTTTATTGAAACTCGGCGAGAACAGCACCCATAGAGATAACACGCCGAGGGCGATGACGCCGGCAATCCCTACGATATAAAATGCGTTCGCCAGTCCGCCGACGATCTCCATATCGGCCAGCGCCCCCATACCGGGCGGAACCAATAATCCTCCAAAGCGATTGAACGAAATGCGCAGAGCCGTAACCCGGCCCTGCAAATGTGGTGCCACGTTTCGTGACAGAATGATCATCATCAGCGGCAGGTTTAATCCCTGAGCGAAGCCGCGAACGCAGATCCCACCGAGCAGCGCCATAAATAACAATGTTGAGAATGTCGTGCCGAATAATGGCGTGACGGCAATGGCAATGACGGACACTGTGACCATAAGGATCAACAGCCAATGTGCCGAATAGCGTTTCATAAGGGGGCTCGTACAAAGCGCCGCAATAGCTGATGCGCCATTCGCCGCGCCAATAAGCCAGCCGATGGTGCTGCCCTGAATACCTACATGTTCGCTCAGCCAAACAACATAGAACGAACTTTGCACGCCTGAGCCGGTCTGGCGCATCACAGTCACCATGATCACCATGGCAACGGCGGGGATCAACAGCAGCCGAAGCGTTTGGCCATAGTTGGATTGTTTTACCGGTGTTACATCCTCGGCATCTGGTTCTTCTGATTTCTCTGCATCATCGCGTGATTCCTGTGTTGCGGCGCGTGTGTCGGGCAGAAAAGATGCCGCAATCATGCCGCCAACGATCCACACTGCGAGGAAGCCAAATCCGCCCCACGGCCCCCAAAAATCCCAGGCATAGCCAATGGCTGGCGGGCCAAGGAAACCACCGAGACGGGCGACAAAGGTCATGCGTCCGGCATAGACCGGGTGACCTTTCATGAGTTGGCCGACGAGAGTCTGGCTGCCGATCCAGGCAGTGGCTTCAGACCAGCCTGAAATCATTTGTACGAAAATAACGGCCAGTATTAATGCCATGCCGGGATTTTGCAGACTGGCGCCAACTTCGACGCCAAGAACCATTGATATGGCAGGATAGGCGAGGGCGGAGAGAACACCGGCGACACCAAAGGCGATAATAACCCGCTTGGTGCCAAAATTGTCCATCAGCGTCCCCGAATAGACCGACAGGGTGACGGTCAGAAACTGGCGCGAGGCGAGGATGACACCGATCAGCAGCGCGAGGTTCTTGTCGATGAGCGCGACCACCAACAGCGCAACAATGGTCGATGCCATAGACTGCACCGTGCCATTGAAAAACGCAGTGCTGTAGACCGCGGATTGCATGCTGATTGAATAGGTTGGGTTTGGTTCGGTAGCCATGTGGCGGGTGGCATGCTTTAAAATTTAAAGATTTGTTATTGTACCACTTCGATTATGGTTAGCGCCAACCCGACCGGTCAGATTGTTTGATCTATTTTTTGCCGGAGAACGAGGGCGAGCGCAGCATCCAGATTGAGATAAAGACAAGGCCGAGGAGGCCGATGCCGCCGATCACATAGAAGCTGATTTCAAGCCCGAAGACTTGCGCTATGGCACCCATGACCAATGGAATTATGGCCGATGTCAGGCGGTTGACTGTAATCCGCAACGCAACGATCTTGCCCTGTTCGTGTGCGGCGACCGCCTGCATGCCGATAGACATCATCAGCGGCATGTTGAAGCCCTGCGCCAGACCTCGGAAACAGATCACACCAAACAGAATGAAATAGACCTTCCCCACGCCCGGCACGGTAATGTAGTCGGCACCGAGTAGGGGCGTTACCGCAATCGTGACGACCGAAATCGCAATGGTAATAACCAGTAACCAATGTCCTGCAATCCAGCGCGTGGCGACACCGACAGACAGAGACGTGCTGGCTGACAGAATATGGCTGCACCCGACCATAAACCCGATATCGGCGGCATTAATGCCAAGCTGATTCAACCACACTGGATAGAAGGAAAGCTGCATCCCTGATCCGGTCTGACGCATGAACGTCACGGCGACTACCAGCGCGACGGAGGCGATGGTGATCATCCGGAAGGTCGCAACATAGTCGGACCAGCGCGGCATGATTTCGCCGACCCGAAACGGTCCGTCGGCCTCAGATCGTTTTTCTTCGCGCACCGGCACCAGCCAGCCGGCAATCCAGCCAAGGGCAATCCAGCCGGCAATGCTAAAAAAACCGATGGTGGGGCCGAAATGATGCCAGGCAACACCACAGAGCCAGGGGCCGAAGAATCCACCGAGACGCAGAGAAAAACTCAAACGCCCGGTATAGGTGGAATGACCTTTGAGAGCGGTACCCACCAGTGTCTGGCTGCCAACCCAACCCAGTGATTCCGCCAAGCCACTCAACATTTGTAGAGCGATGATCACCGAGACAAAGGGAAAGAACGGGAAGGCCGCCATGCTCATTGTACCGATTGCGCCGAACACCAGCATGACCCGCCGTGCACCGAACCGGTCCATCAGCGCGCCACCATGAATGGCCAGTAGAACCGGCAATATCTGACGTGAGGCAACAATAAGTCCAATGAGAAATGCCTGATCTTGACCAACGACAATCAACGCCCAGAGCGGGATCAAGATGCCTGTCAGGAAATAGACATTGCCGTTGAAAAACCCGCTGGCATAGATCGGCAGCTGCAGGCGCCAGGGATAGGTTTCAGGCAAAGTTTGGATTTCAGGGTCAGCCATTGATTGGAATTATGCCTAACGACGGGAAGGATAGTAGAATGATCCTCGTTGGTTCGGTTCGCAAGGGGACGACCAGCCACTGCGAGTACTGACAATTTGTATCCCCTCTCTATCTTTGGGCAGGTTTCAGCCGTAGCCTGAGGAAATGCTCACTCTCTCTGAACAGCACTCCCATTGATTTCCAATTTGCCTGACCCCGTTCGCGGCGCTCTGTGGATGATGGGGTCGATGGCGTCATGGGCTTGTATGGCGGCCGTTGCTCGATATTTTACCGGTGAAATCCACACCTTTGAAATCGTGTTCTTCCGCAGTCTGTTTGGCGGCATCTTCCTGTTGCCGTGGTTATTTAAAGTAGGTCTTGGTGGGTTAAAGACGCAGCGTGTCGGTATGCATCTGGTGCGCGGGTTTACCGGTCTCGCGGTGATCTATTTGTTGTTCTCGGCTGTGGCTATAGCGACGCTGGGTGAGGTTGCTGCGATTATGTCGACCCGGCCAATGGTGGCTTCGCTGGCGGCAATTATCATTCTGCATGAAGCTGCACATGGCCGGCGCTGGGCGGCAACGATTGTCGGGTTTATTGGTGCCTTGCTCATTATCCGCCCCGGTATGGAAGAGGTATCAACCGGTGCTCTCTATGCCTTTGCGGCGGTGATCCTGATGGCGGCGCTGACCATCATTATGAAGTCGCTGGCCCGGACCGAAAAACCCGACACCATAGTCGTCTGGCAAATGATGGTGTTCACGCCATGTGCTCTGATCCCGGCGATACTGGTTTGGAAGACACCTGACCTTTGGCAGTTTTTGTTGCTGGCTTCGACCGGCCTGTTTGGCACCATGACCCAGCGATGCCTGACGCGCGCTTATGCAGCAGCGGATGCCACGGTGATCATGCCGTTTGATTTCACCAGATTGATATTTTCTGCTCTTCTTGGCTTTATTCTGTTTCAGGAATTTCCCGATATCTGGGTCTGGGCCGGTGGGCTGATCATCCTGATTGGTATTCTGTGGATGGCTCGGCAGGAGGCTAAGGCGGCGACGAGCCCCGATCAAGAATCCTCTAAACAATGAGACAGCGATGATTACACTTTACAGCAAGGCGACATCGAACGGCCGCAAGGCCTCAATCATGCTCGAGGAATCCGGGCTGGAATATACAGTTCGGCCGATGGCTCTGGAAAAGAAAGAGCAGAAGGAAGACTGGTACCTAAAGATCAATCCGAATGGTCGCGTGCCGTGTATTGTGGATGATGATGGGCCGGGTGGTGAGACTGTCTCTGTCTTTGAGTCCGGCGCGATCCTGCAATATCTCGCTGAGAAGTCCGGCAAGTTTTTACCGAAAGATGGCGCAGGGCGGATCGAAGTTATCAACTGGCTGTATTTTGCTGCTGGGCATATCACCCATACCGGGCTCTGCGTTCATTGGCAGGTTCGCAATCGCGATACCGGAAAAGAACACGCGCATCTTGATATGTGGCAGGAGGAGAACAACCGGGTTTATGGTGTTTTGGATCGTGGTCTCGAAGGGCGCGATTACCTCGCTGGTGAACTTTCCATCGCTGACTTCGCGGCCTACCCATGGATCTATCGCTACGACATGCAGGAAATCGATCTGGATCTCTATCCCAATGTTCAGGCCTGGCTGAAACGGATCGGCGAACGACCGGCCGTTATTCGTGGACTGCAAATACCACCGCGTGATGATGATTTCTAAGGATAGTTATCCCTTACAGACCACCCACTCACGAGGATAGGCATTAAGCCGCTCACAACCGGTCTTGGTGACGATCACAGTTTCACCGAACTGTAGCCCCATCCTCTCATCATTGGTCATGACGTTTGGCTGGATGGTGATGGCCATGTTCTCCCGGAAGGTGATTTCTGAATTTTCATGCCGTTTGGATTTACGTGTCTGAATGATCGGTGGCGACTGGTTCACGCCATGCAGCAAATCATCGAGGATCGTATAGCCACGGTCGTGGATGATATCGGCAGCGATCTCTACATCCGTAGTTGTCGCACCGTCTTTGATTGTGTTCTCGATAGCGAGATACCCTTCGACCGCAACGTCGTGCAGCTTCTGCCATTCATCTGTTGGTTGGCCGAGCGAGAAGGTGCGATGGATTTGGCCGCTATAGCCCCAATAGGCTCCGGAGATTTCGGTTATCAGGCAGTCGCCGTTCTGAAGCTTCCGGCTTGAATGGAATTGCGACGGAACCGGGAAATCAGGGTCGGTCATCGACATTGATGTCATGAAGTGAATGCCGGCATAGCCGCCTTCTTTCAGATAGGCAGACTCGATGAGGTAAGGAATTTCATCCTCACGCATACCAGCCTTGAGACCTTCAGCGACTGCGGTAATTGATTTATCGGTCAGCTCTGAGGCTTTCCTCAGCCGTGCAATTTCCTCCGGTCTTTTGATTGTCCGCATCATGCGAAAGGCGTTGCTGACATCGCTGAATGTGGTGTCGGGGTGATCTTCAGTGAATCGCAGATAGTGGCGATAGGGGATAGAACCAACCAGCCCTATTTTTTTTCCAGAAAGCCCCCGTTTTCCCATAGTTTCCGAGACAGTTGCGGCGGTGTTAGCACCAGCCCAGCGGACATCATCTATGACCGAAAGGACGCGCGCCATCGGGACGTGATTGAATAGCTGGTTGATGACCACTGGGGCGCCATCTTTTTGGAACAGCACGTAAGCTTCACGTCCGCCTGGCCAGTCCGTCAGCCAGTAGATATCTGTTGAAAACTGCCCGGCGCCAAAAAACAGAATGGCGTCGAGGTCATTATCATCGATTATGCCCATCACGCGTTCGTGGCGGCTGGCAATTTCGGCATCGGAAAATCTGGGAAACTGGGATGCATCACGCATGGCTTGCTCCTCGGTGGCTGGCTCAAGTTACAACGTAGCGCTAAGGGGTGGCGCCGCATAGGGGACCAGCTTGTGCGTCGAGAACTGCTGCGCCACACTCCCGCCACAAAAATTAGAACACCAAACTAGAGGGCAAGCTCTACGATATGATTGATCTGTATACCTGTGATACGCCAAACGGCCGCAAAGTATCGATCCTGCTTGAAGAAACAGGGCTCGACTATACGACACATGTCGTCGATATCCGGTCGGGTGAACATAAAGAGCCTGCGTTCCGGAAGATTAATCCCAATATGAAGATTCCGACGATTGTTGATCAGGATGGTCCAGCGGGAACGCCTATTCGGGTATTTGAGTCCGGTGCTATTCTGCAATATCTCGCGGAGAAGTCGGGCCGGTTTATGGGCAATGATGCCGTAACGAAGGTGGAATGCCAGCAATGGCTGTCACTGGTGGTAACCGGTCTCGCACCGACTTTTGTGCAGGTTTACTATTGGCTCCAGCATGCGCCCAACGCGACGACGCCGGAAATTACTGAATTTGGTTTGCAACGTTATCAGGATGAGATGAGGCGTGTCGTTGGTGTGCTCGATTTTCGCCTACGTGAATATGAGTACCTTGCCAAAACTTATACCATTGCTGATATGGCGGCTTTCCCGTGGATTGACCGGCATGAATTCTTTGGGTTCTCACTCGATGATTTCGTTGGCGTCCAGAATTGGTATAATCGCTTATCGAAACGCGGGGCCGTCCAACGCGGCATGAATGTGCCTGCCTCAACTTCATGATCCTGCAGATCACTTAAGGAATTAGTATGTACGATATTTATAACTGGCCAACATCAAATGGCCGCAAGGTCAACATTGCGGTTGAGGAACTCGAGGTCGAGTACAAGATCCATCCGATTGCTATCGGTAAAAATGATCAGTTCACCGCAGCGTTTACGGCGCTTAACCCCAATCAGAAGATTCCTGCCGTGATCGATCAAGACGGTCCTGACGGCAAGCCCTACGTGATGTTCGAATCCGGGGCGATCCTTATGTATATGGCCGAAAAGCACGACAAGTTCATGCCAACCGATACGGCTAAGCGCTATGAGGTTATTCAGTGGCTGATGTTCCAGATGGGCGGTATTGGGCCCAATTTTGGTCAAACCCACCATTTCCGTCGTGCGGCGCCTGAAAAAGTGCCTTATGCGATTGATCGTTTTACTAAGGAAGCCCGGCGGCTGTGGGGTGTTCTTGATGGCCGGTTAGCGGATAACGAATGGTTGGCGGCGGGTGAGTTTTCAATCGCTGATATTGCGGTTTTCCCGTGGACTATGCGCTATGAATGGCAGGGCGTGTCACTGGATGAGTTTCCCAATGCCAAACGTTGGTATGAGGCGGTTGAAACACGCCCCGGCGTGCAGCGCGGCCTGGTGGCGCAAGTACCCGGCTGAGTAAATCAACACCGCGCCGCCCCGCCCAGAAAAATTTTGGTGCGGGTGCCTGCGTCGGCGTATTGATTTGCCCGGGATCTTCATATCGACGAGTTCGTCGCGACAGCCTTTAAATCTCTTTATTTCTCGGGCGGCTTTACGATCCAGCACGTGCAGCCTGCGGCTTTCACCCACGCCTATGCGGTTAGGTAACAAGACGTTGCCCAAAAACCGTGAACAGCCTTCGCAGAAAATGTAAAGGCTACAGGTGCCCCCCCGGACCAGGCCGACCTTTGGGTCAAGTTTGTTAATACTCGTGACGGCTATAAAAAGGCCTAGGACAAGAAAGGTGCGAACGCAGCTTCAGTCGCCGCAGCACTGGATGATATGAAAGATGTCTATTGTCAATGTTCGGTGTGCTGAGCCCCTTCGTCATAGAACTAGGGCGCAATTGTTGCCCAATTCTAGTCTTTTTATCTTGATATCCCCCCCGTCGTTGACAGGGGGGAATGCCTGTCTTAGATAGGCCATGCATACAGCGTGTAACAACACCACTCCACGGCGGAGGGGTGGCCGAGTGGCTGAAGGCGCTGGTTTGCTAAATCAGTATGCGGGCAACCGTATCGAGGGTTCGAATCCCTCTCCCTCCGCAATTTT
>Ga0302127_10002706_pt1 | contig 10718 bp, 10 predicted proteins | sample CB4_SCM_MG_FD_204452 | JGI IMG/M metagenome (GOLD analysis project Ga0302127, IMG submission 204452) | Marine microbial communities from Western Arctic Ocean, Canada - CB4_SCM | ecosystem: Environmental > Aquatic > Marine > Oceanic | place: Canada: Western Arctic Ocean | collected 2017-09-24
ACTCATCTGACAACGTCAAATTTGAATGCCACAACTAAATGCACTACGTGATGGACTAGCGGAATATACCATAAACCCCAGATCCAGATCTGGGGTATGAATACGCAAGTCCTGACAATTTATACTTTCCTCCCTGATCCACCCCCGGAACTATAGTAAAAAGTAAATCTACAACAGACATACCCTCCCCGTGCGACCAGAAATTTAATTAACACCTATAACGCCAACTCGATGCCGGAGATATAACTGTAACTGTAACTGTAACTGTAACTGTAACTGTAACTGTAACTGTAACTGTAACTGTAACTGTAACTGTAACTCAGACCTACGTCCCCCGTTTGCAGTGCATCGAACGGAGAGAATTGCTGATGGAAAGAGAACAAAAAGTGGCTATTTATAATGTCGCATTGTCCCCACCTGCTTACATCTTTAACGGCTGTCCGAATGCCGCTGCATAGCGCTCCTTGAAACGCAGCCATACTTCAGGGTTGACCAATCGCGGCGGGCGTTCCCCATCAAGGGTGGCGAGCACCTGTTCGGCAGCAATGGTGGCGATGTTGCGGCGCGACTCATGCGTGATGCCAGCAGTATGCGGACTAGACACGACGTTGTCGAAAGCCAGCAGAGGATGAGAAAGGCTGGGTGGTTCAGGCTCCCATACATCGAGGCCAGCGCCAGCGATGCGCTTTTCCGCCAGCGCCGCCGCCAGCGCCGCTTCATCGACAATACCCCCGCGCGCCGTGACGACGAGGAACGCCGTTGGCTTCATCCGCGCCAACAGCGGCGCGGCGACCATACCGCGCGTCTCGGCGGTCAACGGACAATTGATGGAAACCACGTCGGCAGTGGCAAACAAGCTGCCGAGGTCGGTCTTCTCGGCCCCGCACGCGGCAATCTCATCGGCGCTTAAATAAGGATCGACAGCTAGCACCCGCATGCCGAACAGGCCACGGCACAGTTCGGACACCCGGCTGCCTATATGGCCAAGACCGACAATGCCTATGGTCTTACCTTCTATGTTATTGCCGATAAAAGTGTTCCGGTTGATGCCCGCTTCACGACGCATGACCCGGTCGACCTCAATCAACCGTTTAGATAGGCAGAGCATCATCGCCATGACATGTTCCGCGACGCCCTCTGCATTGCCGCCGGCCTGATTAAGCACGGCAACACCGGCAGCGGTACAGGCATCCACATCGATGGTGTCGTAGCCGACCCCATGCGAGGAAACCATTAGCAGATTGGGACAGCGTTCGAGGAATGCCGCGTCGGCAAAGAATTCTGCCGGCAGGTCGCCGCTCGCCGCCGTGATTTGGTAGGCATGCGCCGTCTGGATCGTCGCCCAGTTTGCATCTGGCAGCGCGGCATACTCCAATCGGTCCAACTTCACGTCGGCGCGCCCGCCCATGATCTCAGTATAGACTGCGTGGGGAAGGTATTCGAAATAGAAGACGCGCTTGCTATTAGGTATCACCAGACATGCCTCGCTTGTTGATTAGGTCTGCATAAATAATATCAGGGCACGCATCAGTTCAGCACCAGGATCGACGCATTCAGCACTGACGCGAAGGCCACCCAGGCGGCATAGAGGACAAAAATCCACGCCGATACGCGATCAGGCCTCCACGCCGCAACGACAAAGGCGATGATTGAGGCCAGCAAAAGCAGGATCACCACCAGCGAAAGCCCGATCTGATGCATGCCAAAATAGATCGGCGTCCAAAGGAAATTCAGCAGAATTTGCGCCCACCACAGTTGCATGGCACGCCCGGTTCGATCACGCCCCCATGTTCTCCACCCAGCAATGGCGATCAGGACATAAAGCACGGTCCAGACAGGCCCGAACAACCACGCAGGCGGATTGAAACTGGGTTTGGCAAGGTCGGCATACCACCCCCCGGGAACAGTCAGCCCACCAAGAACCAGGCCTGTGCCGAGCACAAGAAAAATGAACAGGATCAACGAAAAGCTGCGGTTCACGACACGGGGTTCCCTTGTTTCATTCTGCTGCCCCCTCTGCTGCGAAGCTAAGCAAGACACCGTCCGGCACCGGTTCGTTGGGCGGCGGTGGCAACCCGTTGAAGTCCAGTTCGGCGAGGATCATCGAGATCACGTTCTCGATATGGGTGAGAGCTTCTTCACGGGTCTCGCCGCCGATAACAGCACCATGATGGTGCAGCGCCGGGCAGACGGCCCGCCATTCGTCGCCCTGCCGGGAAACCGTCACATGATACCCAACGGTCACGCGGCGGCCCCCCGCATGGTTTCCGGTGCCAGCACCTCGGCCAGCAGCGCGTCGAGCAGGCGGCGGCAGGTGGCGGCGGTATCGCCGGCAAGCCGGCGCTTCCCAGCTTCCAGAAACTCCTTCGACCATTTGTAATAGATGCTCTGGGCAATGCCTTCACGACGGCAAAGTTCGGCAATGGTCTCTTCGCCACGTAACCCATCAAGGACAATGCGGATCTTTTCTTCTGCCGAGTATTGCTTGCGTGTTGCCCGGCGGATGTCCTTGATCGCCTTGGCAGCACCAGTCTGACGTGTCTGCGATTTCTGTCTCATTTGCGTTCCCTTCGGTCACTACGATGAGCTAGAAATCCTTTCTTATGTAATCCCGCTGATTTGTTCCGTAGGCGCTGACGTCAGACATTTCCTACTTGATCCTCGTGCCGACACCACCCTTCAGACAGCCTGCTGTTGGCCTTCGTTTTCACTATAGACGTAACCCGACGACTCACCGAGCAGGCTAGTGCGCTGCATATGGCGGGTCTTCGTCTGGTCGAAATCCGCCAAGGCGACATGCATGGTGCAGCGGTTATCCCACATCACCAGGTCGTGCACCCGCCATTGATGGCGGTAAATGAGCTCCGGCTGGGTGGCGTGCTCGCAGAGAAATTTCAGGAAGGGCCTGCTCTCCTCCTCAGTCATCCCGACGAACTTGCGGACCCGCTCGCTGACGTAGAGGGCCTTGCGTCCGGTTTCGGGATGGACCCGGACGACAGGATGAGCAATGGGCGGATTCAGATGCTTCAATTCCGCCACCTTCTCTGGATCGCGACTCGCGATGCCTTTGATCATGCTGACGTCATGGACGGCGTAGAGGTCATCGAGAAAGCCTTTCAGCTTGTCCGAAAGGGTCTCGTAGGCGATGTACATGTTGGTAAACATCGTGTCGCCACCCACTTCCGGTCGCTCCTCGCACCACAACAGAGACCCGCGCGCCGGGTGATGCGTATAAGAAAGGTCTGAATGCCAGTTGCGTCCCGTATTACGCGTCTCCGAGGCTTTCCCGTCCCGAAAACGATTGGTGACATACAAAATTTCTGGATGCTCCGCCATCCGGTAGGAAGGATTGGCGTCATGCTTGTCCAAGTCGCCGAAATGGCGACTGAAGGTGATGTGGTCCTCGACTGAAATGTCCTGCTCGCGGAACAGCAGGACGCAATGGTCAAACCAAGCTTGACGGATGCTCTCGATGGTCGGTCCGTCGATCGGCTGCGAAAGGTCGACACCTGTTATTTCTGCGCCGATGGCGTTGGAAAGACGTCGAACTCCTAGTTCAGGCATGGTCGTTTTTTCCCGTTATGTCCCGATGTCCCGGCCGCAGGTGGAGCAACCCCTGGCGGCCCTGACGTTGGCGCGATTCCGCCCCTCAGGCAAATTTCAAACATCGTCATCGATTGACATTGACAACGCAACCCAAAACTTGACAACTAGCGCCTTCACTGAAGCACCAAAGGCTCTTGGCCATTGCTTATCGTTTTCTGAGCGGCGCTTTCTGGGCCGTTCATCTGATCCATGAACAAAAAGGAGGACCGAGACATGAAAATTGCTCCTAAGGCCGCACTATTGGGCGCCGCCGTCCTAATAGCAGCGACATCTCATGCGGGTGCCGCCGAATTTCCGCAAAAGCCGGTTGAACTGGTCGTGCCGTTTTCACAAGGCGGCGGGACGGACCGTGTCGGCCGCATTTTTGCCCAGTTTGCACCCAAGCATCTTGGCGGAGAAATGTTCGTCTCCAACCGCACGGGCGGGAGCGGTGCCGTAGGGTTCTCTTACGGAGCTAACGCTCGCCCGGACGGACACGTTCTAACCATGGCGGCGACAACGATCACCGTCGCTCCCCACACAGTCGCCGGGTATCCGGTGTCTTATAAGAATTTTACCCCGATCTGCCTTCTTGCGGCAATTCCAATGACACTCGCTGTCAAGTCGGACAGCCCCTACAAGACCATCGACGAATTAGTTGCCGCGGCAATAGGCAAGCCGGGGGAAATGAAGCTGGGAGCAGCTGGAGCCGCAACCAACAACTACTTGGCGGGTGTAGCGGTGACCGGCGCGGCAGGAGCAAAAGTCACCATGATTCCTTATGGTGGAGCGGGGCCGGCTCTCATCGCGCTGTTGGGTGGTCACGTCGATGCTGCCATGGCAGACGCTTCCGAGGTTCTCCAGTATGTTCAGAACGGGCAGGCACGCGTGCTCGTCGTTCTTGGCGATGAAAAGGTTGCCGACTACCCGGACGCGCCGACTACCGCCTCGAAAGGCTGGACAGCCAACGTCGCATCTTTCCGAGGTATCTTCGGGCCCACGAAAATGCCGGACGATGTCACCGACAAGTTGGTGAGCGCGTGCGAAGACACCGCCGCGGATCCCGAGTTCACTGCGGAAATGAAAAAGTTCGGCATGGATGTCGCCGAGCTCAGCGGTGCCGCATTCGGGGACTGGCTCAAGAAGCAGAATGATACCTATGCCACTGCTGCCAAAGCCGCGGGTATCGAACCCAAGTAAGGTGCCGCTGCAAGCAGTGGTGTGGCTGGACGGTTTCAATCTGCAAAATGACGCTCATGTCTGACAGATACAGATGCAAGCAGCTGGTGTTTTTCATCCTGCTGCTGGCGTTGGCGCTGTTCATGCTGCGCGAAGCCGTCCAGCTAAACTTCTCAATTCGCGGAACGATTGGTCCCGCAGTCTATCCGGCGATCGTCCTCGTCCTGCTGTCGTTTGCCTGTCTTGCCGCCATCGGCAGCATGCTGTGGCGGCGTGAAATCCTGATTCTGTCGCCTTTCGTCGAGGGCCTGCGCAACGACACGATCCTACGCGGCCTTATCAGGGAGATGCCAGCCCATGCCGGTATGGGCGCCCGTGTGTTCGTGCGCAACGGGGTGGGCGTGTTCTCCGCCCTTCACACCGGATTACGGGGCAATGGCACGCTGACCGTCATCTCGTCGGAAACTCCCGACATGACGGCGGCTGAGATTGCCGTCGCCGCACTAGAGAAATTTCAGCCGATCGGTCGTCTGTTTTACGAACCGGACGCCCTGGTCGTATCTGCCGGGCAGTCCAACGACCTGCAGCAGTTCTGGGATGCCACGCGCGAGAAGGGACATCTGCGGGCCGCCTTCACCCGCGTCCAATCGTCCGCGGGGCCGGCTGAAACCTGGCTTAGAAGCAACAGCGGTGCGCAACTGGAAGGCATCTACGAACAGACGTCACAACAGATCCTCGACCAGCTCGAAGCCGGCAACATCGATGCGGCCATCATGCCGCTTCATGAGGCTGCGGACGCTGGGAGCGCCCGCCGCGTCACCATTATCGTCGCCTTTGCTGACGAGGACGCCGATTGCTTTGGACTTGCGCCGACGAGCAGGGATCTCGGATTCCCACTAACACTGGGCGACTGGGCGGGCGTCGCTGCACAGCGAGGAATTTCACTCGAGGAGCAAGAGAGGATTCATGATCTGATCGCCAAGAGCTTCGACAGCTACATCCACAGCAACTTGCGACACGATGAAGACGCGACTTGGTCCATCGGTGCCCAGGAAGGTTTCAGCACCTTTCTGAAGAATCTGGCGGGCGAGAGACGGTCCCAGGGCGTGGCATTGCCGAGTGGGCGTCTGGCCGGTTTCGTCGTGGCGGTCGCACTTATCCTCACCTTCCCCTTGCTGATGGAAGTCCTGGGCTTTCCCCTCGCCGCCTTCGGTTTCTTGGCTAGCCTCATGGCGCTTCTTGAGCCGCAGCTCAGGCTGTCTACCGTGGTGCGCATTATCATTCTGGCCGGGATATTCTCGGCTGGACTCTATTTCCTCTTTTGGCATGTGTTTTATGTCGTCTTCCCGGACGGCCTTGTATGGAGCCTGTGGTGACGGATGCTTGAACTGATCATGCAAGCCGTCACGACGGTTTTTCAGCCGGGGATTTTCCTTTTGCTCGGAGCGTCGGTCGCTCTCGGCATCGTCGCCGGGTGTCTACCCGGCATCTCCGCCACTATGGGTGTCGCGGTAATTAGCCCCCTAACGTTCACGATGGAGCCCTTCTCCGGCATCGTCGCCCTGCTCGGCATCTATACGGGCGCGGTCTACGGCGGCTCGATCTCGGCGATACTTCTCGGCATACCCGGCACGCCCGGTGCCGTGGCTACCGTCCTGGACGGCTATGCCATGGCGCGTCGCGGGCGGGCCGGCCGCGCACTCGGAATCTCAACGATCTCGTCGTTCATTGGCGGTACGATCGCGGCTATCGCGCTTGCCCTCCTGTCGTTTCCCATCGCTAATTTCGCCCTGTCCTTCGGTCCCCGGGAATACTTGGCCCTCGCGTTTTTCGCGCTGACGGCGATAGCCACCCTGTCCGGTGGATCCGCATTACGCGGAGCGATATCGGCGTTAATCGGGATGTTCCTGGCCACCATCGGCATTGACGAGATGTATGGTTCGTCGCGGTTCCATTTTGATCAGCTGTTTCTGCTCGGCGGCATCCCTTTTATCCCGGCGATCATCGGTCTGTTTGCGGTGCCAGAAACACTGATCAACATCGAACGGATCGCCCGCATTAGGCGGAGCAGCCTGCAGGTGTCGAAAATTCTCCCCGACAGGAAGGCGCTATGGGACCTGCTACCATCCCAGCTTCGCTGTTCGATCATCGGCACGATCGTCGGCGCTGTGCCTGGCACAGGCAGCGATATCGCTGCGATCGTCTCTTACAGCCAGGGCCGCAATCTGTCGAAGCAACCGGAAAAGTTCGGCACCGGCTGCGATGAGGGGGTCGCCTGTCCGGAAAGCGGCAACAACGCTGCGGTCGGCGGGACAATGATTCCCTTGCTGACTCTCGGTATTCCGGGAGGTGCCGTGACCGCCATCATCCTGGGCGCCTTTATGACACACGGATTGCAGCCCGGGCCGCTGCTGCTAGCAAATAACGCCGACCTCGTCTACCAAATCTTCGCCGGCCTGTTCGTGGCCAACATTTTTGTTCTCGGCTTCGGTCTTCTCGGCGCGCACGTCTTCGCACGTGTCTTGCGTGTGCCGGATAGCGTGCTCTCGCCAATCGTCCTGCTTTTATGTGTCGTGGGCTCCTTCGCCCTGAACAACAGCATTTACGACGTTCTGGTGATGGCGAGTGCCGGCATCCTTGGATATTTCATGTTGAAGGTCGAGATACCGCGTGCGCCCCTGGTCATCGGTCTGATTATCGGCCCGATGGTGGAACGAGAGCTCACTCGAACCGTGTTGGTCGTTGGGGATAACTGGCTTAACTTGTTTACGCCGGTCAGTTCGGTGATCTGGGTGCTGGTTGTGCTGCCGTTCGTCACTCCCCTGGTTCGCCGCGCTCTTCGCTCTTTTCGTTCCTAAGGGGGCTCGCGGCGTCGGGCGACAAGACTGCGAGAGTGTCAGAGAGGGCAGTGTCATCTTTGACGCCCCTCTGATTGCAAGTGGTTTTGATGCGTAGAAGCGGGCTGGGTTTGCAGTCATCTATCCGGCCTCTCGATGCAGCATAGTCATCGCCGCGGGCCCTGATGGAATCCGAGGATCGACGCCCAGTCAGACCAGCGAGCTTAAAGCTTAGACACTGCCTCGGGTTTGGCCGATCCCGGTCACCCTGTTCCGCCATCACGTCATCATCACCCTCGCAATAGAGTTCGGTTCGCTGCGCGATATCCAACAGCTTGCCGGTCAATCCAGCCTGCAGACCACACAACGCTATATCGAAGGGTCTGCGGACGCCAAAAAGCGGATTGTGGATTTGGTGTGAACTGCAAAGTGCGTTTTCAAGTGGGCTAAGCCACACGGCGACGAGGGAGGGCATCAGGTTTGGCGGCGTATCCTGGCGGCGGTGGATGAGCTACAGGCCAAGGAGCCCCCGGAAGGGGCGGCGGTGCATTAGGGGGGCAGCGACATGTACATCATTAGATTGGCAGTGCTGGTGCTAAGTGAGCGGATACCCAGGCGTCGATAAAATGTCGACTATGCCCCATCAATCAAACCGCGCTAGTAAGGCGCGGCAGGTGAACAAGCCGCAATCGATTTAGACCCCGGCAGTAGAGTTTTAGTACGGAGATGGATGCTGTGCATGACGCAACACTAAAAGGCATAAGCAACGACAACTGGGGCGCACGAGCGCGTATCGGCATGTTCATCGTGGGTTCGGAAGCTGTTCCTGAAGCCGAGTGGCAGGCAATGGCGCCGCAAGGTGTTTCTGTCCATGCTGCACGCGTCACAGCTCCCACCCCGTGGGCGGCCTGGCGGGCGGACCATCGAAGTGTTGATCTTGCTGATGACTTGGCGCGCGGTTGTAGACAGTTTGCCACCATGAAGCTTTCAGCCATCGTGACAGGCCAGCGTCCATGCGGCGCACGGTATTTAAGAATCAACGCATCCCCATGCAGCAACCGGCCACGGATAACGCGTTAGCGGCCCGATCATGTGTGAGTGATAATCACAGGCACCAGGTGGTGCTTTTAGGCGCGGCACCTCACCAAAATAACGGGCATTACTATTCATTTATTCTATTTCAAAATGTTTTCTCTTTAGTCGCGGAAACCATACAGCTTGGTCGCATTGTCGGCGAGAATGGCGTTGCGCACGCCTTCATTGGGCACCGCATCAAGCAGGATATCGATGCACGCCACCGGATCAGGCTTATCATCCATGGGGTAACCAGGATGCGGCCAGTTGAGCGCCCAGACGAGCCGGTCCGGCCGGTGTTCCGCCAGGGCGGTGATACGCGGCACGACATCAGCATAGGGCGGCCCGCCCGCGGAGCCGTAGTAGGGACCAGAAATTTTCAGCCAGCGCTCTTTGCCTTCAAGAAACTTAAGCAACGCCGTGAAATTCGGATCGTTTATCTTCATGCCAACCGGCATGCGGGCGATGTGGTCGATGACCACCGGCACGGGAAGGTTGCGCAATAGCGGTAGCCATTCGAGCGCCCGCGCGCCATCGTCCTGAAACTGAATGTGCCAGCCCATCGGCGCGATGCGTTTGGCGAAGGCGGCAACCTTGTCGTGAGGCAGGTCAGGCGTTGTACCGGAGATTCGCACACCGCGAATCCCCATAGCGTTCATTGCCACCAGATCCCGGTCCGATATATCGGGAGTGCAGTTCGCAATGCCGCGCGCCCGATCAGGTCCGAATTCCTGAATGGCGTCGATGGTTCGCCGGTTGTCGGTGCCGTGCGCCACCGGCTGGACAATCACTGCTCGCTCGATACCCAGCCAGTCAAGCACTGCACGGTACTCGGCCACCGTCGTCGTCGGATGATGATTACGGTTCGGCCCCTGCGCAAAAGGATACAATGGCTCGGGACCATAAATATGTGAATGGCATTCGCAGGCCTTTAGCGGCACCTTCAAACGCGGTCGATGTTTCATGCCTAGCGGCACATAATTCAAACGAGTAGATTCTAAATCCATGAAAATACTTCTATATTTTAATTTATGGCTTTATTTTTGATTGTTTTTCAAAGGCCATTTTTACATACCTCTATCCATTCTGCCAAGCTATTGCCCATATGAATTAGTCACTGTAGGCCGGTAGAAAAGCATTTAGATAGGCCGAGTTTTCAACGACCACAGCGTGGCGGGGCACCGACACACACCTCAACCATGGTTAGGTGCACCAGTTGGCGTTGTCTGTCATCGGCGCCCCCGGGTACAGCCCCACTATCTCAAATTATCCGCAAATTGGAACCGTGGAATTATTGTTTGATGTTGGCAAAACTCCTGGAAGCAATGGCGGAATCAAGCGAGTCTAGCAATCAATGAAATGCCAGGAACAGAAGGCCCACACATGACCGCACCATCACCCAAAGATGTTACCATCGCCATCATCGGTAGTGGCCTCCTCGGCCAGGGTTGGGCCATCAGTTTTGCCCGTGGCGGCTGTAACGTTCGGCTGTGGGACAATGACCCAGAGGCGCCCAAGCGGGCGGTTGCGGGAATCCCCGCGGCTCTGAAAGAGCTCGCTGACAATGACCTCCTCGACGAGGACGCCGCGGTCGTCGCCGGGAGAATCGCTGCCGTGGGTAGCATTGAAGCAGCTTTGGATGGTGCTGGTCACGTTCAGGAGAACGCCCCGGAAGATGTTGAAATAAAAAAGCAGGTTACAAACCGCATCGCAACCATTGCCGGACCAGAAACGGTGATTGCAAGTTCGACCTCCAGCTTGATGCCATCCCTGTTCACCGAGCATGCGCCGGGACGCGACCGCTGCGTCGTCGGCCATCCGCTCAACCCGCCCTATTTGACGCCCGCAGTCGAGATTGTGCCGGCACCCTGGACAGCACCCTCCACGGTTGAGAAGGCCCGCGCACTCTATGCCGCCATCGGCCACTCGCCGATCGTGCTGGAACGCGAAGTTGACGGCTTTGTCGTTAATCGCCTGCAAGGAGCCCTACTGCACGAAGCCTTCCGGCTGGTCGCCGATGGGTATGCCAAGGCAGAAGACATC
>Ga0302127_10002708_pt1 | contig 10714 bp, 8 predicted proteins | sample CB4_SCM_MG_FD_204452 | JGI IMG/M metagenome (GOLD analysis project Ga0302127, IMG submission 204452) | Marine microbial communities from Western Arctic Ocean, Canada - CB4_SCM | ecosystem: Environmental > Aquatic > Marine > Oceanic | place: Canada: Western Arctic Ocean | collected 2017-09-24
TAAATGTACGTAGATCACGATTGTTGACACCAATCAGCTGGGGTTCGAGTGATAAGGCGAGGGCCAAATCATGTTCATCGTGAACCTCGATAAGCACGTCAAGCCCAAGGCTACCTGCAAGTTCCGCTAAAGACTTCAATTCGGAGAGATCAAGAATCGCCACAATCAACAAGATACAATCTGCACCGATCGATCTGGCTTCGTAGACCTGATATGGGTCTACTGTAAAATCTTTACGCAAAACCGGTAACACACAGGCGTCTCTGGCCTGCTGTAAAAATTGATTACTGCCCTGAAAAAACGTTTCATCGGTTAATACAGACAAGCACGTTGCACCGGCCTCAGCATAGCTTCTAGCAATATCCCGAGGGTTGAAGTGTTCCCTGATAACCCCTTTTGACGGTGATGCTTTTTTTATCTCAGCAATGACCGCGGGACGACCTGACTCATGCTGCTGCCTGATCTGGTCAACAAATCCCCGCGATGAGGCATCTCGCTCGTGCGCTCTACGTTCAATATCTGCCTGTGATACGGATTGTTTGTCGCGTTCTATTTCCCGCCACTTTTGTGCAACGATCTTCTTCAATATATCCGGCGCATCAGCCATTATCAGAGACCTGTTGCGTAAAGTCGGCAAAGTCCTTCATTTTCTCCATTGCTAAACCACTGCCTATTGCATCCCTGGCCATCTCCATACCGTTTTCCAATGAATTTACCTTACCAGACACGTAGATGGCAGCACCCGCATTCAAAATGACGAAATCCATTGCCGCCTCATTGCTGCCATCCAGCGCTTGTTTGACCAGCACTAGCGATTCCTCGGCACTCTCAACCCTAAGCGAGTCGATCGACTGGCGTATGCATCCAAATTGTTCAGGTTCTATCTGGTATTCCCTAATTCCTCCATCCTTTAGCTCTGCAACCGCCGTTGGAGCTGCAATGCTAATTTCATCCAGACCATCATCAGAATGCACCACCATGACATGTTTACTGCCGAGGGACTGCAATACTTCCGCGATCGGCCGCACCCAGCGCTTATCATAAACACCAAGCAACTGACGCTCCGCGCCGGCTGGATTAGTCAGCGGGCCCAACAAATTGAAGATAGTGCGCACAATCATTTCTCGACGGGCACCAATGGCGTGCTTCATTGCACTATGGTGCGAAAGCGCAAACAAAAATCCCACACCAACAGTGTCAATGCATCTGGCCACCTGGGCAGGTTCAAGCATAATATTAGCGCCAGAAGCCTCTAACAAATCCGCGCTACCACTCTTACTACTCGCACCGCGGTTTCCGTGTTTGGCGACTCTGACACCCACCGCCGCTGCTACAAAAGCGCTTGCTGTTGATACATTAAACTTGTTCGATCCACTCCCACCAGTCCCGCAGGTATCAACAAGCCCTTCAGTATCAACACTGACCGGCGTCGCCAACTCACGCATCACCGCAGCCGCACCCGTGATTTCCTGAACCGTCTCTCCCTTGATCCGAAGTCCCACCAAAAATCCACCAATCTGTGCCGGCGTTGCTTCACCGGTCATTATCAATTTCATAACTTCGGTCATTTCCTGCTGATTCAGGTCTTCTGCTCCGATGACCCTTGCTATTACGGCAGGCATATCCATCATGCGTCCCCTTTTTCTGTTTGTTGTTGAATAAAATTTGCCAGCAGTGCATGCCCGTGTTCTGTTAACACGGATTCAGGATGAAATTGGACACCCTCAACCGATAGCCCTTTGTGGCGAAGCCCCATTATTTCATCCTTCTCGTCATCCTTCATGGTCCAAGCTGTCATTTCCATTGACTCAGGTACTGAGTCCACGATCAACGAGTGGTACCTCGTCGCCGTAAAGGGACTCGGTAAATTCGCAAATACGCCATCACCCGTGTGATGAATTTCTGATGTTTTGCCATGCATAACTTCTCGAGCCTGCACAATACGACTACCGAACACCTGACCTATGCTCTGATGCCCGAGGCATATGCCGAGGATGGGAATCTTGTCAGAAAATGCCGACACTACCTGCATCGAGATTCCTGCTTCATTGGGGGTGCAGGGACCAGGAGATATCACGATATGATCTGGCGCTAAAGACACAATCTCTTCTAACGTAGTTTCATCATTTCGCTTAACCACCACTTCCTGGCCCAACTCATAAAGATACTGCACGATGTTATAGGTGAAGGAATCATAATTATCGATCATCAGGATCATAGCGTTTTCTCCCCAACGACCGGGAGAGATTCTTCTTTATCAAATACTCGCGGATTCTCTTCGGTACTCTCAAAGCCAGATTCCGCGATCGTCGCTGCGCGGAAAATAGAGCGCGCCTTGTTCATCGTCTCCTTCCATTCCAATGCTGGTATTGAATCTGCCACGATGCCGGCACCTGCCTGGATGTAAAGTTTGTGATCCTTGATAACCGCGGTACGAATCGCTATAGCGGTATCCATATTGCCATTCCAGGAGAGATATCCGACTGCCCCACCAAACACACCACGTTTTTCTGGTTCCAGTTCATCGATAATCTCCATCGCACGCACTTTCGGTGCACCACTTAACGTACCGACCGGCAGAGTTGCCCGTAACAGGTCAATTCCTGTCACTTCGGGTCGCACTCGACCCCTGACATTGGACGCAATATGCATGACATGTGCATAGCGTTCAACAATCATCATCTCACTGACCTCAACCGTGCCGGGATCACATACTCGCCCGATATCATTGCGTCCAAGGTCGATAAGCATCAGATGTTCTGCAAGCTCTTTAGGATCTGCCAACAGCTCTTTTTCGAGCGCAAGATCTTCTTCATCATCGCGACCTCGCCGCCGCGTACCGGCTAACGGTCGCACAGTCACTTCACCCTCATCGAGCCGCGCAAGAATCTCTGGCGAGGACGATACAATCTGAAAATCCTTAAGGTCCATAAAGTACATGTACGGAGAGGGATTGAGCCTGCGCAACGCACGATACAAATGAAGCGGATCACTCTCAAAGGTCACCGACATACGCTGTGACAAAACGACCTGCATAGTGTCACCTGCAACTATATATTCTTTGATTTTCTCGACATCCTGCTGAAACTTCTCTTCGCCGTAGCTCGATACAAAATCGGCTTCATAGATGGCAGGACCCCTGGCAGGCTTTCTGATCTCAGCGGGGACTTCCGAGTTGAGCGCTGCCTGCATTTCATCCAGGCAATGGTTAGATTTTTCCAGCGCATCAGGATCATCGGCTTGCGCATGAGTGATGAGATGAATTTTTGCTTCAACGTTGTCAAAGACAATAACTTCATTGGAAACCATCAACAGGATATCAGGGCAACCAATCGTGTCCGGTGGTGCGGAATCGCGAAGTTTACGCTCTACGAATCTAACCGTGTCATAGCCAAAATAGCCGACCAGGCCACCCGTATAGATAGGCAGGTCTGGAATATCAGGATATCGAAACTGTTTCCTGAAATTCTCAACAAAACCCAGCGGGTCATCGGTAGCAACGCGTTCTATGACCTCACCATCCTGTTCAATGGACACCTCACTACCGCTAATCTTTAAGATCTGACTGGATGGTAAACCTACCACCGAATAACGAGACCACTTCTTGCCACCCTGTGCTACAGATTCCAGTAGATAACTGTAGGGACCACGGGCAACCTTGATATAACAGGACAGTGGTGTGTCCAGGTCTGCAAAGATCTCTCTGGTAATGGGTATGTGGTTATAGCCCTCAGCTACTAGCTGGGCATAGTCTTCTGGAGTCATAAGTTATCTCCGGTACAACAACAATAGTTCAAACGAAATGGGGCAAGCCCCGGTGATATAGCTGGTGTGTTAGATCACCATCGCCAGGAAAGGAACGCCCAATTAATTGGGTGGGTGCACGTTCGAAAAAAGTTGTACGCTCGAAACATTGAGATAACTCTTATTGTTAGGCCTTAGCTTAATGAAATGCTTTTAATACTACAACTCCGCTAACTTGGTGCGCATCGCAGCTATGGTCTCAACGTAATCATCCGTGTTGAATATCGCTGACCCAGCAACAAAGGTATCAGCACCGGCTGCAGCAATTTCAGCAATATTGTCTATCTTCACACCACCATCGATCTCAAGACGAATATCAGCACCAGATTTGTCAATCAAGTCTCTGGCGCTCTGCAACTTCGCCAAGGTGCCTTTAATAAACTGCTGGCCACCAAATCCTGGATTCACAGACATCACGAGCACCATATCGATCTTATCCATAACGTAGTCCAAATACTGCAACGACGTCGACGGATTAAATACCAACCCACACTGACAGCCACCTTCGCGAATCAGTTCAAGTGATCGGTCAATATGCTCACTGGCTTCCGGATGAAACGTGATATAGCTCGCTCCCGCTTCTATAAAATCACTGATAATTCGGTCAACTGGCTTAACCATCAGGTGCACATCGATTGGCGCGGTAACACCATAATTACGCAGCGCTTTGCATACCATCGGCCCAATGGTAAGACTAGGGACGTAATGGTTATCCATGACATCAAAGTGAACTATATCTGCACCTGCGGCCAGCACCGACTCCACTTCCTCGCCTAAACGGGCAAAATCTGCTGACAGAATCGACGGTGCAATTAAATGTTCCACAAACCTCTCCTCATTTTTCGAAGTGCCTATTTACTGCATGGTATCTCTCAATCGTACCAACATCCTGCCAAAACCCCCTAAAGTGCTGCCCAGTTAGCCGACCTGTTTCAATCGCGCGATCCATCAGCAATCTTAGTTTAAAGGGACCACTAGGGGAGTCGTTGAATAGTGCAGCAGAGTAGAGGCCAATGCCAGCATAGGTCAGACATTTTGTGTTTAAACCCAGGTTTCCGTTTTCATCGAGCGAAAAATCACCTTTTGGATGATGACTTGGGTTATCCACCATCACCAGATGGGCCTCTCCCTCTCCCAACGACTCCGGCAGATTCTCTAGGTCAAAATCACACACAGTGTCTGCACTGACCACAATAAATTCTTCCCCCAATAGCGGCAAGGCGTGCTTAACACCACCCCCTGTCTCAAGCAGTTCAGGTTCGGGAGAGTACTGGATATCAATTCCGCGGTCGCTGCCATCGCCCAGCGCTGTCATTAACATATCTCCGCAATGCCAGGTGTTGATGACAAATTCACGATAACCGGCGTCGACAAAGCGATCGATCCAGCGGTCGATGAGCGTTTTCCCTCCTACCATCAACATTGGCTTGGGCAAACTCTGAGTCAGTGGAAGGAGCCTGCGGCCTTCGCCTGCTGCAAGTAGCATCACTTTCATCGACGAACATACTCGGTGCTGTCCATTCGCGGTAAAACAACTTCCTGTAGCCAGAAACCGAAGGACTTTAACTCCGTATACCGTTCGCAAACTTCCAATAAATACTGGAGCACAAGCGGTATGTCAGCGAGATAGCCCGGTTTGCCATCCCTGAGATTGAGCCGTGAAAAAATCCCGGCGCATTTTAGATGGCGTTGAAAGCCCATTAAATCGAACCATCGCAGGAATGTGGATTCAGACACTGACGCCTCTAGCTGCCCCGCCAAAACCAGCCTTGCTCGATATTCCATAACCCATCGTTCTATCTGATCTGCGGGAAACTTGTGATAGCAATCTTTTAACAACGAAACCAGATCGTAGGTTATTGGGCCAATTACCGCATCCTGGAAGTCGATAACCCCTGGATTCGGCTGGGAAACCATCAGGTTTCTACAATGATAATCCCTGTGCACAAATACCTGAGGTTGATTACTTGCGTTTGCAATCATCAAACTGAAAACCTCTTGCAACAGTTCCGGTGCGCAGTCGATGCCCAGTTGCCTAGATAAAAACCAATCAGGGAATAGGCTCATCTCCTCTTGCAGTAATACTTCATCATAAGGATCAACTATCGCTGAAACCTGCTGCATCTTAGCAAGCGCAACGAATGCATCCTGGTAAAGCGGCTCAATCTGGTCGGTATCACTTAGTTTGTCGAAATATAGATCTTCCCCCAGGTCCTTTAACATCATGAATCCACTGTCCAGATCATGCTCAAAGACCTCCGGCGCATTTAATCCAGCTGCAGCCAGCAATGCGGCAATCGCAATAAAAAGGCTGCTGTCTTCCAATGTTGGTGGGGCATCAACAAAAATAAAGCTAGGATCGCCGCAGTAACGGAAATATCGCCGGAAACTTGCGTCATCGGAAGCGGGCTGTAAGTGAAAATCCCCCGGCAGCTTCAAACCACGATCTTCCAGTCGCCCAAGGGCCCAAGCATCCAGTGCACTTCTGCGCGAATCAGTAGCTGACATCGACAATCGCTCCTTTAACCATGACACGGATTAATGCATTATCATCCAACATCTTAATTAGCCTATTCCAGTGTGAAAACCGCAATCTCTATCCTATTGGTTCTATCGTTGAATCCCGCCCACGGCTTGCCTGAAACGTCTACAACGGCAGCGATGCAAGACTGGATTCCCAAAGGGTCTACATCTGACAACATCCCTCGGCACTGCGACGGACACTATAAACAACCAGCATCAATTAATGCGAATCAGGGTAAGTTAATTATAGGCACTGCAGATGATGCGTTGCACGTAGAAGATCACTCCACTTCTTTTGACGGCAACGTTGCAATCGATGGGCAGGGCCGCCAGATCAGAGCGAGTCATCTAACATTGGACAGTGCCACGGACATTATCACCGCCGACGGGCCGGTAACCCTGCGTGAAGATGGATTATTGCTTAAAGGTGACCACGCCAGCGGTAATCTTTTCGCTGGCACTGGTGTTATGGACAACGCCACTTTTTTGCTACACCAGAGCCGCATGCGCGGTACCGCCCGCACTATTGTCAAACGCGATGACAATACCCTTCTTATCAAAGATGGAACGTTCACCCGCTGCGACCCTGATAGCAATCAGTGGCAGTTTAAGAGTGCAGACATAGAACTAATGCAGGCGGAGGGCTATGGGGTCGCCAGGAACGCCACAGTAAGAATAAAAGGTGTGCCGATCGCTTATTTTCCCTATATCAGATTCCCTTTGGACGATCAGCGATATTCAGGCTTTCTGATGCCGAGTGCTGGTCACGATGGAGATGGTGGCACAGATATTGCCGTCCCCTATTACTTTAATCTGTCACCCAATTACGACGCGACCTACACATTCAGGTCGCTTTGGAAACGGGGGCTTATTCACGATACAGAGTTCCGCTACCTCAACGATTTCTCAAGTAATTTTATCAACCTCGCCTATCTGCACGAAGATGACCAGTATGCTGCACCCAGCAGCGGTACTTTTGATAAACAGGACCGATGGTTGCTGTATTTCAATCACGTTGGCACCTGGTCCCGTCGGTGGCGAAGCCTGATCAACTTTGGCGCTCTGTCCGATGTCTCTTATCTACGGGATATTGGCGGTGATATTGATGCCTCCACACAGGAAACCAATAAGAGTTTTCAATCCCTTGGAACCAACATACCTGCATTTCGCCGATTAGCTCGACTCACCTATCGTCATCACAACTGGTACGCAGAACTTAGTGCTAGAGGTTATCAATCCCTCACTAGTAACGCTTCAAAACAATACTCGAGACTCCCACAACTTATTGTAAACGTTAAGGAAAACCTATCTATATTCGATGTGACGGTACGTAGCCAATTTTCCCGGTTCGACAAAGACAACGAAAATGTGCGAGGAATCCTAGCAACCGTGGGCAATAGATTCGTTACCGAGGCCAGCATAAAAACAGATTTCAGATCCCCCTGGGGCTTTATTAAGCCCGAACTTGGTGCAATTCATCGCAGCTATGACTTAACTGACGCACCAGCAACCACTAGAATAACGCCAGATATCACAATTCCCTTCATGGCTTTAGACTCCGGGCTGATCTTTGATCGATTTTTTTCCTGGGGCAATCGCAATCTATTGCAGACACTCGAACCTCGGCTCTACCTGCTGTACGTTGCGGAAAAATACCAAGATGATCTCCCTCGCTTCGATGCGGCCGCTTCTAGGCCAGGGTTTTCAACCATGTTCAGGCGAAATCGCTATTCAGGCTACGACCGAGTAGGAGACGCCCAGCAAGCCAGCATTGGAATTACCTCCTCACTATTTGACGCCAGCACAGGGGCGGAGCTCCTAAAAGCCAGCGTCGGGCAAATCATCTATTTCGAGGATCGGCACGTTATCTTTAACCCCGGCCGTGCGTACGATCCAACAACAGGTTCCTCCGCGCTGTTCACTCAGGCCCGCCTTAGGCTCAACCGGCGTTTAAGTATTACAGGCTCCTACGAATTCGAGTCAAGAGAATCTCGCTCAAACAGAGGTAAGCTATCGCTAAAGTATCGCGGACCTGACAACAGAAAAATCGTCAATCTGAACTATACTTATACAAATCCAGAAGTTCAGAATCCAGCCCGATTTCAAAATGCCGAGGAAACCGACCTGTCATTCATCTGGCCGTTAAAGGGTAAATGGAGTTTACTTGGCAGATGGAACTTTGGCTGGGATAAGAATCAAACCCTAGAGTCTCTCGTTGGCGTCGAATACAATGACTGTTGCTGGAAAATGCGCCTGGCCTATCGGCGATACCAGGAAGAGCCACTGACAATTTCCGTAACCGTCAGTGACCCCATCACGGGGAGCATGTCGGTCGAGAGCGGGCTACAATATCGCTCCGATTCAGGTTTCTTTTTTGAATTTCAGCTTAAGGGCTTGTCAACACTAGGGAAAAGACTGGACACACTACTTGAAGACTCCATACCGGGTTACCGGCACAGAGAGGATAGAATTGAATAAAAAATATGTAAGACCTATGAATCAAATTCTGTTATTCACAACAATGTTATTTGCACTGGGTGAAGCCAACAGCTCCCTCGTAATACTCGACCGAATCGCTGTGGTTGTCGATGAGGATGTCATCATGCTTTCCGAAGTCGAAGAACGACTGGCAGCGGTAAAAGCACAAATAACAGCGGATGACGAAGCACCACCTGAGGACGAATTGACAGAACAGGTCATCGAACGTCTGATCATCGAGCACCTGCAGGTGAGGATGGCTGACAGAGCGGGTATGCGTGTCAGCGATGCCGAACTTAATGACACCATTCAGCGTATCGCTGCGCAAAACAGCCTCTCGCTGCCCCAATTTCAGCAGGCAATCGAACAGGATGGCATATCCTACGTAGCCATGCGGGAACAGGTAAGACGAGAAGTTACCATCAGCCAAGTGCAACAAGGAGTCATGAGCAATCGCATCGAGATTTCTGAGCAGGAGATGAAGAATTTTCTTGCTTCAGAATTAGGTGAAGCGATCGTTGCCGACGAATACCAACTTGCCCACATACTCCTCACCATACCTGAGGATGCCAATACCAAGGAGATTTCAGCAGTTCGAACACAGGCCCTTGATCTTATTGCACGGGTCGCAAACGGAGAAAGTTTTCAGGCCCTGGCAATTGAACACTCTGCAGGCCAAAACGCGTCCAAAGGCGGCGATCTTGGTTGGCGTAAACCTGTAAAGTTACCGACGATATTCGCTGACGTCGCTCCGGAAATGAATGTCGGTGAAACTAAAGGACCAATCAAGAGCGGCAGCGGTTTCCATGTCATTACACTGATAGACAAGCGCGGTGCAAAAACCCAGGGGCAGGTCGCTCAAACACGCGCACGACACGTGCTTGTGAAACCGAGCGAGATTCGATCGGATGCTGAAGCTCGGGAACTCGCGGAAAATCTGCGTATTGAAGTAAGCGATGGTCGCGATTTTGAAGAAATCGCTAAACTCCACTCTGAGGATCCTGGGTCAGCGCTCAATGGCGGTGACCTGGACTGGAATCAAGCGGGGATTTTCGTTCCGGAATTCGAAACCATGATCCACACGCTGGACCTAAATGTATTGAGCCCGGTATTCAAAACGTCCCACGGTTACCATTTCCTTGAAGTAACAGGCCGCCGGATTGAGGATTTCAGCGAACAATTCCAACAAAACATGGCGGCAGAATATTTACGGAACCAGAAATTCGAGGAGGAATTGAATAGCTGGCTCCGGGAAATAAGAGAAGAGGCCTTTGTCGATATCAGAATTTAGCGCGGTGTCATCTTGACCGTACGAAAGCGTTTTGGACAAAACTTTCTTACCGACCCAGTCTCAATCCAGCGGATTGTCGATACGATCAATCCCCAGGAAAAACAACATATTCTTGAAATCGGCCCTGGCCATGGTGCCATTACCAAGGCATTAATTAGCAGTGGCTGCCATCTGGTTGCCATCGAAATTGATCGAGATCTCGTGGCCAGTCTAGACAGCGTGTATAGCACGCAACTGCAGATACTATCCGCTGACGCACTCAAAGTGGACTATGCTTCGATTTGCTCGCCCCATCGCTATCGCGTAGTAGGCAACCTCCCATACAACATATCGACTCCGTTGTTGTTCAAACTATTCTCATCTATCGAGCACTTTTCAGATATGACGTTTATGCTCCAGGAAGAAGTAGTCAATAGGATCTGTGCGGATGCTGGTGCATCGAACTACGGCCGCCTGTCGGTCATGAGTCAATATTTCTGTGTTCCAGAAAAACAGTTCAAGGTCGCCCCGACAGCTTTTAGTCCGCAACCAAAGGTGACCTCCGCTATCATTAGCCTAACACCTCATCAACATCCTGTTCGGGCCAAAAGCCTCGAATGCCTGCAACAAATAGTCGCG
>Ga0302127_10002709_pt1 | contig 10712 bp, 9 predicted proteins | sample CB4_SCM_MG_FD_204452 | JGI IMG/M metagenome (GOLD analysis project Ga0302127, IMG submission 204452) | Marine microbial communities from Western Arctic Ocean, Canada - CB4_SCM | ecosystem: Environmental > Aquatic > Marine > Oceanic | place: Canada: Western Arctic Ocean | collected 2017-09-24
TATTCTTTCGAACTGGGCGCTGCCTTTTGGTCCGATGCGACGCATTGGGTGCAGGATGCGGTCTTTGTTGTAAACCCGTTCGGGATAGCGCTTCAGCTTCGAACACAATGCGCCTTTGGTGAACGGGTGGGAGGGATTGCCGTCGAACTTTACGGCACGGCCATCATCATCGACTGTAACGAGCCAGGAACAGGTATCAGGACAGTCGTGGGGGCATGCGCCATGTACGGTTTTCATTGGATTTCTCTTCGCCAAAATACGCTGGCCGGCCGGACAATCCGCATTGCCAGCGTGACATATGAACTCCAGAACGAGTCTCAGTTTGGCGATTCTGTGCGCCTCGCGCAAGACGCTTAGCTAACGCTTGCCGGTTTCTTTTGTCGCAATGATTTTGCGACGGAATATTCTGGAGAAATTGCTCTATGTGGACACGCGTTCACGCATGCATAGCAACGGATACACGCGTTCTCATCGATGAATAACGTGTTGTAGTAAAGTCCCGAAGAATGCGCCGGATTAACGGGATTAACTCGGGACACGTTTCCCGTTTTGTCGAATTCGAGCCCGGCCGTTTCGACAATGCAGTTGCTTACCGGCTTCACGAGCAAGCATTCGTCGCATAGCACGCATTTACGGTTGTCAATCACCGGTGCAGGAGAGCGCGCATCCTCGAAGGCGTCACAGAAAATTCGCTGCGAGGACAGCCCGGAATTAACTAGCATCGTGGTACCCGCTGCTATCATTGGCGGTGGACCGCAAAAAAACACCGACGTTTCGTTTGGCGCGAGTGCTTGCGAAATGATCAGATCATTGTTAACGGCGTCAGTTACGAATCTGCGCGAACCTTCCCAATCCGTGAGACTTGGTTCTTCGGACAATACTTGTACGAACTGGAAGCAGGCATCAGCGTGCCACTGTTTCGCGATCGCATCGATAACATCTTCGCAATACAGATCATTTGAGGTTCGCGCGCCGTAGTAAAAATAGCAGTCCCTACGAACTTGTTTCGTCGCAGCGAATTCGAGCAACGCAACGATTGCGCTTATACCGCTGCCACCGGCTACGCATAACATAGGATCTAAACTTTGGTCGAGTCCAAAGTTCCCCAGCGGTCCAGAAATTTCTACGGCAGCGCCGCTTCGATTGCCACTTGCTAGCCACGCGGAGACTTCACCGCCCACGACCTGACGAATATAGAACGTGAAATTACCTGGGCCTTCGCTGTTGGGATCGCGCGCGAATGAATACGGTCGGGGCCGTTGAATACCAGGGAATTTAATTGTCGCAAACTGTCCCGCGTGCGCGCGCATCGGGGTGCTGCCTGGCCGAAGGGCAACGACGAGCTCGTCTGTATCATGAGTGAGTCGGCGCTGTGATTGAATCACCGCCTGGTTTGTTACGACGTGTCGAACGCGGATGTCGGGTTTCGGTTCTGGTAGGTTTAACGGATCATGCATCGCCTTGCGCTCAGCCAAATAGTCCCGGGTGATCCGTTTCAGCGAGTGCGAACACATCTTCGTCGGAGTGTTGCTGATCCGGGTTGGCCGCGCGCCATTTGCGCAGATATCCGGCTTTTCCGCCCCATTCCTTCAGCAATGCTGCGTTGCACATTGCCTCATCGGCTTTCTCTAGCTCCGCCAGCGCCGAATAAAAAGACGGCGCGAAGCCGAAGTCACTTAAGGTTTCCGTGTTCAACGCATTCACGTTAACGCCGCCGGGGGTATTGCTGCCCTTAATTTGTTTTTGCGTACCGATCATGCCGGGAAGCAATCCGTCGATAATCACCGCGTATCCGAATGTCTCCCCGCGCTCGTTATACAAACGGCATAGATCGCCGTCTTCGATTGCGCGACTGCGAGCTTCTTTCGGGCTGATCTCAAACGTCGGCCTGGACTGCATCGCCTGCAATCGCTCGACTTGCTGAAAAGTGCTCCCAATGAAATAGTGCGACGCGCTACTAAGTACCTGCAACGGGTATTTAGAACGTTTTGGATCCTCTTGGCCTTCGAGTTCCGGGATGTAGACGGGTAACGGATCTTGGCCAAGTTCTTTAAGCGAATGGCTGTAGATTTGAATTTTCCCGTCCACCGTCGGCCAACCGTTTTTAAATACGTCTCGCGAAGGGCTGTCAAAATCCCCTTGTAACCAGCCGTTAGCTTTGAATTCTTCATAGGTGGTACCGGCGAGCAGGGGATCGCGTTCCGGGTCGAACAAGACATCACGAATAATCTCTTCATCGGTTTGGGTGAACGCATTATCGCTCGTTTCGATGAACCCCATTGCCCGGGCTAATCGCCTAAATAACTCCGAGTTTGAAACGCTTTCACCTAATGGCTCGATAACGGGTAAGTTCATTGCGTAGTGGAAGTAGCCGTAGACCGCGTTGAAGTCTGCGCGTTCTAACTGCGTGTCAGCCGGCAAAACGATATCCGCATAATCACAGGAATCTGTCCAAAACGTATCGTGGACGACCGTAAACAAATCGTCGCGCTGCAAGCCCTTGCGCATATTGATTGAATTCGGCGCGCAGTTCACGGGGTCAGCGCAATAAGCGAAAAAACATTTCACCGGCGGATCGAGTTGCTTATCGTCTTCGCCAATATTGTCGGCGAGTGCGCGTCCCATTTGGACCATGTTGATCAGTCGCTTACTAGCACGATCACCAAGGTCGTCGCGCATCAAGCTTTGTACCATACAGAGGTCGAATGATTCTTCGACCCGGCCAAATCCGGCGCCGCCGCATCGTTCGCGCCAGGCACCCGTAATGCTGGGTAGAATCAAAATTGCACGTGCCATTTGGTCCGAATTTTGATGTCGATTTAAGCCGTGACCGGCGCGAATTGTACTTTTCTTAGTCGATGCGTATAGCCGTGCGAGCCGTTGAATGTCTTCGACGGGGAGGCCAGTGATTCGAGCGACTTCTTCCGACGGGTATTCCGGCAGGCGCTGCTCGATTAACTCTTGCCAGCCGCTTGTGTACTCCTCGAGAAACGCCGGGTCGTGTAAACCTTCGTCGACGATGACCTTCATCATCCCCAGCGCTAGAGCGCCGTCCGTTCCCGGTCGCGGTTGCACGTGCCAATCAGCCATCCAGGTCGAGCGTGTTTCGCGCGGATCGATCACCACGATTTTGCAACCGCGCGCTTGCGCTTCACGAATAAAGGGTACGGCATGAACGCTAGTTGTCACGGGGTTAAAACCCCATAAAATTATTAGCTCGGCGTCTTCCGAGGCGATTCTAATGTCAGCATTACAATGTTGGCCATGGGTATGGACATTCGCCCAGTAAGCGGCGTGAACGCAAATCGATTTTTCGAGACGGCCGGCCTCAAGCTTATTCCAAAACCGGTTGTCCATCCCCTGGTAACCGATTTGACCCATGGTGCCGGCAAAGTTAAATGGTTGGATCGCTTCTGATCCGTAATCCTTCGTGATGCGTTTGAAATTGTTGCTAATCTCGGTGAGCGCTTCATCCCAACTAATCCGCTCGAAGCGCGCGCCTGGACCTTTCGGACCGACTCGCTTATGTGGGTAAAGCATGCGATTTTCGTTATAAACGAAATCGAGATAATGGTTGACTTTGTTGCACAAAAATCCGCGTGTAAGGGGGTGAGTCGGATCGCCTTGGATCTTGACCGCGCGTCCACTTGCGTCATCACGGGTGACGAGCATTGAGCACCCATCAGGGCAATCGTGAGGGCACATCACATGGTGGAGCGAATGCCCAGCGGGGACGTCTAGCTTAGTGCTTACGGTCATTGTCTAATCCGTTTAATTTCACGAACCGTTTGCCCGTCACCGTACTGACAATTTAGCGCTAATGCACGGCTGCCTGGACTTAACTGCGTTGTACCTGCCGAGCTATTGGTTTATTCGCGATGCGGGAGCTGTGGCGCTCGACATAGGACGCGCATATCGAATTGACTCTTTCTTCTAATTCAAACGCTAACTTTCTCGCGCGCATAATCAATTATGACGAGACACTCAATCGTCGACGACGCGTTGCGCCAACCTGGCAACGTAATCTAAGACGCGCTGGGCCTGGGCGGCATGTAAATTCTCGATTAATTGTCCATCTAACTCGGCGACGCCATCGCCACGTTTCTGTGCGTCGTTCCAGGTTTCCAATAGGCGCTTAGCGTGCATCACATCGCTTTCGGAATAACCAAATACTTGATTGGCAGGCTCGACCTGAGACGGATGAATGAGTGTTTTACCGTCGAATCCCATGTCTCGCCCCGCCTCGCATACCTGTATGAATGCTTGCTCGTTGCGAAAATCTAGATGCACCCCGTCGATGACAGCAACTCGCGCGGCTCGAGCAGCGACGACACAACGTTGTAGTGCGAAGCTGAGGTTCTCTCGCCCAGGGGTGTGGCGTGCGTGCAGCTCTTTCACCAAGTCACTTGTACCCAAAACGAGTGCGTTAATTCGGTGTGACGCAATAGCGATCGCTTCTACATTCAGAATACTTTGTGGGGTCTCAATCATTAACCACACAGGTATATTAGTACCGCCGACGCTGTCCAAATAACCGACAAGGTCGACCACCTGTGCGTCTGAGTCCACCTTGGGAAATAATATCGCTTCTGGCTTAAGGGGCACCGCCATAGCAATGTCATCCTCCGCCCATGGCGTATCGACTCCATTCACACGAATAACCCGCTCACGTAGACCATAGTCATGATCTCGAAATGCTTTCGCAACTTTCTCACGTGCGTTGGTTTTGCTGGCGGGTGCGACCGCGTCTTCGAGATCAAATATCAGGCAGTCACTAGGCAAGGTAGTCGCCTTTTCCAACGCGCGCGAGTTGAAGCCGGGTAGGTATAAAACGGAACGTCGTGGATGCTTGTCGAGTGTCGTCACGGGCAATTTTCCGAAACCAGTATTTTACCGCTTACGACGAGTAATTGTCGCGGCGCTTGCGTCGCGGTGGGGCCGGACTAACGAGCTACCATTCACGACGTTTCACGTTTAGTAAGTTGACGACAGCCGATTTGCTTCCCCGTCTCCGGTTGGCAGGATGGACTGCAAGGTGCTTAAAAGCATCTCGACTAGCGCGCGGTGGCCGACAGCCGTTAAGACGTGATGATAACGAAAATAAACCCGACTTGAGCGCTCTTCGGCCAACGTTCGAAACATCGACGTAGTCATGACGCATTGAATTTTCTGTGTGGCGCAAAATTGCTCAATAATCGGTGCTTCTGGAGTGTCGTAAATTCGCGCATCGAACTGATAGTCGGAGCGGCCACCCGACCATTCGTCATCGGCGACTTGGTGCGGTAAGGGAACATGAACCAAGACGAACGGTATTCCTTTCTCGTTGGCGATTCGGGCAAGCGCCGCGACATGTGCTAGTGACGTTTCGTGGAGACGTTCTAGCGATGCCGTTGACTCGCGTGCCGCCGCGAATATATCTCGCTCGGGATCACCGAGTGGGTAGGCGCCGCCGGCCGTTTTAGCATCGAGCTTGGCGCGCACTAATTTGTACAAAGTTGTCTGTTCGAGGGGCGACGGTGTATCGGTCGAATTTGGTGAGCCCATGGATTCGCCGTTCTTCAGGCGGATGGCAACACCATTTTCATTCAACTCGGCATTGCGCAAAAAATTATCATCTATAGCCGGCATCAGGCTTGTGTAGACGAATACAATGGCGTCGGCTTCAAGGTTTTGCAGTAGACGCTCGCCAAGCAAGTAACTTTGCGCAGCGCCAAATCCCGTCATCCCGGCATTTAGTAAGCGCGTGGAGATATTCACGTCGTCTAAGGTGCGCAATTTGCGCTGAAGTTCGCGGATGAACGTCACTTCAGGCATAACGCCCCAACCTTCAACAAACGCGTCACCTAAAAATAGTACCAGCGGCGGTCGCGTGCCCGTGGAGATCATGCCTGAATCTCGTAGACTCATTTCGTTGATCTGATAATAGACATTGAATTCATCAAAAGGAGAAGCGAAAAATTTTTCCGAATTGGGACGAAAATGAGTCCCGAGAACGGGATCGTATTGGACGAGATCCGCAGGTAAGCGGATTTCCGGTGTACCGAGAATAATTGACGAGTCGGCGTAGCGGGCGCGTACCCACAGCTCAGCGACGACTAAGATGCTAGCGAGTGTTGCGAGGACAGCAATGGCGGTTAGTAATTTACGTGCCATGTAACTAAGCCTGCCGCAGGTCACGCTTTTTTACCACTATTAGTTCCTTTTATTCCGATTCTCCGAGCGAAATCTGCCGATCACAGATCGTCTGTTCTCCGCCACAGTCGTGAATTCCTAAATTCCTGGCAAATGTTCGGAGACGATTTGATCCGGCGCCAACAGCGGTTAAGCTCTTGGCTTCGATAACTACCGGAGAGTTACAATGAAAAGGCAATATCTAGCGGTTTTAGGGATTTTAATTTTCGCATCGACGACCTCAATTAGCTCGTTCGCGAATACGGTTAGCGAAGAATCGATGCAGTCTTATTACGCCGCTTGGACGAAGGGCGACGTCGATGCAGTAATGGCATATTTTACCGATGACATCGTGTATGCCGATGTCGCCACCGGCGCAAGCTCGAGTGGTATGACGGACGTTCGCGCTTTCGTACAAAAATTCGTGGATAACTATGCCGGCGTAAAATTAACTGCAGCGAGTATTACGATTGGAAAATCCAGTGCTGCTGTTGAATGGGTAATGAGTGGCGGCAGTGGTGAAGAAGCGTGGAGTGTCCCAGGTGTGTGCGTTTTCAAAGTCGTTGATGGTCGATTTTCGAGCGCGACAGACTACTGGAACAAAGAGTAACTCGCCGATTGAACCTTCCTAGTTCTAGATAATATTTTTGCAACCTCAACAAGGGATTTATCGTCATGAATATAAGATGTGTCCTCCTGCTCGCCGGGCTTCTCGTGTCCTTGCAAACGTTTGCTGAATCTTGGTATCCGTCGAAATGGGGAAAAGATGACACGCTCGGCAGCGTTAACGAGATAACCCCGCAACACATAACCAACGCCGCAAAACTCGTAAAAACCGGCAAACGCTATGCCTTAGGCATGGTGATCGACCGAGATACACCCGCGTACGGCGCGCGCACTGTGCAAACATTCATGGTGTCGCATGGCGCTTTGTTTGGTAACGCGGGAGAGCCGATTGGTGCCGGAAAGGCAACGGGGAATGACGATTGGGCGTTATTATTTTTTGGTGTTGGCTCGCAGCTTGATGGCCTAGGTCATGTTGGCATCGATCACGTTTACTACAACGGTAATAAAGTCCATGACTTTTTTCACCAAAGTGGCGCTAAGAAATTAAGCACCTCAGATGTGCCGCCGATTGTCACGCGGGGAGTGGTACTGGATATCGTTGGGTATCTTAAAGAATCGCAGCCGGATCTTGTCATGACCGTTGACGGCAACGAAATGCTTAAACCCGACGTTGCGGTCAACGAAGCGGAACTTAAAGGCGCTCTGGCGCGCCAGAAAATATCGCTTGGCAAAGGCGAGGTGATCATTATTCACACTGGATTTATGGCGCTAATGCACATCGATGCAGAACGTTACATGGCCGCGCAGCCCGGACTGGGAATCGAGGGTGCGTTGTATCTAGCGAGCTTCGATCCCGTTGCAGTCGGTGGTGATACGTTTGGAATTGAGATAACTCCGGGCGAAGTGGAGGGATTAGATCTGCCGGTGCATATGGAACTTCTGCCGAAGCGTGGCATTTATCTACTTGAAAACATGGTGACTCATGAGCTGGTCGCGGACCAGGCTTGGGAGTTCATGTTCGTGCTCGGTCAAGCGCGGATTAAAGGCACGGTTCAAATGGTGATCAATCCGGTCGCGATCCGGTAGCGTTCGCGCGGACAATCCGGCGATATGTCGGACTGTCTGCGTATTTCGGCATGCGACGGCAATAGATTGCTTACGTATATCGACAGTTCAACGGGTCAAAAATGTCTTAGACGCGCCCTCTCTCATCAGGGTCGACAAGACATGTCCGAGCCATTGTGGCGAGTTCAATCTCGAGCACCAAACAGGGGTGCTTGAGTACTATTTTTTGTAGGGCGTGAGTCTAGCTCACGCAAACGCAAAGCCGTGTGAGGTTCACACATGGGCAAGAACCAAGCAGGTAAAATCTCTTTATCTGTGCTGAAAATAATTATCCCAATCCTTCTCGTCCCCCTTCGCGACCCAAGCCGCCGACTCGATTGACGAGTTCGGTGGTGAACGGTTCCAGCGAGCGGCGTTGCACAAACATCCGATTGGGGCTTATGCCTCATCGCGCCTGCCATCGACGACCTGGGCGATAGCCTCGCCATTCGCAGGGTTTGTTACAGTAAAGTTTTTCGGCGTATTCGGATCGAGCCACTGTCCGTCGATGAGCATTTGTTAGTATCCTAGGAAATTCAGTTGCTCGGTTATATCGACTCTGTGTTGGTGTTGTTTGATCGATAAAGAGGATCGCGAATGTGCGCCCAAGGTGAGTTTTCTAGAGTTCGACATGCCGATTCGAGGATCAGTTGTAAGCGACCAAGCTGGGTCATCCCTCGGATGCGCAGGTTGACGTTTACGATTCTAGTTACCGCGTTCTTTTCTAGCACCACGGGTTCACTACACGCTGCTTTCCTATTGGATGGAACGTATTCCGTAGCGACGAACGAATCCTCGGACCTCGATATGGATCGAATTCGCGCGAACGACCCGCTCGGCATAGAAATGCCGAGCATGGGTCAATCCGATAGCGAAAATGAGGGCTGGGACGACGGATACGAAGGAGTTATCACGCTATCCATTACGGTCGCAGGGATCGCAGACAACCGCGGCAAGATTATTTTGCTTGCCTACGATGACGAGCAAGCTTTTCAATCGGGAGACGCCAACGCTGCCGTCGGCCACGTGGAAGCCGATGCAAAAGCGGGATCCGTTACAGTTTATCTACCTGTTTATGGGCTTGGGCCCTACGCGATAGTCGCGTTGCACGATGCGAATGGCGACAACGAACTGAATCTGCAAAACGGTCGCCCATTGGAGGGCTACGGTGTATCGGGCGGGTTGGATCCGTACTCGGCGGTGCAAAACTTTAACCGAGCGGCGACTGTGCAACGTGAGGCGAATGTTCGCATCGTTTATCACTCCAATCCATTTCGTTAAATTGAGCTTACCCGATTAAACTAGCTAGCTCGCCGCGCCGACTTAGCGCCAGTGTATTCAGCTACTGCGTATAAATGAATCCAATTTTTCGTGTGATTCAAGGAGTTCCTTCATCATTCCGTAGATGATGTCTTTAACCGAGGTTTGTGTTTCCATGTCGCCGAGTAGTTGGCCGACAGGGTAGGTTAAAAAATCTTTCGCTCGTGCGCGTTCAACGCGCGTACGTCCTTCGGCCCACCAGAGTATATTTTGCAGCGGTGCAGGCAGTGGTTCTGGCGCACCACTTTTTTCATAGGCGTCAGTAAAAGCGCATCTCAAGGTGCGACACGGTTTTCCTGTGACACTGCGGGTTAGCACGGCGTCCTCCGATTCAGATTCAAACATTTTTTCTTTGATATCTGGCGTCACTTCGCTTTGTTCGCTCGGCAGCCATATCGACCCGCACCACACACCTTGGCAACCGAGGGCTAAGGCGGCTGCCATTTGGCGACCGCGCCCAACCCCGCCGGCACCGAGGACCGGCATGGGTGCGACGGCGTCAACTACTCTCGGCCATAGCACCAATGACGTCACAGAACCGGTATGTCCGCCCGATTCTGTGCCGACCGCGACGACAAAATCGCAGCCGTTTTGTTTATGTTTCAGCGCGTGTTTCGGTTTACCAGCCAAGGCGGCAACTTTGATCCCGCGCTGGTGAATTCTCTCGACAAGGGACCGATCTGGTGAGCCGAGGGCACTGACGACCAGCTTAATCGGGTACTCCATCGCGATTTCTAGCATCGCCATGCTTTCTTCTGGAGTAAACGACAGTTCCATTAGGAGACTATCAATGATCTCTTGCCGATCTGCGCTGGGTAACAGTGGGACCCCAGCATCGTCGAGCATCGTGCGGACGAAATCCACATGCTCCTGGGGCAGTAAATTGTCGAGATCGAATTTCTTTTCGCCGGCTGGCGCGAAACTAGAGGGCATTAGAATATCGATGCCATACGGTTTGCCTTCGATATGTTCATCTATCCAGCGCAATTCTTCGCGTAGGCGGTCCGGGCCCATGCGGGCCATGCCGAGGACCCCTAGGCCGCCGGCTTTAGACACTTCGACTACCACGTCGCGGCAATGGGAGAAGGCGAAGATCGGAACATCAATACCAAACATGTCACACATCGTATTCATTCGGAAATTCTCCTTTGTTCGGCTATAGAAAATGTGGCAAAACGCGCTCGGTGAATAGCTCGAAAGACCGTTCACTCAATGGTGACATCAAGAGATAGCGAAGCCCAATCTCCTCTTCAAGCCGGCGCAAGTCATCGACAATCTTGTCGGGCGATCCGTAAAGAATAACGTCGTCCATATAGTGTTCTATAGGATCGACTATTTGTTGGTCCAAGCGAAATTGTGGGATTGCTTCTTTTGGCACGTATCGAGCCGAGAACTTTGCACCCCGTTCTGCAACGATCTTAGCTTCTCCCTCCGTATCAGCGATGGCGATTAAACGCGCGATCGGCCGATCAAGTGTTTGTTCTACGATGCTTAGTTTCTCGTAGCGGCGCTGCTTTTGTGCGAGTACCTCTGTCGCCGAATGCGGATCC
>Ga0302127_10002713_pt1 | contig 10710 bp, 9 predicted proteins | sample CB4_SCM_MG_FD_204452 | JGI IMG/M metagenome (GOLD analysis project Ga0302127, IMG submission 204452) | Marine microbial communities from Western Arctic Ocean, Canada - CB4_SCM | ecosystem: Environmental > Aquatic > Marine > Oceanic | place: Canada: Western Arctic Ocean | collected 2017-09-24
AAATTTCAACGTCGCCGTTTCGTCTGTGATGTCCAAGGGTTTGTCGATGGGGATTTTGTGTTTGAATCCAAAATCACAGGCATGATGATCTGATGGATCCGTATCCACTTACGTTTAAACCAATTTTAAAAGAAAAAGTATGGGGCGGTCGCTCGCTTGCGCGATTCGGCAAAAAACTTCCTGACAACATTCTAATAGGCGAGTCGTGGGAACTTGCTGATTTACCGGCATCTATTCCTGATGGCAAATCAATCCTCGCCAATGGTCCGTGCGCTGGGCAAGCAATAACCGGCAACTTTCCGTTGCTCATGAAATATCTTGATGCCTGCGACAACCTGTCAGTGCAAGTGCACCCGAGCGATGCGTACGCAGATAAGCACGCAGACGCCCACCTGAAGAGCGAAGCGTGGATTATCCTTGATACAACCCCAGAGGGGCTAATTTACGTAGGGCTTAAAAATGGCACGTCCGAAGATACGCTTCGTGCTTCTATTGAAAACAACACCGTCCCCGAATTACTCAACGCTATCAATGTTAAAAAAGGTGAATGTTATTACTTACCAAGTGGCACATGCCATGCACTTGGTGCTGGCGTGCTTGTAGCAGAAGTACAAACACCAAGCGACACAACATTTCGCGTTTGGGACTGGGGAAGAACGGGGCGTGAGATGCACGTCGACCAAGCGATGGAATGCATCGACTTCGACTCGCCTGCTTTAACTTTCGCCCAACCAACTCCATTGCGCAGCGGCGATTTTTTAACGACGCACTTTGTCGACACGCCATTCTTTTCTATAGAACGTATTGAAGCAACTGTCGACACTTCACTTGAACTTGTTGTGGACGAAACTCCTGTCGTGCTTATGGTTGTTGAGGGGCACGCGAACATTGAACACACTGTTCCTGTTGACGCGCCTGCTGGCACAACAATCTTACTGCCAGTTGGCATCACCAACGCAACGATGCGCATGGCAAAAGGCACTGCTGTTTTACGCTTTGATGTGCCAAGCAAAAAACTGTTCGCCTAATTAATCTACCCGCGGTAGATTAATCGCCCCGAAACTACGCGCGTACTCGCGGTTGATTACGCTTCGATATTTAGATGTTGTCCGGTTGCAATTCGCGTCGCAGCTTCAATACAGTCTGCTGTTCGCGTGTAGAGTTGCAGTGGTTGCGCATTTGAAACATCCACGCCATCAAAATGGACCTTGCCGGGCACTTGCCCAGCAACGAGTTGTTGCACTGGTTGCGTAACCGTTGGGTTTGCAACGTGTGTTACTTTTGGTGCTCCGTACGCTTGCGCGACAGAAAATGGAATGGGACCTTCAACTTGCATACGTACACATTACCTCAAATCATTACAGAGTCAACTATGGCCAAGAAAAAACGATTGTTGCTCTTCCAGCAACAACCGATATTTTCTGGGACCGCCGCCCACCATTGGCGGCTAGTAGACATCGACAGCCGACAGCCCCTCACTTGAGCCGATAATAGTTTTTTCGGACACAAGGGGTCTTAGTACGATTTAGCCCACAGAACACGTTGTTTTGAAGGTTTGCCAGTAAAGATACACATGCCCTCTTCGTCATGTCCCTCAAGTGGAATACAACGAAGCGTCACTTTCAAGTCGCCCTTGATTGTCTCTTCAACTGCAGGATCACCGCAAAAATGCGCATAGACAAATCCTGTGCCCTCACCAGTAAAGTGTTCGTAAAACGCTTCTTTAGAATCAATCGTTTTTGTAGCTTCTTCGCGGCGAGCAATTGCACGGTCGAACAACCCTTGTTGCATGTCATCGAGAATGTCCGTAACCGTTTCAATAAACTCTACGCGTGGCACGCCCTGTTTTTCTGTTGGACTTTTGTCACGGCGAGCCATAAAGACTGAGTCGCTTGCCATATCACGAGGGCCAACTTCCAATCGAATTGGAATACCCTTCTTCACCCATCCCCATGTTTTTTCACCGCCGCGAATATCGCGATTATCAATTTCAACGGTCACACTTCGACCGTGATAATTAATCACGCCCAAATCATCTGCCAGTTTATGGCAGTAATTCAAAATTGCTTCAGGGTCGTCTGCCTTAAACGTAATTGGAATAATGACAATATGCGATGGTGCAAGCCGTGGCGGCATAACCATGCCATCATCGTCCGCATGCGACATAATCAATGCACCAATTAAGCGAGTCGACACGCCCCAGCTTGTTGTCCACGCGAACTCAACTTCTTTACTAGCATTTTGAAAAGAGATATCCTGCGCTTTTGAAAAGTTTTGCCCAAGGAAATGCGAGGTCCCCGATTGCAATGCTTTACCGTCTTGCATCATGGCTTCAATGGAATATGTATCAACAGCACCGGGAAATCGTTCGCCTTCACTTTTTGTACCCGTAATTACAGGCATCGCCATGACGCTTTCTGCAAAATCTTTGTAAATGTCGAGCATCTGCAACGTTTCCTCAACTGCTTCTTGCTCAGTTGCGTGCGCTGTATGACCTTCTTGCCATAAAAATTCTGTTGTCCGCAAAAACAAACGTGTACGCATTTCCCAACGAACAACATTTGCCCATTGATTAATGAGCAGTGGTAAGTCGCGATAGGATTCAATCCAGTGACTAAACATTTCACCAATAATCGTTTCAGAAGTTGGTCGAACTATCAATGGTTCTTCAAGTTCTCCTGCTGGTTGCAATTTGCCATCTGCGTCTGGTTCAAGGCGATGGTGCGTAACAACCGCGCATTCCTTCGCAAAGCCCTCGACATGATCGGCTTCACGCTGCAAATAACTCAGTGGAATAAAAAGAGGAAAATATGCATTCTTGTGCCCAGTTGCCTTGAAGCGACCATCAAGGTTTTGTTGGATATTTTCCCAAAGACCATACCCCCACGGCTTAATCACCATACACCCACGAACTGGTGAATTTTCTGCCAAGTCAGCAGCTTTGATGACCTCTTGGTACCACTGCGGGTAATCATCTGCTCGAGTTGGGACAATTGCTGTTTTAGGTTTTTTTGCCTTATTTTGTTGTGCCATGATGTGTAGATTCTATCATGCTCACACTATGAAGCCCGCCCTACTGAAACTTCTTACTGATATCAAAGTCAGCCATACAGTGTTTGCAATGCCGTTTGCGTTACTGGGCGCTTTTATGGCTGGCACCAATCAAGGCGGAATATACTGGGAACAATTTGGATGGCAATTTGTTCTCATCGTGGGTTGTATGTTCTTCGCACGAAATGTCGCGATGCTTGCAAATAGAATTCTCGATAGGGACATCGATTGCAAAAACCCAAGAACCAAACAACGAGTCATTGCTTCAGGTGAAGTTTCAATCAAAGTCGCAACAATATATATGTGCATAAACGCGTTGCTGTTCATTATCTTCACCTGTGGATTTATGTATTGGGGAAATACCGTTCCATTAAGTCTTTCTGCACTCGTACTCATCGTGCTTTCAATCTATCCGTACCTTAAACGGTTCACTTGGTTCTGCCACATATATCTTGGTGGATCACTTGCATTAAGCCCACTTGCCGCGGCGATTGCTATTCAACCCGACACGCTACTGCACTTACCAATCTGGCTTCTTTCTGGAGCAGTCCTCTGCTGGGTAGCGGGGTTCGACATCATTTATGCTTTGCAAGATGTTGAGTGCGACAAACGAGACAAACTTAAAAGTATGCCTGCATCACTTGGTATAAAACCTGCAATGCTTATTAGTCAGTTTTTACACTGTACATGTGTTGTACTATTTTTTGGCGTTGCATCGACCGAACCAAAGTTTGAATGGCTATTCCTTGCTGCAATTTTTTTGACAACCGGCTTACTTATCTACGAACACATCACAGTGAAAAAATGGGGAACAACCAAAATCGCGTTAACTTTTTTTACCTTGAACGGCATCGTGAGTTTGGTTATTGGATTGTCGGGCATCATCGACTTGTTAATGTGACGGTCACCACGCTTAGTAGCTGTCACCGAAGATGACTGTCACGTATCCGCGTGGTGACAGTCGATTTCTTACTTTGCTAACGATCCCATTGGATCCCAAGGCGCAAGTACTGTTGGTTCTTCGTTCCACGCTGAAAGTAACTCTGGCGACAAATACTTTTTCTCAATTGCAACTTCGAACATGTATTCATCGAACCACGAATCATTCATTGCGTGAAAACCTTTTATGCCTACATTTTCATCGCCCCATGAATTTTCGACGCGCCATTTAACGGAAACGCCTTCATGAACATCCACGCCTGTAAACAACATTGCGTGTGTCATAAGCGTTTGGTGATAATTCAACCGTTGCGCTTTATCTAAACCAAGGTCAGTGCCGTACACACTTTCAAAATCAAAGAGTCCTGCATCCCAGATGCCGACATCACGGCGGAACATTTTACCAACATCGCAACCCATCCAGACTGGCTTGCCATCTTCGAGCATTTTTTGGGTGAGCGACTTCATTTCGGTTGTATCTATGTTCAAATATTTCACTAAGTCACCACCTACAACGTTACCCAAGAATTCAACTGTATACGTTGTCATGAGCGGCGATGAATCTCGAGGGTCATTGACAACGCAAACATACTCATCAAGTGGTGTTTCGATATATTCCGTTGCGAATTCCAAGGGCGTCATTTCACCCTTGCGGTGAAACTTCTTGTCTTTGTCTTGCCACTGCCACATAAATGTTTTTGGCGGTGTGCCTAAGTGAATACATAGGATGCGCCAAATGCCAGAAAGTATATCCGAGCGAACTTGCTCCATATCAGCACCCGCAACACGTATTTGTTCTGCGCCATCGCGAAGCTTCCACTTCAAAATCATGTTCATCTTTGATGTTGAAGAAGAACTTTGTGTTTCCGGCATCGCTGTTTTTGGAACGAGCCCGTGTTTCTTGACAACGTTTACAAACATGTTCCACTGACCGCCATCGCCGATTGGATCACCTAAGATGAATGCAACTGTCCTGTCATCCACTTCGCAATCTGCCGTATCGATAATGTTTTGCAAAAACCAATTTGCACGTTCGAATTTATCCCAGAACATCGCCCAGTTTTGGCTGAACTCAAACTCCTTAACGTTCATTTTTTTCATCGCAGGCACGCGAAGCATGTTCAGCGCGGCAAAAAGCCAACAACGGCCAGATTGTTTTTGGTTTGAAACTTTCCATTCGTCAAGATGCGTTGAAAATGTAAAGTCTGTCCCCTGCACCACATCTCGAACCATCGCCACATCTTCAATTGTTGTCTGTGTCACGGCATTTTGCGATGCTTTTGCAGATAAATCCTGCTCAAATGCATCTCGAAACGATTGAATAGTATCTGATGAAATCGGCGTTGTTTGAATAGTTGTCATTCACACATTGTAGAAGATTTAATTGACTCTGAGTCAATTAAATTCCGCGCGAATCGACGCCAGTCGCTTAACAAACAGCGATTCTGCTTTTTCATGTTCAAATGAGGACCAATCGTCGCCTGCGTTTTCATCTGCACTGTCGCTGATGTATTTGAAACATCGAAACGGTACTTGCAGGTCTCGGCACACTTTCGCAATTGCATACGCTTCCATGTCAACTATATGCACTCCATCCGCGGGAAGGCTACCTGAATCTGTAAGAAAACTATCGCCACTTCCACACACAATTTCGGGGGTGCCGATCATGTGGTGCCCATCTTCGTACGGGGTTACATATTTGTGAAAACCAAGAGGCGAACAATCCATGTCGCGCTGCACAAAGCCCGTGCATTCCACTAACCCCTGCGTATATTCACTTGAAACAGATCCTGCTGTTCCAAAATTCACCACCAATTGTGGGGAATGTTCCAAAATCAATTTTGTCGCTTGCAGCGTAGCGTTCACTTTGCCAAGGCCCGTCACATAAATTTGCTCTTCCTTGTGGAGGGTTGGTATTTCTTCTTGAAGTGCGCAAAGAATAAGCATCGGCTTGTATTCTACACCTGATACCATCTTCATCATGGAAGACTATATATATAATGGTATTTGTATTGGCGGAATCACCCTTGGCTCTTTACTCTTTGTTGCAGGACTTTTGCACCTTATTCCACGGCTAGGCGCGCCTGGAGAAGCATTTTCGAAGTGGTTGTGCGTCGCGCCAGGGCTTGACCTTCTCGTTGGCTTCTTCACGGGACTGCCGCTTGTTTTTGGACCTGTATTTGGTGGATGGATTGGACTTGTTGCTTCTGTCATTGCCCAAGTACTTGCCGTCATGATTTGGACGGCCCTGCACGGGCTTGCACATCCTAAAGCGCGCAAAGGTCCTCGAATCATAAAATTCTTAAACTCCCTAGTGGGAACATGGCGCAACTTCGCCGCCGTGTGGATCACCGCATTTGCAGTTCCAGTATTTCTGCTAGTACGAGTAGCCGAAATCCTCGTGTACCCTTGGCTTGTTTGGCTTGTTAAGTTTCCAAAATACAAACAATCTGAATGGGTTCGCGTCAATCGGTTTAAGTTTAAAAACTTAGTCGGGCATGATCTTATTTGGTGTTTATATTGCGATTGGATGACAGGTGTGTGGTCGCTTGGATCTGAGATGCTTCGTAATGTTGAATCGTTTTGGTGCCCTATTCGTTTTGACAACGCGAAAAAGTGCTCAAATTGCAGCGTCGATTTTCCTGATGTGTTTAATGGGTGGGCTCAACCAGACGGCTCGATGGAAGAGGTTGTCGATGTTCTCAAGAAACACTACGGCGAGGAAGAAATAAATTCGTGGTTCGGGCATCCTGCTCGACTTACTATTGAAGGCGAAGAGACTTGAGGAAGGGTCATGTCTGGGGTCATGTCTGGGGTCAGATGACCCCAAAAAAACAGAGCCCCGATTGCTCGGGGCTCTGCGGGAAACTGGTGGTTCCAAGATAGAGATTTGTTTTGACTACTGCGTTTTTCTAACTCCGCAAGTAGACAATACTAGGGTCAAGTCCTTTCGCAAAACTTTAGTTTTGCTTTTGAAGACCAGACCCATTGTTACTCTTCATTCACTTCGTACTCAGCATCAATGACATCGTCTCCGCTGTTACTGCCTTCGCCACAATCGTCGCCGCCACAACATTCGTCGTCAGTTCCTGCGGAAGCATTCGTGGCCTCATTTGCAGTTGCTTCGTAGACGGCCTTTCCAAGTTCTTCGGCTGCAGTTCCAAGAGCAGTAAGTGCTGCTTCAATTGCTTCCTTATCATCACCTTTGAGTTTTTCTTCAAGGTTAGATAGTGCTGATTCAATTGAACCACGCGCTTCTTGCGAAATCTTATCGCCGTGTTCATCCATAGACTTCTTGGTCTCATGCATCATCATTTCGGCTTTATTCTTAGTTTCAACAAGTTCGCGACGAGCCTTGTCGTCTTCAGCATGCGCTTCAGCGTCTTGCTTCATTTTTTCAATTTCGTCTTCGTTCAAACCAGAGGAACCCTTAATTTCAATTTGTTGGGTTTTACCTGTTGCTTTGTCTGTAGCTGAAACGTTCAAGATACCGTTTGCATCAATTGCGAATTCAACTTCAATTTGTGGAGTACCGCGAGGTGCTGGAGGAATATCCGTAAGGTCAAAACGACCAAGCGAACGGTTATCCGCAGCAAACTCTCGTTCACCTTGAAGGACATGAATCGTTACTGAAGACTGGCTGTCTGCAGCGGTCGAAAATGTTTCCTTCTTGGAAGTTGGAATCGTTGTATTACGTTCTATCAAGGAAGTCATCACACTGCCGAGTGTTTCAACACCAAGCGAGAGTGGAGTAACATCCAAAAGAAGCACGTCTTTAACGTCGCCTGTGAGCACGCCGCCTTGAATTGCTGCACCAACGGCAACAACTTCGTCTGGATTTATTGACTTATCGAGTTCTGCAGTTTCAAAAACCTCTTTTGTGATTTCTTGCACCCTTGGAATACGTGTTGAACCACCAACCATTACGATGTCTGAAACTTCGGATGCTTTAAGACCCGCATCTTTAAGTGCTGACAAGCATGGCTGACGAAGTCGGTCAAACAAATCGCTGCAAATCGTTTCAAACGTTGCACGAGTAATCGTTACTTGCAAATGCTTTGGACCGTTTTGGTCCGCAGTAATGAATGGCAGGTTCACTGAAGTTTCTTTTTGTTGTGAAAGTTCACACTTCGCTTTTTCAGCGGCTTCTTTCAAGCGTTGTAGTGCCATTGGATCTGTTCGAAGATCCATTGATTCTTGCTTCTTGAATTCGTCCGCGATGTGATCGATAAGTCGTTGGTCAAAGTCGTCACCACCAAGGTGTGTGTCGCCATTTGTCGCGAGTACTTCAAAAACGCCATCGCCAATATCAAGAATAGATACGTCAAATGTACCGCCACCTAGATCGAAAACTGCAATCTTTGCGTTCGTCTTCTTTTCAAGACCATACGCAAGTGCGGCTGCTGTTGGCTCATTGATGATTCGTTCAACTGTTAACCCAGCAATTTCGCCAGCATCTTTTGTTGCTTGGCGCTGGGCATCGTTGAAGTATGCAGGCACCGTAATGACTGCGCGGTCAACTGTTTCGCCAAGATAATCTTCAGCGACTTTCTTGAGTTCGCCAAGAATCATTGCTGCGATTTCTGATGGCGTGTATTCTTTATCGCGAACGCCGATCTTTACAAGATCATCTGCGCTACCAAGGACGCCGTAAGGCACCATTGTTTCTTCTGATTTAACTTCGTTGTGCCGACGACCCATGAAACGTTTCACTGAAAAGACAGTGTTAGTTGGGTTTGTTATTTGTTGGTGACGCGCTGGTTGTCCAACGAGGCGTTCATCCTTGTCGGCAAAACCAACGACAGATGGTGTTGTTCGGTTGCCCGAACTGTTAATGAGAACTTTTGGTTGGTCACCTTCCATGATGGCCACGACCGAGTTCGTTGTTCCTAGATCAATACCTATAATTTTTGACATGATAATATCTCCTTCTGCTTGGGCATTCCTCGATGGAATTCCGGGGATTGATGCCGTCGCTACCTACTAATACGCAACTCTGATGCCAATTGTGCGCAGGCGAAAAGATGAAAATAACAAGCTTTTATTCGATTTAAACGTGGTTTTCTCTTTGCTTATATGCCAGAATGGCACATATGCAAATAGGTTCTGTCAAACTTGAGACCCCACTCTTCCTTGCCCCCATGGCTGGAATCTCTGACTTACCCTTCAGGCTCATTTGCCGAGAACTTGGCGGCGTGGGTTTAGCGGGTTCGGAACTGTTGAATTCAAGGGCGATCGCTCGGCGGATACCTGCTGTTTGCGAAAAAGCAAAACTGCATCCAGATGACCGACCACTTTCTGTACAGGTCTACGGCAATGTCGAAGATCCACTGCCTCAAGCTGGAGCATGGGCCGTTGAACAAGGCGCAACAATTATTGACATTAATATGGGGTGCCCCATCGATAAGGTCTGCAAGAAAAACGGTGGCTCATTATTGCTAAAGACTCCCGGAAGAACCGCAAACCTTGCAAAGCAAATAATCGATGCGTGCGATGGCGTTCCCGTAACGGCGAAAGTTCGATTGGGCTGGGGAGAAAATGAACTGACCGCGCCAGACCTTGCTAAACGTTTAGAAGATTCGGGAATCGCCGCAATAACAGTGCATGGAAGAACGACGCATCAAAAGTTTTCGGGAAGAGCATGTCTCGATGGTATCGCGAGCGTTGTCGAAGCAGTGTCTATCCCTGTGATTGGAAACGGAGACATCAACTCGCCAAAAAATGGGCAACACATGTTTGAGTACACCAAATGTGCCGGCGTGATGATTGGTCGCCACTCGATGAAAGAGCCGTGGATTTTTGATGACCTAGCAAGACATCTCAATGGTGAACAACCATTGTACCGCGACAGGAACTCCAAAATTAAAATCATCCTTCGCCACTTGGAATTGATAGTAGAACACCGAGGCGAACGGTCTGCGTTGCATTGCATCACAAATCGAATTGCGTTGTACGGAAGAACGCTTGGTCACATTAAACCGCTCAAAGAACGGGTTCGACTTGCGAAAAGCGCGGATGAAATTCGGGAAGCACTTGAAGGGTGGTTAGCTGTGGAAGTTTCGAGCGTTTAAGTAGCCAATTGCGATTCGTCAAGATCTGGAAACAAGAGGATTGCTGGATGGACTTACAATGCATTGGCAAGCACGAAAAGAGTACGGCGGAAAGACCCAGGAGTGTTTTAACTTGATGCATTGTGTTTTCTCTCTCAAACATTCAGCAGGCGTAAAGCACGCCTTGTTGTGGCTGAGTATAGAGAATACACCCGTTGATTCAATAAAATACTATGCAAAAAGGCTTATATATTTAATCAAAACTGGTCGTTTAGTATTCGAAGTAGTTTTCACACGCCGGAGATGACTTTAGACATGCTGAAGATTGGCAAGAGCATTGCTATCGCAACACCGCCAACAACACCGCCCATTACGAGAATCATAAGTGGTTCAATCAACGCACTCACGCCTTTAACGCGTGATTCAAGTTCATCGTCCGTAAAGCTTGCGACACGATCCATGACGGCAGGAAGTTTTCCCGCCCTCTCGCCCGAAGCCATCATTGATGCAACATACGAAGGAACGTACGGTGACTCGAACACTGCATCGCTCAAAGCATGCCCATTACGCACATTGTTTTCCATGTCTGTCCAAAGACGGTCGAACTGTACGTTGTTCGTTACATCCCTGCAAACTCCAATTGCATCAAGAACGCCAACACCAGCGGCAA
>Ga0302127_10002714_pt1 | contig 10709 bp, 10 predicted proteins | sample CB4_SCM_MG_FD_204452 | JGI IMG/M metagenome (GOLD analysis project Ga0302127, IMG submission 204452) | Marine microbial communities from Western Arctic Ocean, Canada - CB4_SCM | ecosystem: Environmental > Aquatic > Marine > Oceanic | place: Canada: Western Arctic Ocean | collected 2017-09-24
TCTACATTTTGTGATATATGTATAAAATACAACTAAAAGCTTGACGGATAGAAAAATTGGACAGATTATTTGCATACTGAAGTCTAATAACGAACTACAGCATCAAAATGAGGAAATAACTTATGCTAGCAAATGCAAAAAAAATGGTCGGTAGCCTGACCGAAGTTGTAATCGCCCTTTTGGCCCTGGCCATTGTCGCTTCACTTTTAGTAGGCCCTGGTAACATGGCCTTCCTTGGCGATGTCGTTGGTAATATTACAAATCTCGTATCAAAACTAGGTGGCGCAGGTCTTGCAGGCTTGATATCACTGGGTGTGGTATTGGCGCTTTTCCAACAAAAGTAAGTTTCTAAAAATTTTTCCTCCAGCAAGGTAGTAAATTAATATGACTAAGATGGACAAAATGTTGGCACAGATAAGGTCTTTGCTCCTCAGGGGCGCTGAAGGTCTGGGTCTCATACTTGTTATCCTAGTCTTAACTTACTTATTGTTGGGGGAAGACTCTGGGGATTATATAATTAGCGTTGTTACAAACGTCTCCCTATTCGTCTCCGCAGTTACGCCTCAAGCAATTGTTGGAGTGGCAATTGTGGTTGGAATACTAGCTTATTTACGAAGTAAGTAATATTAATTTTGTGCCGAAAGAGCCAGGCGTATATGTAACCTTTTAAAACCTTCCTGTTTCAATAATGGTAAGATGATTATTTTCTAGTTAAGAAAATTGGCAGTATCTTTATAATGCTCAATTAATCACTAAGATTTAATTTTTAATTTAAAAAAGTTACGAGTATTGGCGTATGGCGTACTCCTATTAAAAATAATCCAGTCAAATCCTTGATAGTTTATTTATTGACATTTTTTGTCTAAATTTGAAGAATTTTTACTAATTGTGAAATTTTTAAAGCTTTGGTTGAACAGGGAAAGGGCTACTGAAACCCCAAATTAATGAATTATAAGTCACTAAACCCAGTCATAATCTATTTTTTTAGCAAAATATTACATACCTAGTAAGTGCAAAGTATGCATAATTTGCATAATAGAATCGAAGCAATCTAGATCGGTAGCAATGTCTGAATTAATAAACTTTCAAACAAATCCTGCCATGTATCGCCATTGGCGTGTTGAATACGAGGGACCCATCGCGCGTCTTATAATGGACGTTGATGAATCGGCAGGCCTTTTTGAAGGTTACGAACTGAAACTGAATTCGTATGATCTGGGTGTCGATATTGAATTGGCTGATGCCGTACAGCGGATGCGGTTTGAGCATCCAGAAATAAAAGTTGTTGTGATGCAATCGGGTAAAGATCGTGTTTTTTGTGCTGGAGCAAACATTCGGATGCTGGGTGGCGCGGACCATGCTCACAAGGTTAATTTCTGTAAATTCACCAATGAGACGCGAAATACCTTTGAAGCTGCTGAGTTAGATAGTGGTCAGAAATATATAGCAGCAATCAAGGGTGCATGTGCTGGCGGTGGTTATGAGTTAGCGCTGGCATGTAACCATATTATGCTAACTGATGACAGCGCGTCTTCAGTGGCTCTCCCGGAGGTACCCCTCCTCGCTGTGCTGCCTGGGACTGGTGGGTTAACGCGGATTACGGACAAACGAAAGCTGCGTCGGGATAGGGCCGATGTCTTCTGTTCTACTGAAGAGGGAATTAAAGGAAAACGGGCTCAAGAATGGGGCTTGGTGGATGAGGTTATTGCCAATTCAACATTTGACGAAACAGTCACGAATAGAGCCCTTGAATTTGCTGGTTCATCAAAAAAGTTAGATGTTAGTCAAGGAATTACCCTTGGCTCACTAACTAAATCAATAGCTGACGACGGATCGTTAAGCTATTCGACCCTTCAAGTCAGTTTGAACCAGGCTGCGCGAACTGCCACTTTAACGGTAAACGGGCCGGATGAACCTGCACCATTAAATATGACGGACTTTCAGGAACAGGGTGATCAGGCATATCTTCTGCGCATGGCCCGTGAGCTGGATGATGCAATTCTACACTTGAGATTAAATGAAACAAAGGTGGGTTTGTGGTTGTTCCGCACCCAAGGTGATCCAAAGCTTTTAGCTGCCCATGAAAACCTACTAGTGCAAAATCATGATAATTGGCTGGCAAACGAAGTTCGCCAATACCTAAAACGAATTTTAAAACGAATTGACGTAACCTCTCGCTCAATGATTGCCTTAATCGAGCACGGCAGTTGCTTTAACGGGGTTCTCTCAGAGCTACTGTTTGCTGTGGATAGAAGTTACATGATGGAAGATGAATTTGAGGATGATCGCCGCCCTATGGCAACGATTACTTTGACTGATGATAACTTTGGAACATACCGAATGGCTAATGGACTTAGCCGAATTGAGACCCGATTTTGGGGCGCGCCCAACTTAGTTGAGGAGGCTAAAAAAATAATCGATACTCCTTTAGAAGCTACCGTGGCTGATGAAATGGGTTTAGTAACAGTAATTTTAGACGACATAGATTGGGAAGATGAAATTCGCATCTTCACCGAAGAACGTGCCAGTTTTAGCCCTGATGCTATGACTGGAATGGAAGCTAATCTTCGTTTTGTCGGACCAGAAACTATGGAAACACGAATTTTTGGAAGGTTAACTGCTTGGCAAAACTGGATATTTATTAGACCAAACGCCGTTGGTGCTGATGGCGCTTTAAAGCGCTATGGCTCTGGCAAACGCGGCGATTACAACATGGACCGCGTTTAGCGGGTAGGAGATCAAATTATGACAATTTTAGATGTAAATTATGACAGTTTAATACCAAATAATGTGGGACTTTCACAGGACCGGAAGGTCCTAAAGGCCTTAGAAAAATGGCATCCAGGCTACATCAGTTGGTGGAACGATTTGATCCCTAAAGAGTTTCAGGAAAGCATGGTGTATTTACGCACTGCAGTAAGTGTTGACCCAAAGGGTTGGACTAAATTTGATTATGTGAAAATGCCGGAATATCGCTGGGGTATCCTGTTGGCTCCACAAAAAGAAGAGCGCACAATTCCCTGCGGAGAACACTTTGGTGAACCTGCGTGGCAGGAGGTTCCTGGCGAGTACCGGAACATGTTAAAGCGAATGATTGTAATTCAAGGTGATACGGAACCTGGTTCAGTTGAACAACAACGCTTTTTAGGCCTTACTGCTCCCTCACTTTACGACATGAGAAACCTGTTTCAGGTGAATGTGGAGGAAGGTAGGCACCTTTGGGCCATGGTATACCTATTACAAAAGTATTTTGGGAAAGATGGCCGTGAGGAGGCAGACGACATGCTGGTGCGGTCGTCAGGGAGCGAAGAGGCCCCCAGAATGCTTGGTGCTTTTAATGAAGAAACGCCAGACTGGCTTTCATTCTTTATGTTTACCTATTTCACTGACCGTGACGGAAAAATGCAGTTGGAAAGCTTAGCTCAGTCTGGTTTTGATCCGTTGAGTCGGACGTGTCGGTTCATGATTACTGAAGAAGCTCATCATATGTTCGTTGGCGAAACTGGTGTTGGACGTACTATTCAGGCCACAATTGAGGCGATGAACGCGCATGGAATTACTGACCCATATGATATCAACAAGGTGCGTGACTTGGGTGTAATTGACCTGCCAACTATCCAAAAAAAGTTAAATTTACACTATTCTCTCTCTCTTGATTTATTTGGACAAGAGGTATCAACCAACGCAGCTAATGCCTTTAACTCTGGTATAAAAGGTAGATTCATGGAGCAGCGGATAGACGATGACCATCGTTTGGCCAGTGACACCTATATCGTGCGAACTATCAAAGACAGTAAAGTCGTAGCTGAAGAAGTTCCTGCACTCACGGCAATCAATATGCGGCTCCGAGATGATTACGTGCGTGATGCATCTGGTGGCGTAGGGCGGTGGAACCGCATGATTGCCAAGGCGGGTGTGGAATTTGAAATGCGACTTCCTGATGAAGCCTTCCATCGTCAGATTGGAGTTTTTTCAGAAGTTAACGCTGATACTGAAGGTAACCTCATAAGCTTAGAGTCATGGGAACAGCAGAAAAAAAATTGGCTGCCAACAAAGGGTGATGGTGATTATATACAATCCCTTATGAAACCCTGCGTGAAACCTGGTGAATATGCCAGTTGGATTGCACCTCCCAGAATGGGAATTGATAACAAGCCTGGTGATTTTGAATATGTAAAACTGCACATGGCTTAATTGTAGGGCGGACCTAGGGTGTGAATAAACTACTAAAACAACACGTTATTTGTCCAGAGGTTTGTATCCGCTGCTACACATGCGAGATGACATGTCCTATCGGAGCGATAGAACATGACGACAATAATGTCGTCGTCAATGCGGATATCTGTAATTTTTGTATGGAGTGTATTCCAGTTTGTCCTACAGGCTCTATTGATGAGTGGAGAGTGGTACAGGAGCCCTATTCTCTGGAAGCACAATACGAGTGGATGGAGTTGCCCGAGCAGGAAAAGTTTGCTGATAGCGCGGAGGCTGAAGATAAAAATCTCGTTGATCCAGAAATAGAGGCGCTTTTATTGGAAGCACAAATTGGGGCTGGCGGGAAAGTAACGCCACCAAAATCTGCTTCTAAGCCTGTTATTGCTTTGTACGGTATGGAAACCCCAGCTCAGGTTGTGGTGCAGGGTAATTATTGCCTAACTGATGACCCAGATCATGATGTGCGCCACATTATATTTAATGTGGGTGATACGCCTATTCCGGTTCTTGAGGGCCAAACAATAGGCGTCGTTCCGCCAGGTACAGACCCTAACGGAAAACCGCATAATGCTAGGCTTTACTCTGTTTCAAACCCACGAGACGGAGAACGGCCTGGTTATAATAACATTTCGTTGACAGTAAAACGTGATGAAAAGGGGGTTTGCAGCAATTATCTCTGTGACCTCAATCAGGGTGACGTAGTAAATATTATTGGCCCATTTGGGTCTACCTTCTTGATGCCGGATGATCCAGCGGCACATTTGTTGATGATTTGCACAGGCACTGGTTCAGCACCTATGAGGGCTTTCACTATGCGTCGTCAGCGCGCGGTAGTGGGTGCGTCTGGTGGAATGACATTATTTTTTGGCGCACGAAGCGCCGGGTCATTGCCTTATTTTGGTCCCTTGGCCAAAGTACCACAAAGTTTATTGAACCAGCATTTGGTGTACAGCCGTGACGAAACACAACCCAAACAATATGTGCAAGATCGATTGCTTGATAATATTGAGGCTGTTGCAAATCTTTTGATTAATCCAGCTACATACATATATATCTGTGGCCTCCGCGATATGGAGGCTGGGGTTGAAATTGCTATGACTAAGATTGCGTCTGAATCTGGTAAAAATTGGAAAGACTTACGTGATCAAATGCGGACGGATGGCCGGTATCACGTGGAAACTTATTGATGCTGGGTACTTTAGGCTATTCACCCCAGAAACAAATGGATGATCAGGCTGATGTATTGAAACATTTGGCTATTAATTTGCGTCAGAAGCGAAAGGAAAAGAAAATAAGCCGGCGAGTGTTAGCAGAGGCAGCTGGTGTCTCCCAGAGGTACTTGGCGCAAATTGAAGTTGGAAAAGGTAATGTTTCTATTGGTATTTTGCAAAGAGTTGCTCATGCATTGGATAGTAGTCTGCTGAAACTTCTTAGCACGACTGAACCAGCAGATAAGTTTTCAGAAATATTTTCTGCGGCCCCGATGGAAACTCAAAATGCAGTTTTACAGCTGCTATCTATCCCAGATAAAAAAAAACGTATTGCACTATTAGGCCTGCGCGGTGCTGGAAAATCTACTTTGGGCAAACAGGCTGCCGAAATTTTAGATATTCCGTTTATCGAATTGAACAACGTAGTAGAACGTCTGGCTGCTATGCCAGTAGGTGAAATCATTGCTATGTATGGGCCTGATGGTTACCGTAAACTGGAAGCTGATGCGCTAACTGAGGTTTTGGCTCAGCATGACAGATGCATACTTGCTGTTGCAGGTGGAATTGTTACCAACCGTGAAATCTATAATCGATTAATTAATGGATTTCACACAATTTGGGTTCAGGCTTCGGCAGAGGACCACATGGCAAGGGTACGCGCGCAGGGTGACTTACGTCCAATGAAGGGGCACGGGCAAGCTATGGACCGGTTGCGTGATATCTTAAAAGCTCGAAAATTAGATTATGGACGGGCCGACGTACGATTAAATACCAGCAATGCGCGTGAACCCATTGTTCTAAGATCACTTCTTGAAATTATTAGGCAGATAAGTGCGGGGGAACATAACGTAACCTAATTTTGAGATAAGTGACTGATTTAGGGATAAGAGCATTGATTTGGCGCAGATATTATTTCTAATTTATTCATTCTGCCGTTCTAAATTTTTATAATACTTCCCTACTTTTTGATCTAATAGCTAAGTTGGGAAAGGTTTTAATGGGAAAGATGAAATTATATGTAATTTTAATTCACAGCTCTAAATTTCTGGGATAGAGGGTAGCAGATAAATAGTGGGACTTTATAATGTTAAAACAAAGTAATAACCCCTGCATTCTATGTTGCGCCATAACAGGTTCCGTCCCACAAAAATCTGACAACCCGGCAGTACCCATCAGTATTACCGAACAAATAGAAAGTAGCCATGCAGCTGTAGAGGCTGGCGCTTCCATTATCCACGCTCACGTCCGAAACTCTGACGGAACCACTAGTAGCGACCCTGAAAAGTTTTCTCGCCTGCAAGAAGAGTTAAGACGCCACTGTCCTGACGTCATTATTCAATTTTCAACTGGTGGACGGTCTGGATCGGGGCGTGAACGAGGTGGGATGCTGTCGCTGTGTCCCGACATGGCTTCGTTGTCTGTGGGATCTAATAATTTCCCGACAAGGGTCTACGAAAATTCACCAGATCTTGTCGCTTGGTTGGCAAGTGAGATGCAAACTTATGGTATAGTACCAGAGATTGAGGCTTTCGATCTGTCGCACATTTTCCAAGCAATAAGAATGCATGATGAGGGACAGCTATTTGGACAACTATATGTACAATTTGTCATGGGTGTCAAAAATGCCATGCCGGCTGATCGCTCTGTCTTTGATTTCTATGTTTTACTAATGCGTACTTGGGCACCTAATGCTGCCTGGTGTGCTGCTGGGATAGGGGCAAATCAGATAGTAGTTAATGAGTGGGCCATCGCAGCTGGTGGCCATACGAGAGCTGGTCTGGAGGATAATGTAAGGCTGGACCGCGACACCCTGGCTCCATCTAATGCAGCGTTAATCACCCTCGCGGCGGACCTCTGTGAAAAATATGAGCGACCTGTAGCACGGCCCTCCGAAGCACGAAAAATATTAGGCCTGCCGGCAGCAAAGACCTGATAGTTTAATATTTTGGGTTATAAAGTTAGGGAGCAATGATGGGACTTGCTGCCAATGAGCTTTTGCGCGGTTCGCTGCCAACAAAGTTTGTACCATGTTCAAACCAACTTTTTGGCGCCGCGGCCCCCCAAAGTGTCTGTCGTTGTGGATCCTTTAGATCCCACTTAATCGGTTCGTGGTCAGGGTCTAAGGTTTGATAATCAGAGCAATATATCTCAATTCTGTGGCCATCTGGATCAAGAATGTACAGAAAAAATGCGTTAGAAATACCATGACGGCCAGGGCCACGCTCTATGTTGCTAACGTAGCCAGTACTAGCCATTAAATCTAACAGATCAATTATGTTAAGTGGGGTTGGAACCCAAAATGCAATATGATGCATCCGCGGGCCTGTTCCATTTGTGAAAGCCATGTCATGGACGCCGCCCTTTCGGTGCATCCAAGCTGCCCATAATTTTCCAGTTGCTTCATCCTCGGTATATTCAGTTACACGAAACCCAAAATTATTATAAAAATCAACAGAGGCATCTACGTTGGGTGAAAAGCAATTAAAGTGGTCTATCCTCAAAGGTTTTACTCCTCGGTACAATGCATACTGCTGATGTATAGATGGTAGCCGATCCATTTTATGATAAAACTCGAGAGGAATTCCAATATTGTCAGATGTAAGTAGAGTGCGGCCTTGATAGGGCCTTTCAATCCACTTAGTGGGCCGGCCTTTGGAACTGAAATGTATTTTGGCTTTATCTAAATCTTCTTCATCAAAAGTTTTGAAACCCATCACTTCGACTGTTCCTGGTAGGTCTGATAGCTGCAATATAACACTGTGATGCCCGCGCTCTTCCATCGCACGAAGGTAAATATGTTTTTGGGTTTCGTCGGTAACCTGCATGCCTAGGATTTCGGTGTAGAATTTCTTTGATTTGGCAAGATCGGCTACGTTCAAGCAGGCATGGCTGAGCCTCACTGTATTAAAGCTTGGGTAAAGGTTAGGTGGCGGAACGGGCATCTTGGTCTCCTTTAAACTCTGGCACTCATACGCCTAGGCGTGAAATTTTGTGGTTGCCTAAAGCGAAGCCAATATGCTTTTGCTCCATATAAAATTCAAAACTCCAATCCCCGCCATCGCGCCCAATGCCGCTAGCCTTTATGCCCCCAAACGGGGTTGGCAGATGTCGGACATTTTCACTATTAACCCATATCATTCCCGCCTCCAATTTATCTGTAAAGCGAAGTGCCCTGGTTAAATCGTTTGTCCATAAATAACCAGTCAATCCATATGGAGAGTCGTTTGCTATTTGGAGAGCCTCGTCTTCGCTTGAAAACGCGATTGATGTTAATACTGGGCCAAAAATTTCCTCGCGAGCGATACGCATGGAGTTATGAGCGCCAGTGAACAATGTAGGGCGGACAAAATAGCCAGTTTCACCAATTTTGTCGCCACCAGCGGCAATATTTGCCCCATCTTCTTTTGCGATATTAAAATAGGATGTTACTTTTTTATAATGCTCTTCGTTAATTAAGGGACCAATCTCAGTGGAAGGATCTAGTGGATGCCCCACTTTAATGTTGTTAATTCGTACAATAAGTTTGGCTTCAAATTCTTCACGAATACTTTCATGTATTAAAAGCCGTGATGAAGAGGTACAACGTTCACCATTAATTGAATAAATCATGAAGATCACAGCATCCAGTGCGCGCTCAAGATCCGCATCTTCGAATACAATCACTGGATTTTTCCCACCAAGTTCAAAATGTGTGCGCTTTAACGTGTCAGCCCCCTGCTTTGTGATCATCGACCCAGTACGGCTTTCGCCAACAAATGCGATAGCTTTTATGTCTGGATGCTCTGTTAAAGCTCTTCCAGCATCTTCGCCAAACCCGTTAACAGTATTTAAAACACCAGGTGGAAGGCCAGCTTCTTCAGCAATTTCAACCAACAAACGTGCAGTAAGTGGGGACGCCTCAGCAGGCTTGTGGACCACGGTGCAACCTGCAGCCAGTGCTGGCGCAATTTTCCAAGTTGATAGCATAAATGGGGTGTTCCATGGCGTGATTATGCCTACGGGCCCGATTGGCACTCTTGTAGTAATGTTCATTAGTGTTGGAGATTTTAAATGTTTTCCATCCCGCGCTGCGGAAATCTGATCAGCAAAGTATCTAAAATTCTCAGCACCGCGCAAAGCGGCCTTTGACATAAACCGCCAAGCTTGGCCTGTATCCCAGCACTCACAAAGCGCTATTTCTTCAGCACGCGCTTCAATACCCTCCGCAATACGGATCAAAATGGCCTTTCGCTCTTTTGAAGGCATATCTCGCCAGGCAGGAAAAGCAGATTTTGCGGCTTGCGCTGCCTTATCTATGTCTTTGGCATTTCCACGCGCGACACTGCATATTTCTGACTTGTCTACTGGAGATATTGATTTGAAAGTTCCGGCACTACCTTTTACGTCTTGTCCCGCAATACGATGCTGGATACCATCCAAGGCATAACGTCCTAGATACCTTTGTAGTTTTTTCAAATTTTGTTCGAGAGGGGACATACTAGGTTTCTCTTTCTAACACGGTCACTGATTTTAATAATTAAATTTTGATGATTAAATATTTGCTTATCATGTTAAGTAATAATAACTTTCATTTAATAGTCAATATTCTTTAATAAAATATAAAGTAATTGGTAATTAGAATTATGATCAAAATAAAAACCAGAGCCTTCTAATGGGATTGCCTACTACCAGGCGGTCGTTGCCAATTGCATTGATACGGTCGCGTGAGAAAGTGATGGGGCCCATACGAGATATGTTGAAAGCTTCTGGTATTACTGAGCAGCAATGGCGTGTTTTACGAGTTTTGTCTGAAACAGGACCACAAGATCTGACCCAGATTTCTAATAAAGCTAGTTTGTTGTTGCCAAGCCTATCTCGCATTATCCGAAAGCTGCTTGATGGTGGTTTAGTCGTTAGCAGCATCAATAGTCGAGATCGTCGCCGCCAGACCGTAGTTATTACGCCAGAGGGTCAAAAAATAATTGATGACAACCTACCACAAGCGACCAAAATAGCTGAGGAACTTCAGCACCACCTTGGGACTGAACGCTATGAACAGTTGCTCGATTTACTTGCCGCCCTAGAAAATTAACTATTCAAAGAATTTGGTGATGTTAACCATTTATCCAAGACCCCAACATTGGCGTCTTTAGATTGTTTCTTAATCTTTTTTCGTATGGTCAAAAACAAACATTTGAATTTTTCAAAATAACCCATAGCATCTTCTTAAATAGATTATAATTGTAAGGGGGTGTCAGGAAATGTTTAAAGATCCACTATTGCAGCCCTTTCAGCTGAAACATT
>Ga0302127_10002715_pt1 | contig 10709 bp, 11 predicted proteins | sample CB4_SCM_MG_FD_204452 | JGI IMG/M metagenome (GOLD analysis project Ga0302127, IMG submission 204452) | Marine microbial communities from Western Arctic Ocean, Canada - CB4_SCM | ecosystem: Environmental > Aquatic > Marine > Oceanic | place: Canada: Western Arctic Ocean | collected 2017-09-24
CTTCCTCGGTAAAGATCGGGGCAAAGGTCGCATCCCGGTTGGGCGCCAAGTTGAAGTAATAGGGAATCTGAACGTTGTAGCCCAGCGTGCTCGACGAACCGCTGACTGGTGTCAGTAAACCCGTGCGCCGATCCACGGTGGGGTCGGGGTGGCGCAGGTAAGGGGTATAGGCAACCGGCACGCCAAAGACTTCCAGCGTCGCATCGTAATAGATCAGATCCCGCAGCAGCTGGTCGTGGACGACCCGGCGTGCCTTGACCTGCCAGAACGGCGAATGGTTCGTGCTCTCCTCGCACACCTCGCAGGGCGTGTAGATTGCCCGGCTCAGCTCCGTGATGCGTCCGTCGATACGCTGTCCGCCATTGGCGGCCAACCTGGTATGTTCGTCCAGCATGATCAGAATGCCGCGGATCGCACCTTCACGCATGTCGCCGGTCAGCTCGGCATACTCGGTAAAGATCACCTCGCCGGTTGCCTCAACCAGAACCACGTTGCCCGTCGCCGTCATCAGGTCGGCAGGCTGGTTGTAGGTCACGGTATCGGCCTGCAGGATGCGGCCCTGATGGGCAAACTCCACATCGCCGGTCGCTGTGATGATGCCGTTCACATCGTCGTAACGCAGGGTGTCGGCCTGCATGACGACGCCGTCCTCAAGATTGACCTGTGCGAAGGCGGGCAGGGCGGCAAGAACCAGTCCGGCCAGCAACACCAAGACGGAAAGATGGCGCTTCATCAGCCATCCTCCATATGGAACAGCAGCGCGCTTCCGATCATGGCAAAGATCGCCGCTGGCGCCCATGCCGCCAGGATAGGCGGCAGGCTGCCGGACATGCCAAGTGCCAGCGAAATGTCAGAAAGGAAATAGAGCAGGAAGCCTGACCCCAGGCCTGCCAGCAGGAACAGACCCAACCGGCCGCGCCGTGTCAGGCGCAGAGAGAACGTGGCAGCCACCAGAACCATGGCTGCCAGCAGCAGCGGTATGGAGAGGATCGCGTGCCAGTGAATTTTGTGACGCAGCGCCGAGAAGCCCGCAGCCTCCATGGTCGCAATAAAGTCCGGCAGTTCCCAGAACGACATCGTGTCGGGCGAAGCAAAGCTGTTCTGGATGCGCGCAACAGTCAGTTCCGTCGGCACTTCCAACACATCATAGCGATCGACCGTCGCGTCGGGCCGCGTCACCAGAACGCCCTGGAGCTCCCAGTATCCATCACGCAGCAGGGCACGTTCGGCATCGACCCGTTCGACAAAACGGTCATCGTCCTCAAACGCAAAGATGATGACATCGCCCAGATCAGCGCCACTCGACGAGACTCGGTTGGCGTGGATCACGAACTGACGCACGCCGTCGCCCTCGCGCAGCCACAGGCCACCTGGCGAGACCGCCAGAAGACTGCTCTGCCCGCGCAGGAACTGGCTTTCCAACTGCTCGAACCGCGACACCATTGCTGAAGCCATGGGGTTGAACACGGTGATCAGGAAGACACCCAGCACCAGGGCAATGGCAAGGGAGGGCAGCAGGAATTGCCAGGCCGACACCCCGGCGGCGCGCGTCACGACCAATTCGTGGGTTCGGGTCAGCCAGATGTAGGTCAGCATCGTGCCGAACAGCATGGCAAAGGGCAGGACCTTCTGGGCCAGGAATGGCAGGCGCAACAGCGCCATTTCCAGCACCAGTCCAAAACCCGCCTCGTCGCGTGACGATGCCCGGTCGCCCAGGTTCAACACGTCGATCAGGAAGGCAACGGCGATCAACACGCCAAACACAAGAACGATCGACGAGAGAAATCGCTTGGCGATGTAGCGTGAGAGCAGGGGGGAGATGCGCATGATCCCGCCTCAGGTCCCGGCAGTCCGGCGGCTGCCGGCAAAGGGCAGCTTGAAACGGTTGATCGTCATGACCCAGCTCGAGACCAGGCAGACCAGCAACGGGAACAGGTAGTAGACGCTCGTTACCAGCGGGTTCTTGGTGATCAGCCCACCCAGCGTGAACGAGATTCCGATATAGGCAAGTCCACCGGCAATGCCCCAGGCGATGCGCGGCCATTGCCGCCGACGGTCAAACTCGCCTGCAATCATCGCGGCCAGACCGATCATGGCCAGCGCCATGGCGTTCAACGGCGTCACGATCCGCCGATGGGCTTCGGCCAGCAATTCGTCGCGGTGTTGCTCCTCGCTGGCGGTCTGAGGCGCGCGCAGCAACTCGTTGAGAAATCGCTCCTTGGGCTCGCGATAACGTTCGCCGGGTTGTTCGGCCAAGGGCGAGAGGTCCAGCGTATAGCTGTCAAAATATAGCATGCGCAGGGTTCGTTCCTCGCCCACGATCTCCTGGCGATTGCCTTCGCCCAGGATGAACAGCGGGCCATTGGGACCGTTCACCAACGCCCCCCATTCGGCCATCATGGTCACGGCTGTATCGGGCGTGCTGCTGTCGTGGACCAGAATGCCGAGCAACTTGCCGTCCTCGCCGCGCGCACGGACATACACCGTCAACTCGTCTGTGAGGGTGTTGAACACACCTTCCTGCAACAGGACCTGTGAGAAATCCGTTCGCAGCACGATCTCGTCATCCTTGAACGTGCGGAAGCCGGCCGGCATCAGGTAAAGCGAGAGCACATAACCGATCAGCGTGGTGATGGCGCCCAGCATCAGGACTGGCCTTGCCAGCCCCCAGGGCCCGATCCCTGCGGCCCGTAGAACAACCAGTTCGCGGTCGGCGGTCAGCCGGTTATAGGCATAGATCACGGCGCACAGGGTCGCGACCGGCACGATCACGATCATGACCGTAGGCAACAGCAGCATCGTCAGGCGCAGGAAACTCAGCACCGACAGGCCCTTGTTGACGATGAAGTCGATGAAACGCAGGGATTGGGAGAGCCACACGACACCGGTCAGCGCTGCCACCACCATGCCCGTGGTCGCCGCCAGATGCTTGAAGATATAGACCGTATGCTCGCGCACGCGCCGTTCTGGTTGCAGTGATTGGGAACCGGTTGATCGTGGCAGGCCACAAAGATCCTAGTTTAAAATTTACTATACGCCAAGAAGGCCCATAAAACAGGCACCTAGCGCGGTTTTCTCAGGCCATCAGCGCATCGTGAACCCTTCACAACGCCTGATGTTCCGCTAAAGTCCCTGCCACCCGACCATGCCCTGTTGAATGGGCCCTGAACCTGGAAATGAAGACATGATCGAATTCACGTTTGCCAGCGCCATTCCCGACGATGCCGATACCGTGGTCGCCGCGGTCGCAGAGGGTCCCAAACTGTTCCCCACGGCCGAAAAGCTCGACGAGACCGCAGGCGGCGTCATTGCGCGTGCCGTGGGCACCGGGCGTTACAAGGGCAAGAAGGGTCAGATGCTCGATATCCTGGCGCCGGAGTCCATGAAGGCAGAACGCATCGTGGCTGTGGGTGCGGGGGACTACGAAACCTACACCGATACGGATCGCCAGAACCTCGGCGGCATGACGCTTGCGCACCTCAACAAATCAGGCGCGCGTCACGTTGCCATTCCCACGAATACGCCCATGGACGTCGCGGCCTTCATGCACGGTATGCGGTTGAGGAGTTACCGTTTCGACCATTACCGCACCAAGCAGAAGAACGATGATCTCCCCACCGTGAAGAAGGTCACGATGGTCTGTGACGACACGACCGCGGCCGAAGAGAAGTTCGCCCGCCTGCAGAACCTGGCCGATGGTGTTTTCCTCACCCGTGATCTCGTCAGCGAACCTGCCAACACGCTTTTCCCCGAAGAGTTTGCCCGCCGTGCCGGTGAACTTGCCAGTCTGGGCGTCACGGTCGAGGTGCTGGGCGAAGCCGAGATGACCAAACTCGGCATGGGCGCACTGGTCGGCGTCGGCATGGGCAGCGAGCGCGAAAGCAAGCTTGTCTCCATGAAATGGCAGGGCGGCGCAGAAGGCGACCCCTGGCTTGCCGTGGTCGGCAAGGGTGTCACCTTCGACACCGGTGGCATCTCGCTCAAGCCGGGTGGTGGCATGGAGGAAATGAAGTTTGATATGGCGGGTGCCGGTTGCGTCACTGGCTTGATGCACGCACTGGCCGCTCGCAAGGCAAAGGCAAACATCGTCGGCGTGATCGGCTGTGTCGAAAACATGCCGTCCCACAACGCCCAGCGTCCCGGTGATGTTGTCACCACCATGTCGGGCCAGACCATCGAGGTCATCAACACCGATGCCGAAGGCCGCCTCGTGCTGGCAGACGCACTCTACTACACGGTGAAAACCTTCAAGCCCAAACAGGTCATCGACCTTGCCACGCTCACCGGCGCCATCATTGTCGCGCTGGGCAGCTACCAGGCAGGCCTCTTCAGCAACGACGACGATCTTGCCGCCGCACTTACCGCGGCGGGCAAGGCAACCGGTGAGGAACTCTGGCGCATGCCTCTGGGTGATCGTTACGACAAGGACATCAACTCCGACATTGCCGATATGAAAAACGTCGGCAAGGGGCGCGAAGCCGGTTCCACTGCCGGTGCCATTCTGCTCCAGCGTTTCGTGGAAGGTACTCCCTGGGCCCACCTCGACATCGCCGGCACCGCATGGGTGAAGTCCGACGAAGCCATCACGCCCAAGGGCGCGACGGGCTATGGCGTCCGCCTGCTCGACCGCTTTGTCGCCGACAATTACGAAGCGTGACACCAAGAGCTGTCATCCCGGACAAGGGAGCAACGCGACCGCCGATCCGGGACCTTGATAGACCGGCTGTGATGGTTGAATCGCTTCCTGTCCGGGATCACACACTAAGGAAGTGTCATCCCGGACAAGCGACGCAACGCGGCGCGCTGATCCGGGACCTCGCCCCGCACTTGCGCTGCAGAAACGTGTCGACATGGCGGGCAGGGGTCCCGAAGGTCCCGCACATAAAACCACAACGCCCCTCGCCATGACCGAAATCGGTTTCTACCACCTCCAGAACACCCCGCTTGAACGCGCCCTTCCCAAACTCCTGGAAAAGGCCGTCGAACGCGGCATGAAGGCGCTCGTGCTGACCGGCTCGCCCGAACGTAGCGAACAACTCAACGACGTCCTCTGGAACTACGACCCTGCCAGCTTCCTGCCCCACGGCAGCGAAAAGGATGGTGGAGCCGAACATCAACCTGTCTACCTCACCGACAGGGATGAAAACCCGAACGCCGCCAGTCTCCTGGTCCTGGTCGACGGCATGGAAAGCGCGAACACCACCGGCTTTGCGCGTATCATCGACATGTTCGATGGCACCAGCGACCCGGCCGTTGCCGCCGCACGCCAGCGTTGGAAAACCCAGAAGGATGCGGGCTTCCCGCTCACCTACTGGCAGCAGACCGAACGCGGCGGATGGGAAAAGAAAGCCCAGGCCAACGAAGAAACCACCGACCAGGATCCCACCCCATGACCGGCTTCACCCTCTATGGAAATCGCGGCTGGGGCTCGGTCCTCACCGAAGCGCAGCTTGCCTTCTATGGTCTGGACTACGAATTCGTGCCCGCTGGTGAGCTGTTTGAGGATGAAGACGCACGCCAGCGTCTGCTCAGCGTCAACCCGCTCTCTCAGATCCCCACGCTTGTGATGCCCGATGGTTCGGTCATGACCGAAAGTGTCGCCATCACCCTGGCACTGGCCGATCTCACGGGCTCAACCGAACTCGTACCGGAAACCGGCGCGCCCGAGCGCAACACGTTCCTGCGTTGGCTTGTCTTCTTTCCGGCCAACATCCATCCCACCTACACTTATGCGGACGATCCCGCTCGTTTCGTGTCGGTGAAGGAAGCACAGGCTCCGTTCGCGCAAGCAATCTGGGACTACAACCGCAAGCTCACTGGCATCTGGCACGATGTTGCCGGCTCACCCTGGTTCCTGGGCGAACGATTCAGCGCGCTCGATATTTACACCTGCGCCCTCATGCATTGGGATAATCCCGGCCGGACGTGGGCCGAAACCAGTACACCAGGACTCACTGCGATCTCCGATGCAACCATGGAGCACGATCGCTTGCGCGCTGTTCTGGCGTTGAACTATGGAACGTCCGTGTGAAGATGCTTTAGGGTCGCGCATCACACGACCAAACATGTGAGTTTCCCGCGCCATGCCAGCAATCCTATCATCGCCCATTGCGCGGCGCGTCCTGTTGCTGGCCTGGGTCGCCGTGCCCACCACTGGGTTCTTCTGCCTGCTGCGCGTTGTGACCTCCGCCGGGGTGCCCTTTCTGGGCCTGGTGTTCTGGCAATGCGTGCTCACAGGCCTTGTTTTTATCGTCATTCTGGTGGTGCGGCGCACGCCCATACCACTGCGACTGCCCCATCTGCGTTACTACGCGAGTTCGGCGCTGTTTGGCCTGTTGATTCCCTTCCTGGGCATGACCCTGGCTTCGCCCAACATACCGGTCGGGATCATGGGCCTGGTCTTTACCATCGAACCCGCGCTGACCTATCTCCTGGCGCTGGCTCTGCTTCTGGAACGGTTCCACCGTAAGAGATTCGTCGGCATCCTGATCGGGATCGCGGGCCTGGCCCTGATCCTTCTTCCCCAGGCCAGCCTGCCCTCGCGTGAGATGCTTCCCTGGGTTCTGGTTGCCCTCTCCGTGCCAATCAGCTGGTCGATCTGGTCGAACCTGGTCGCCTTCGACAAACCGCCCGAAGTCGATTCCGCGGTTGCGGTTTGCGCCATGCTCATTCTGGGTTCTGCCATGCTCGTCCTGCCGGTCCTCTGGCTTGACCAGCTCTGGCTCTTCAGGGGCGATGCCGCGGATCTCTGGTGGACCCTGCCGGTCTTTGTGCTCTTTAACCTTTGCCTCTGGCTTGCCTGTTTCGAGACCATCCGGCTCGAAGGCCCGGTTTTCTATTCGACCTGGACCTTCCTTGGTACGCCCCTGGCCATCGCTGCGGGCATGATCTTCTTTGCCGAACAGCACAGCTGGTGGATCTGGACCGCACTGACCCTGCTTCTGGGCAGCCTCTACCTCGTCAATGTGACTATGGTCGCAGCGCGCCGGGGTACATGACGATCCATGCCCCGGCATCGCAAGGAAGGGCTGAGAAATTGCTGGTGAACCCGAAACGCCTGGGTCGGATTTCACGGCCTACCTGATGATACCGGTTCCAGGTCAGTCGCCCGACCATGGCACCTGATAGACCTTGCGCAGTCGCTGATGCACGGTCCAGCGCGTCGGAACACCGGCCCTGAGGATACAGAAGGTGCCGGGCTTGAGTTCCGCCGGAGGCGCCGACCCATCCAGAAATTCCACGGTCGCGTGGCCCGAGATCACCACGGCCAGCTCGTCGACCTCAACATCCTCAACCACACCCTCGGCGGCCTCCCAGACGCCGCGCTCGATGCCCAGCTCCTTGTTGACGCTGAGCGATTGATGGCGAATCTCGCCGCTTCCTTCGATCACGGTCATACCGTGGTCGGCCAGAACCGGTAACTCCATGCTGGCGACGTCGACAGCAAAGTTGGCGCGTGAAAGATCAGTGTCAGACATGATTGGCTCCATGATGAGAGTTGAAACGAACCTGAGTGACTTCGGATTCGCCGTCGTTGCACACATTCTATGCCGACTCTATGTGGGCTCCACCTCCGCCTTTTCATTGCGAGAGGTCGCCAGCATGGAGCCCCCGCGCTGTGTAGTTCGTTACCTGCATCCGCGAGGATAGCCTTGCTGTGGCCAGTGATTCGGCCAAAACTGCAAATGAGAGCAAAAGAGGAACATCGTAACGATCGTGAGTGGCCTCTACCTCAAGTGTCAGAACTTCTACCGGAGGAAAATGAGCCACACCATGTGTTGTGCTATCTCAGACAACCCAAACACAAGATGCACGGTGCATGGGGTTGAACCCCGGGTTTCATGTCTGCCCCCCCTGTCACGCGGTGATGGTGGGCTCCGTTGGCAGGGCGAGGTCGGGTCCCAATGCCTCTGTCCACTGCCTGGAAGATCAGGCGGATTCGCCGGTCCAACGCGCAGTTTCGAAAAGTGGCTTGGGATGTTCGTCGCGCAGGATGGTTTCCAGGCAGTCCTGCCACGAGTGCGACCAGGTTACGGCATCCTTGACCACGGTTTCCGGCGCGCTCGTGCTGCGTACGGCAAAGCCGGGGAAGGCCGGTCGCCCTGTCGGCTCGCCCGTGGGCTGATAGCGCAGATCAAGGCTCATGCGCAGTGCGTCGCTGTGGTTGGGCAGCGATCCGTGATGGGTCAGCTTGTGGAGCAGAATGACGCTGCCGCGCGGTACCGGCAGCGGCGTTATCGGACCGGGGGCAAGTTCGTCGTCGGGGATGTAGTTCGCGCCGCCGGGGCCGTCGATGACATGACGGGTCAGATTGTGTCCGTGCAAACGTTGGCTGCGGGGGATCACGGTCAGGCAGCCGTTTTCGACCGTTGTTTCGGTCAAGCCGATCCACACGGTCAGGATGTCGCTGTCGAGCGCCTCATCCAGCAGGCCTGCCAGGTCCTGGTGCCAGCTGGTCGCGCCACCTGGACTGTCGATTCCCAGTCTGCGGGCTGGGGGCTTCAGGCGCAGATGCTGGGTCGGGTTCGAGGTGATCTTGGGTCCCAGCACATCTTCGACGATGTCGAGCACGGCGGAATGGGTCAACAGGCCGAAAACGCCTGGGCCGGCGTGCATGGTGGCGTCGGGGGGCATGGCATCGACGACGGGGAGGGAGATATCGAGCAGGTTGAAGACAGAGGGACAAACCGAGGCGATCTGCGTGTAGCGCTCGCCAAAGGGCAGGTCGGGCCAGGTCTCTTTGATCAGCCCCTGGCCAAGCAACCTTTCTGCTGCCGCGTCCAGTGCTTGGGCATACTCGGCCTTCACGGGGGCAAGGTCGGCCTCGCTCAAAACTCCGGGAATGACCAGATAACCCTCGTCATGAAACCGGGATTGATCGCCTGTAGGCAACGTATGCGGCATGTCTGGGATCTCCGCTTTCTGGTCGTCGCGCGGCTAGCCCTGCAGCGCAGCCATGCGTGCCTGGCTCGCAGAGGGCATCACCTCGGTTGCGCGGTAGTATTCAGGCATGGCGATACGGCAGGCGGGACAGCGCAGGATGATCTGACCCTTGCCGCTGGGCGAAGGAATGGAGACTTCCTCAGGCTCGCCAGAAAGCACGGTCAGACGATCGGTTTCGATCAGTGCGTTGACGGCAAGGGCACTGCCCGACTGGCGCTGACACCAGGTGCAGTGGCAGCCGTGAACGAAGATCGGCCGGTCATCCAGGCGATAACGCAACACACCACATGTGCAGCCGCCTTGGGCCACAAAGTCCGGCGTCGCCATCTATGGTCAGCCCTTCAAGGCGGCCATGCGCTGCAGGCTTTCGGGAGGCATCATTTCCTTGGCGTCGTAATAGACTTCGACCGCGGGTTTGCCTTCGGGAAGGATCACCCATGGTTGCTTCGAGCGCGTGAAGATGTGGATATCAGGTTCAAGCAGGGTGTTGTCGTCCAGCGTGCCTGCCCGCACGAAGGCAAGCTTGTCGCCTGCGCCGCCATAGTGGCTCCACAGCGCGGTGTTGCAGGTCGGGCAGCGCTGAATCTGCTGACCTTTGCCGCTGGGTGTCGGCACGGCTACGGATTTTACCGTGCCGGCAAGTAACTCGACGCGGTCTGTCTCGATCATCGCGTTGATGGCAAAGGCGCCGCCGGAATGGCGCTGGCAGTCGGTGCAATGGCAGCCGTGGACAAACAAGGGACGGTCGGTAATCCGGTAACGGACTTCGCCACAGGCGCAGCCGCCTTCGGCGGAAAAGGTCTCAGTGGATGACATGGAATCTCTGCCCGGGTTGTTTGGATTGGCCAGGAGGTTAACGCATCTTTGACTTGCGGGCGAACACCGCATGTCGCCCAGATGATGAACATAAACCGTCTGCTTGGCGTTGCGGCCATCTGCGCGTCATACTTGGCGCGGCCTCGGGCAAAACCGGCCACAGGGTCGGGCGCAGTGCCATGGGACAAGGGAAGAAGATGCCATGAAAGTTCAGTTTCGTTGTCCGCCTGAACTGGAATCCATTCTGCCCCGCCCGATTCCGGCCAAGCGTGGTTTGCCTGATTGGTTGAAGCGCATGCCGACCAAGGTGAAGGCTGACGAGCTGGGGCTCGAGCTTGAAACGGTCAAGCAATGTCCGCCCTTCGTCGATGCGATGACATCAGGGTTCCTGATGCCTCTGGTCGCAGATATCACGGTCGACCGTGGCAAGTTCACCTGGGATTGGGATCCGCCAGTAGCACAGGCCGGGAGTTACACCCGTGCGCCGCTGGCGTTCCATCCCAACCACCAGTTGGTCGAAACGCCGTATTTCGACGACGACCGCCAGGCGATCAAGTTTGCTAACTTCTGGACCGTCGAACTGCCGCCGGGCTACGCCATGCTGGCGACCCATCCGGTCAATCGTGCTGACCTTCCGTTCCGTTCGCTGACCGGCCTGATCGACGCCGTGAACTGGAAGAGCCTGGTGCATTTTCCGGCCATGTGGATCGACGATGACTTTGTCGGTGTTCTGCCCAAGGGAACGCCGGTCGTTCAGTGTTATCCCGTGGCTTATGAGACGCTCGATCTCGAGTTTTCCGTGTTCGAGGCCGACGATGCCGCAGCGCTGGTCGATGCTGAGAGTGCGGTGCGCGATACCGAGGGCGCCTATCGCAAGCTCTATCGCGCCAAACCGTCTGAGGGCGGATCAAGCAAGAGGGACCGCAAGTCCGACGGGCGCTGAAAGATGA
>Ga0302127_10002716_pt1 | contig 10707 bp, 9 predicted proteins | sample CB4_SCM_MG_FD_204452 | JGI IMG/M metagenome (GOLD analysis project Ga0302127, IMG submission 204452) | Marine microbial communities from Western Arctic Ocean, Canada - CB4_SCM | ecosystem: Environmental > Aquatic > Marine > Oceanic | place: Canada: Western Arctic Ocean | collected 2017-09-24
TGAAATTCCTGCGCCGATGATTATCGCGTCAACTTCTTTGCGGTCAGCGGCGTGATTATCTTGCTCGGGTTCCATGCGGTTGCGTCTCCTGCTATATTATTTACTTACCTGTCAGTAATATAACATTATGACCGTTAAATCCAACCCACCCTTCGGTCTATTCCGCCAATGCTGGGCGCACAATAAAGCCGACCAGCCAATGCCTAAGTGAACGCCTGCATAGAAAATCGCCCCCTTGGCCGCCCACCGAAACAGCGCGATCAACGACAACGAATTTTGCTTCAGGCGGCGAAAATAATCGCGACGGTCGGTTACGAGCAGTGCTCGCTTGCCGACATCGCAGGCGAATTGGATTTAACCCGTCCCGCGCTTTATCACTACTTTCCGACCAAACAACAGATATTCACCGAGATAGCGATGACTGCCGTTAAAGGCACATTTGAATACGTCAATGCCGCGATAGACGAGAAGTTATCCTGCACGAGCCAATTGAGGGCGCTTATGTGTGCGCACGCGCAACATTTCGAAAACAACTATTGGTTGGTCAACGCGACCATCGCGGCTTATGGTGGAATTAGTCGTCGGGAATTGGAACAGCTTAACGATTTCGAAGACTACCGCCGTAAGTACGAAAAACTTGTGAATACGGTTATCCGTGGCGGTATAAAAAAGCACGAGTTCCGCACCGTCGATGTGAAGGAAACTACCCGTTCTATATTTCAGCTATTAAATATAACGCGCTGGTATCGCCCGGGCGGCGCGCGAACCGCTGTTGACATTGCAAGCGCGAATTTCGACTTAATTATCGGCGGTCTCGCAAAACCTGTTAGCACCGAAGACTAGAATCGCGAGATCCAAACAGAGAAGAACTGGAATCGAAACCATGTCAACAACCCATCCAAACGCTAATAGCTCCGGCGCGAAAGAAAGCATAGATCAAGGCAGGCGCGGTTTTTTGAAGAAGAGCGCCGCCTCAGCACTAACTCTCTCGCTTGCGCAACTCGGCGGCGTCGTTTCAACGACGTTTGTGAACGAGGTATTGGCGGGTGAAATATTCGTCGAATATCGCAGTCCTAAGGACCTTTATCGTGAGATCTGGAATTGGGACAAGGTTGCATGGGGTACGCATACGAACGCGTGTGTACCCAACGGCTGTTCGTTTCGAGTCTATGTCAAAGACGGCATTGTCTGGCGTGAGGAACAATCGACCCGCAATGATGCGAGTAACCCTAACTACCCCGATTACAATCCGCTCGGTTGCCAAAAAGGCTGCTCATTCCACGCTAATTTGTATAGCGAGGAGCGTGTCACTCACCCGATGCGCCGGGTCGGCCCGCGCGGTGGTGGCAAATGGGACAGAATTTCTTGGGACGAAGCACTCACCGATATCGCCGAATCGATTGTCGACGGCATCGAAGAATTCGGACCGGACAGTTTTATAACCGACGGCGCGCATTTCAATGCCGGTGGAGTCGGTTTCGCGAGTCTTTATCGGTTTAATTCTATCGTCGGCGGCGTAACCCCTGACTGGAATGTCATGAACGGCGACATTTACATGGGGTTGCATCAAACGCTCGGCAAGATGTCATTGGGCTACAGCGCCGACAATTTGCTCGACGCAGAACTCATTATCATGGCCGGCACAAATTGGTCTTATACCGTAACGCCGCTCTACCACTTTATTACTGAAGCGAAATACAACGGTTCCGAATTTGTGAGCATTGCACCGGACTATAGTCCGAGCAGCATCCACGCGGATTATCACGTCCCGATTAAGCCGGGCGGCGATGCGGCATTCTGGCTCGGCATGTGCCAGGTGATGATCGAAGAAGACTTGCTCGATCGGGAATTCATGCGCGAGCAGTGCGATCTGGCGCTACTGCGCCGCAAAGATACGGGTAAGTTCTTACGCGCACCAGATGTTACGGGCGAAGGTCGAGTCGATCAGTTTTATTTTTGGGACCGGGACACGGGTGCAATTGCACAAGCCTCGCGCAGCACGCTCGCGTTCGATGGCGATCAAGCGCTTGAGGGCGAGTTTTCCGTCGCCCTCCACGATGGGTCGTCGATCATCGTTGAGCCAGTCTTCGAAGGAATTAAGCGCCTACTCGCTGCCGACTATACGGCGGAAAAAGCCGGGGAAAAATGCGGCGTACATGCGAGCTTGATTGAAATAATTGCCCGCAAAATGGGAACTAAACGAACCTTGACGCATAGCGGTTGGGGCGGTTGCAAGGTTTATCACAGCGACCTGACAGAGCGCGCCATGATGCTCGCAAGCGCGTTTTCAGGAAACTGGGGCAAGCCCGGAACAGGACAAACAATCTACGCCATGCCAGCGGATCATATGGAGCTGCTCATGGTAATGGAGAAACCGCTGCACAAAGGCGGCTTAGACCATATCGCCGAAGTACGCAAAGCGGTCGTTGCGAACATGGAAGCCAGCGATCCCGATGTCACCCCTGAAAATATTAGTATCGAGATGGCAAAGCTGCTCACCACGCGCATGGGGTGGGTGCCGCCCGCAATGTTTCTGCACAATCATTGCGGCTACGACGAGCTGTTTGATAAAAAGGAATGGCAAGACCCTGCGTTGTCGCGTTCGTTCTCGGAATACTTAGCCGAGGCGACCGAAAAAGGTTGGTGGAAGCCGGAGCACCTACGACCGGCGAAGGATAAGGAGCCGCGCGTAATGGTTATGTGCGGTGGCAACCCGCTACGTAAAATTCGCAGCGCCGCAATTATGTATCCGAAACACCTCTTTCCGAAACTGAAAATGATGTTCGCCATCGAACCGCGAATGTCGTTCACGGCGTTGCACTGCGATATCGTTCTTCCCGCAGCGTGGTACTACGAAAAATCGGATATTTCCTACACCGTGACGGGGAATCCGCGCTTCGCATTCATCGAACAAGCGGTCGAGCCACAAGGTGAGGCGCGCAAAGAATGGGATATCTTTGCGGCCTTAGCGAAGAAAATCGGTGAAGTTGCGACGCGTCGAGAACTCTCGAGTTACACAAATTTTTTCGGCGAAGAACAACGTTACGACGAATTGTGGAAGCGCTTCACGATGGACGGCTATCTCGCCGATCACGATGATGCGCTCGCTGAAATGGCGGTTGTTGGATCCGCTATGGGGATATTCCCGAAAGATTTTACGGTAGATACACTTAAAGAAGTCGGGATGGTCGAAATGACAAGTTTCGGCCAAGGCATTTACAAGGAAACAGTGGCTAACGAGTACGACGCGAGAAAACCGTTTTATAGTTTGCGCTGGCATCTGGATAACAAAGTTGTTTACCCAACCCATACGCGACGCGCGCAATTTCTCATCGACCACGATTGGTTTATTGAAGCCGGCGAACAATTACCGGTCTATAAAGATGCACCGAAAATCGGTGGAGACCATCCCTTTACGATTACCGGCGGCCATCCGCGTCACAGCATTCACTCTTCGCATTCAACCCAACCATCGCTAATGCGCTTGCATCGTGGACAGCCCGTCATGCATATGAACGATAAAGTCGCTGAATCTCTACAGATTGCCGATGGCGAAACCGTTGAAGTATTTAATGATTTCTCGGATTTCAAAATTATGGTGAGGACATCCCCGACGGTCGCGCCAAAGCAAGTGATCGTCTACATGTGGGAAGGCCACCAGTTCGAAGATTGGAAAGTGTTTAACCGCCTACTCATTGGTCAGCCAAAGCCGATCCAACTGGCCGGTGGTTATGAGCAATTACGCTATTACGCAATAAACGGCAGCCCACCGCCGGCTAAAGACCGCAGCGTCCGTGTCGACGTTCGTAAAATTTAACGCCGGCAACCAAAAAAGGAATATTCGATGGCATTTGCACCTCAAGGGGCATCAAAAGAAGAACTTAAACGGCATTCCCGCCACATCGCCAACATTATCGATCTAAACAAATGCATGGGTTGCCAGACTTGTACTCAAGCGTGCAAAAGTCTCTGGACATCGCGCGAAGGTACGGAGCAAATGCGTTGGATGAACGTCACAACCTATCCGGGCGCCGGCTATCCACGCGATTACGAAAAAATGGGCGGCGGCTTCGACGAGCAAGGCGAACCCAGTCCTGGTGCGTTGCCGAACATGAGCGACGTTGGCGATGCGTTCAAGTTTAACCACGGCGAAGTGCTGTACGGCGACGAAGGCGACAAAGTTCGCCTCAAACCGTCAACGACACTAACCGGCGATGACCCCGAATGGGGCTACAACTGGGACGAAGACGAAGGTGGCGGCGAGTGGCCAAATGGTTATTACTTTTATTTGCCGCGAAAATGCTATCACTGCACGGACGCACCGTGTTTAGACGCCTGCACCCATAATGCCATCTACAAACGCGACGAGGATGGCATCGTGGTGCTCGATCAAGATCGCTGCCATGGCGATCGCCTCTGCGTTGAAGCGTGCCCCTACAAGGCAATTTACTACAACCCGGTTACCGAGAAAGGCGAGAAATGCATGATGTGTTACCCACGGGTGGAGCAAGGGATCGCACCGGCTTGCGATCGCCAGTGCCCCGGCCGCACAAGATTGTTCGGCTATATCGACGATGAAGATAGCGATTTATATAAGATGATCCACGTACACAAAGTGGCCATACCGCTGCATCCGGAATTCGGTACAGAACCAAACGTATTTTACATCCCGCCGTTCGAATCAACGAAAGCATTCGCCGAAGACGGTTCGATAACCGACAACGGTCGTCTAGAAATGAATGTGCTTGAAGAGTTATTCGGCCCAGATGTTGAAGGCGTGGTAAGGAAATTACGTGGTGAACGCGCTAAGAAGCAGCGCGGCGAAGAATCAGTAATTATGGATCTGCTCATCGGTCGTAATTTTTGGGACCGCTTCAAGGGGTTCGATAAAGATCCAGCGGAACAAGTGATGACGTTCCGACCGATCGTTAAACAATAAGGGCCGAGCCATGTTTATTCTTGGAATAATTAGACTATGAAAGTGTCTCGAGTCGACGTGTCCGATGACGAGTTAGGCGATCCGCACGGCAAGGTGTGGCAATCAGTGGCGAGTCAGAATTTCCCGCTCGTACCGACCCCATTAAACGGTAATCCGGCAATAAAAAAGATCTCGCCATTTATTGAGAAAAGCACAGATCACGGAACGATTAATCAAGTTTCAGTCGCGAGCGCACACAACGGCATCGCGCTGGCCGTTCATCTCACTTGGGCAGGTGAAAAACACGACAAGATGGTGGATTTGGATGAGTTCGTCGACGGTGCAGCAGTGATGTTCCCCCTAACCCCAAATGCAAACGCGTTCTTAATGGGATCCCCCACCGACCCTGTCAACGCCTGGTATTGGAAAGGCAATCTCACCGATCAGGGTTTCGATGTTATCGCGCAAGGTTATGGCACGTCTGCGCGAAGTCGCTCCGCGCACGAACCAATCCGAGCAGCAGCACAGCACGTCGCGGGAAATTGGCATTTAGTCATGTGTCGCGCGCTTAAAGCTGACGATGGGCGAGCGAACTTCAAACCCGGCGCCGCCACCCGGATGGCTTTCGCTGTATGGGACGGCGGCAACCAAGAGCGTGCCGGCAGAAAATCGTTCTCCGGCGATTTTATCAAAGTAGATATCGATCCATGAGCATTGAGCAGCCTCTTACGGATGTTGTGGTTGAGCAAAGCGAAAACGATGTCGCTGCCACTCGAAGTCTGCTCTATGGGTTACTCGCGCAAGCGTTTTCGCACCCGGAAGGCGCGCAGCTCATTCGATTGTTAGACGGTGATCTACTCGCCGACATCGCCAACGCGCTAGATGCGCTTCCGATGGGGATTGAGGTACCAACGCTTAGCGAAGTGCCGAACGGGGTCGATCCGATTCGCGATACGCAAGGCGTCTTCAGCGACTTATTTGAAGTAACGAGCGGGTCCCCTAGAGTTTCGCTACTTGAACGCCGCTACGGGGAAACACCAGAGCAGCAGCTGTGGGAAGATCTGCTTCGATACTACAAGCATTTCGGTTTAGATTTCTCTTCCGGGCTTGCAAACGAACAGCCCGACCATTTACTCACTGAATTATCGTTTATGCATTACTTATGTTTTCTTGAGGCCGGCGCTAAAGGCGGACAAGATAGTTACCAACGCGGGCAACGGGATTTTTTAGCCAATCACTTAGCGAAATGGACTGGTAAGTTCGCCGAAAAATTCGATGTCATCGAGCAATCCGGTCCGTACGCATCACTCGCGAAGCTCCTGGCTCAAGTGACCAAAGTTGATCTCGCCTTACTCAATGCCGAGTTAGAGTTGTAACTAAACTACCCGGGACAGTGATATTCGGATCGGTTCTGTCGATGCGCAATAGAACGCCAAATTTTGTCACGAACTAAGACTCATTTCGACCCGCGATTTGTTACCTAGGCCAATCTCGTAAGCTTTTGCGGCGGCATACCTGGCACTCGCTCGTCGTCTGTGCGATCCAAATATTTTAGAATTCCGCTTCTAAAAAACCGTTAGAAATCCGGCTCGGATACGTCCTGATTGGTTTAGTCGCAGGGGCGCTTTGCGCGGCCCCCGTCGCCAAGTCGAATCGTGCACCGTGATAGGGGCAGTAGATACAGCCATTGCGCAATCGGCCGCGGTGTAACGCCTCATTTTGGTGTGAACAGCGGTTTTCCAGGACGAAGTACTGTCCTTGGACAATACAAATTACCAAGTCCTGATCGGCACGTTGGTGTCGATAAATGCCGTCATCTGGTAATTGATCGACTTGAATGATTTTTTCGTACATTGGGATCGAACCGTCGCAGCGTTAGCGTACTGTTTGCGGCAGATGCACTGACTTCAAGAGCGTTAGTGCAGCATAAAAACGACCTTTCGTTACTGCACCTTGAAGCGATCCACGAGCCGTGTCATGTTGCCGTTCCGATAAAATATGATTCGCTTATATGCCTTACGATTACCTTAAAGGTTGGGAAATCAATCCTAAAGCCCCGGCTAGTTCATTGGAAGCGAAGATCGCCTACGTGGACAATGGTACGGCACAAGTAGATCCCGCACGTTACTACGACGACGACACTAAGAATCTCGAATGGAACCGACTTTGGACCCGATCTTGGCTCATCGCATGCGTCGAATCTGACATTCCTGAAGACGGCGACTATAGTGTTTTCAAGTTGCTCAACGAACAAATATTAATCGTTCGTCAAAGTGATCATTCAGTCCGCGCGTTCTACAACGTTTGCCCGCATCGCGGCAATCGATTGATCGAAAACGATCGCGGCTTTGTCGGACAATTCTCTTGTCCGTTCCACTCGTGGAAGTTTGACCTCGACGGTAGCCTACAGAACATCACGGACGAAGAAACGTTTCGTCCCGAGGTCGTTAGCCATCGACCGGGACTGATGGAAGTTCGTGTCGAAACGTATTGCGGTTTAGTGTTTATTAATCTAGATCCGAATCCGCCACCGCTCACCGATCGTATTGGCCTACCTCAGGGCTACCTAGAAGCTTACGAACTCGACAAAATGCGGGTCGTGCGTCATACCGTTAGCGAATGGAATGCAAACTGGAAAACCGCTATTGATGCATTCTACGAAACCTATCATTTGCATGCGGTCCATCCTGAAACACAAGGCGTCATGGTCGATATTGGTGTGCAGTTTGATTTGTATCCGCACGGTGCGAGTCGGATGATCGTGCCGATCGGAAAGAAAAGCCCCCGCATCGAAGACCAGGAATCAGTCGACGAGGGATTGCGCTACATGCTCTCGTCGGAGGGCATCGATCCAGAAGGTTATGGCGGAGACGCGCACGCCGTTCGCCCCAGCATCGCGGCGAGTAAGCGCCAACGGGCAAAAACCGTCGGCCTAAATTACGATCATTTCACGGATGGCCAGCTTACGGATAGTTGGGCAACCGGGATCTTCCCAAATGTGCAAATCGGTTGCCATCCCGAGGGCGCGTTTTTGATGCGCTTTATGCCGCATCCAACCGAGCCTGAGCGCTTCTTCTATGACACCATGACCTTATTCCGTCCAGCCGACGATCCCTCTCATCAAGCGCCGGATTGGATGGGGATCCCAGCTGAAACGGACCTAAGCGGAAACACCCGGCCGGACACGGAATACACCGCTACAGGCGAAGCCGCTAATTTGGGCTTAGTACTCGATCAAGACGCACATCTTCTTCCGATTGTGCAACAGGGGATTAAATCTCGGGGCTTTAACGGCCCGTTGTGGGGCGAACAAGAACAACGCTTGCGCCACTTTCATGTTGAACTTGATCGCTATTTAAGCGGCGAGAAGTAAGCGCGGTAAAATTCGGTTATTTGGATTAAATAGATAACCGTACCCTCGCAGTGCCTGGCACAACGACTTCGTCATTTTGATTATGCACACGTAGTTCCAGTTCGAGATCGCCAGAATCTCGGTCAATTGAAATGATCCTCCCGCTACTTGTCAGCGTCTCACCCACGTAGGATGCGATCCGATTGGAATAAGTAAAGCGCAGCAGTTCACCCTCAGCGCCGAGCCATTCCATCACACACTGGGTTAACCAATCACCGATCAATGGACCGGCGACGACGAGTCCTGGGTAAGACTCCACCTCGGTCGCGTAAGGTTGATCGTAGTGAATACGATGACCGTTCCATAAAGATGCGTTGTACAACATGAGCTGCACATTATCGCAAGCGTATTGTCTACCTAATATCGGCTCACCAACGGCTAGTTCGGATATTCTTAATGATTTGCTCATCTCAGGATCCGGGTTGTTTTCTCTCGAAGCACGGGCTCTCCAGCCGCCGTATTGACCTCCATGATCACTTCGTAAAATATTAACGGTCCACTGCGTCCGGGTTTTTCGTACAACGCAGTTAGTTGACGCTGCGCAACCAATTCGTCGCCAGCGCGTATCACCTGAAAATATTCAATGTCGAGGCCACCGGCCATGGCGCGATCGAGCGGCAATATCGGAATCAATGTATCCATATAAACCCCGTCTGGCGATAAACGATTGAGTTCGACCACCTCCCAGAACAAGGTAACGTGATAGAGCGGTGGCGCGACGTCACCATCCAGGTACTTGGTTAAGGCTTGACCCGTGGCGACGGCATATTTACGAATATCGCGACGCGTGGCAATTTCTTGTTTCTGCGGTCCAAGATCACCAATGTGCGAGAGATGTTCCGGCGTTAGAAGTGCCATATTAAATTGCCTTTGGCGGTGCAGCCCGAAACTGCTCACGCAGTTCGCGTTTCAAGATTTTCCCGGTTGGCGCCTTAGGTAAACTATCGACGAATTCCACGAATCGAGGCTTCTGATAGCTCGCCAAATGATTGCGGACGGTCTCGACAATATCGCGCTCGTGTGCTTCTTGACCCGGCTTCAACACGACTACTGCCATGACCGCCTCACCCCACTCCTCGTCGGGAATACCGATCACGGCAGCCTCAAGTACGGCGTCATGCTGGTGTATCGCGGATTCAACCTGCGTTGAATAAATATTCTCACCGCCCGAGATGATCATGTCGTTTGCGCGATCGACGATAAACACATAGCCGTCTTCGTCCCACGTCGCGATATCTCCGGTGAACATCCAGCCGTTTCGAATCGTCTGTGCGGTCAAGTCTGGTTTGCGCCAGTAGCCCTGCATGTTTGCATCGGAGCGCACGATGATTTCGCCTGCTGTATGGCTATCGCGGGGAACCAAATTTCCTTGCACATCCACGATGCGAACTGAGGTGACAAACCCTTCGCGGCCACAAGAATTCAACCGCTCGCTATGCTCACCATTCATGGCGCTCGCGTGGTCTTCTTGGGACAAGAATGTCATCGTCATACCTTCGGTTTGTCCGTATCCTTGAATCAACGTACACGGAAACGCGTCCAGCGCGTTAGCAACCACCGTCGCCGGCATCGGTCCGCCGCCGTATTGAATATTGCGTAGCGAATCCAATTTGAACCGATCGAACCCATCGACGGCCATCATCCAATTGAGCATCGTCGTAATGCCTAAAAAAGCCGAAACCTTTTCAGCCTCGATTATTTCCAACGCCGCGCGCGCTTCGAAATTAATCAATACGAGCGAACAGCCGTGGGCCATATAGTTCATTGCGAGGCCCACGGGAATGTGGAACATTTGCCCAGTAAGCATGTACACATCGCTCGGCACAATACGCTCCGCGACGGTTTGATTCAGCATTCCCGCGGCAATACTACGATGCGTATGCAGCGCCCCTTTCGATTCGCCGGTCGTGCCGCCAGTGTAGAGAATCAAAACGGGATCGTTGTCCCCGACGTGCATACTCCCTGTCGGCTCTTCGTCACTCGCGCCATCGATCAATGCAACATAGCTACCGTCGCTGTCGTCACCAAATTCCAGCCAATGCGCTACGTCAACCGTACTCTGTAACTCATCACGCACGTCCCGAAATTCGCTGCTGCTAACAAATGCGGCTGGTTCGCCGTCGACGATGATTTTTGCCAGTTCTTTCGCTCCAAGTCGCCAGTTCAATGGTTGGGTAATAAATCCTGCGCGTGCGCACGCGTAATATATCGCCATATATTCCGCGCAGTTTTTCGCGAGCACCGCGATCCGATCGCCGCGTTCGATGCGACATTGCATTACGAAACCATTGGCTAAACGGCGTACGTTGCGATCTAACTCGGCATAATTCAGGCGCAGATTAATCGCAGGATCGATAATCGCCAGACGACGTGGAGC
>Ga0302127_10002717_pt1 | contig 10703 bp, 14 predicted proteins | sample CB4_SCM_MG_FD_204452 | JGI IMG/M metagenome (GOLD analysis project Ga0302127, IMG submission 204452) | Marine microbial communities from Western Arctic Ocean, Canada - CB4_SCM | ecosystem: Environmental > Aquatic > Marine > Oceanic | place: Canada: Western Arctic Ocean | collected 2017-09-24
TTTGTTGAAACAGTTTTGAGCCTTTTGAGAGCCTAGCGATGCGGTATTTTCTTATTTTTAGCCTGTTTATAGCGTCTACCTGTTTCGCTGCCCCTTCGGCCCGGGATAGCGTTCAATCCACGACAGATATCCTGCTAGATAAACTAGTCGAAAGTCGAGGCCTGTACGAAGAGGATCAGAATGCCTTTTTCGTTGATATAGACACCGCGCTATCTCCATTTATGATTTCGAAGGATTCGCCCGTGGTGTTATGGCAAAGTTCTATCGTGGCGCGTCTGAATCGCAACTTACGGCATTTGGTAAGCGGTTTCGTGTACTGTTGATCCGAAGCTACGCGAGTGCGCTGGTCGAGTTTGATAATCAGAAGGTGGTAGTACGAGACAGTGATAAACGTAACGCAGATCCGTCCAGAGGAACGGAAATACTGGACATATATGGCAAAGGAGACACGATATATCGTGTTGAATATTGCCTAGTATTGAAGGGGGAAAGCTGGAAACTACGCAATGTTGTCATCAATGGATTTAACATTAGTCTGGTTTTTAAAACGTAATTTCGGACGGATATGCAAAAATATAAGAATGACATTGATAGCGTGATAGAACATTGGCAAGTGACTGAACTGTGAATACCTGGAAGGATTGCGTTGCCATGACTGGTCTTATCAATATTGAATCAGTCGTAGGCTATCGCAACAAAATTATGGCCGAGATTGATGGCAAAACCAGGGTGGCTTTTGACCTCGAAACGTTAGAGTTGGATGGCTCAGGGGTCATAGCGTTGTTGGTGGACGTATTTCGCGTCGCTAAGAAAACCGGTGTTGATATCGAGTACCAACGTTGTTCGCCTCAGCTGATGAAAATAGCTGCTGTCAACGGTGTAGATAACATCCTGCCGATGCATCCCTTAAGCTAGGCCGTCGTGTTAGTGTTAGTATCCGCGTTTTTCTGCGGAGGAGTCATTGATGGACATTGAAGCGCTGAGGGCTGTGCTCATATCTGGATTGAGTGATTGCGAAATTGATATCCAAATGGAAGGCAATAAGATCTCGTTGAATCTCGTATCAGAAATCTTTGCCGGGTTGTCACGGGTAAAGCGCCAACAGTTGGTGTATTCCCTATTAAATGAATTGATATCAAGCGGAGAAATCCACGCAGTGACCATGAGAACTGTCACACCTGAAGAACACAACAACGGCTAGGAGTTTATTGATGGATAGGCTATTGATCGAGGGCGGTACCAGACTAGATGGGGAGTTGCGGGCTTCTGGTGCCAAAAATTCTGCTTCCGTCATGTTTGCAGCTGCATTGCTTGCAGATGACCCGGTTACTATCACCAATGTCCCGCACCTCAGGGATATCACGACAATGATTGAGCTCTTGGGATCTCTTGGCGTTGAAGTAGTTATTGATGAGAAAATGAATGTTGAAATTCACGCCAATACGATCAAGAGATTCACAGCACCCTATGATCTTGTTAAGACCATGCGTGCATCGTTCAATGTTCTTGGTCCCATGCTTGCGCATTACGGTCAGGCTGAAGTATCTCTTCCAGGTGGCTGTGCCATTGGTCCAAGACCGGTTGACCAGCACTTAAGAGGACTAGAAGCGCTGGGTGCGAAGATCGAAATGGAGGATGGCTACGTTAAGGCCAAGGTAGACAAACGCCTTAAAGGTGCGCATATTTATTTCGATATTAGTACTGTCGGTGGTACGGAACATATCATGATGGCGGCTACTCTCGCTGAAGGTGAGACAGTGCTGGAAAACTGTGCACGTGAACCGGAGATTGTTGACCTGGCGGACTGTTTGAACGCGATGGGCGCGCAAGTAGAGGGCGCAGGTACTGATACCATCACTATTCAGGGCGTCGACAGGCTGGGTGGATGTGAACATCGGGTTATTGCCGATCGTGTAGAAACCGGAACTTACCTGATTGCGGCTGCTGCAACCGGTGGTCGGGTCAAAGTCCGGGACACTAATCCCGCGCACCTGGACGTATTGCTGAACAAGCTTAAGGAAGCAGGTGCCGATATTAGTCTGGGAGATGACTGGATTGAATTGGATATGAAAGGCGAAAGACCCAGAGCCATTAGTCTGGTCACAGCGCCTTATCCTGCATTTCCAACGGATCTGCAGGCGCAGATTATTGCGCTCAATTGTATAGCGGAAGGTACTGGCACTATTAAAGAGACTGTATTTGAGAATCGCTTTATGCACGTGCATGAAATGAATCGCATGGGTGCGAATATTCGTCTAGAGGGCAACAACACCATAGCGATTGTTGAAGGTGTGGATAGCTTGAAAGGTGCGCCAGTTATGGCCAATGATCTGCGTGCTTCCGTGAGTCTGGTCATTGCCGGACTTGTTGCACAAGGAACAACGGTGGTCGATCGGATATACCATATTGATAGAGGCTATGAGCAGGTTGAAGAGAAATTGAATAACCTTGGTGCAAGCATCAAGCGAGTTGCCAGTAGCTGACACTGGGCGCTGATATTTGGAGTGAGCGATGATAAATAGACTGCGTACGAGCGAGGCCGACTTTGCCGAATCACTAAACAATCTTTTGCGGGTATCTAGTGAAGATGCCGAGGATATTGCAGAGATCGTTCGAGAGATCGTCAACGCGGTAAAAGCTAATGGTGATGCCGCCGTCCTAGAGCTTACCAATCGTCTTGATGACCGTCAGGTTGCCTCTATAGCAGAGTTGGAAATTAGCGCGGAGCGCCAACAACAGGCGCTCGATAACCTTGATCCAATCGTAAAACAGGCGCTCGAATCCTCCATTAATAGAATTCGCACCTACCATGAGCGACAGTTGCAGGCGCTGGGTAATGGCGCTGACTGGGAGTTTGTTGACGATGATGGCAATCGTCTGGGACAGAAAGTCCGAAGTATGCAGCGTGTCGGTATCTATGCCCCAGGTGGCAAAGCCGCATATCCCTCAACGGTCTGCATGACAGCTGTCCCAGCGAAGGTCGCTGGTGTCGAGGAAATCATTTTGGTAGTGCCAACACCCCGCGGCGAGATCAATCAGACTCTCCTTGCGGCGGCAAAGCTCTGTGGGGTTGATCGCGTTTTTACAATAGGGGGTGCGCAGGCCATCGCGGCACTAGCTTATGGCACCCAGGCGATACCGAGAGTCGATAAAATCGTTGGTCCAGGGAACGTCTACGTCGCTAAAGCCAAGGCGCTTGTTTATGGTGATGTTGGGATAGATATGGTGGCAGGGCCATCAGAATTGGTGATTGTTGCTGATGCCTCAGCGAATCCAGACTGGATCACACTCGATCTGTTTGCACAGGCAGAACATGATGAAATGGCCCAGGCGATTGTCATCAGTCCGGATATCCAAGTGCTGGATTTGGTAGCCCAGACCCTTGATAGGCGCTTGGAAGAGATGTCTCGCAGGTCAATCATCGCGACCTCATTAAAGACTAGAGGTGCCTTGATTGAGGTTCGTGATCTAGATGAAGCTGTGGAACTTGTTAACCGGATAGCACCGGAACATTTGGAGCTTGCTCTCGCGCAATCAGCTGAGGTTGCTGCCAAAGTGAAGCATGCTGGCGCTATCTTCATTGGGGCATATAGTGCTGAGGTGGTGGGAGACTATTCGGCCGGTCCTAGTCACGTATTGCCGACATCCGGGACGGCGCGGTTCGGTTCCCCACTCGGTGTATATGATTTTCAGGTGCGTAGCTCGATTATTGAATGTTCCTCTCGTGGTTCAATTATGCTTAATAGAGATGCGGCGATTATTGCAAAAGAAGAAGGGCTATATGCACACGAGGAATCTGCCAAGTCTCGCGTAGAGGGCTAAAGTGTCAGACGGTCCTTCCAGGCGTTATCAAGCGGCTATCGATAGTGATGAAATTCAGGATGATGCTGCTCAGTTAGTTGCTGTGCACGAACTGCAACGGGTCTTTGATGAGATAAACCAACCACGGGAGGTGCACGGTTTACTTTCACGGTTATTGGGTCGCCGTTCTGAGCGTCACCCGGGTATTGGTCTTTATATGTGGGGCGGCGTTGGCAGAGGCAAGACCTACCTGATGGATGTATTCTTTGATAGCCTGCCGACACCGAAAAAGACCCGTTTGCATTTCCATAGGTTCATGCGGTTGGTGCACCAGAGGCTGCAGCAGGTTCAGGGTGAAAGTAATCCGCTGAAAAAAGTTGCCGCGTCATTTGCAAATGACGCGGAGGTTATTTGTTTTGATGAGTTTTTTGTCAGTGATATTACGGATGCCATGATTTTGGCAAATATACTCGAAGAACTATTCCACCGCGGAGTTTTGCTAGTGGCGACGTCCAATGTCGAACCGAGGAATCTATACAAGAATGGTTTACAGAGACGTAAATTCTTACCGGCCATAGAGCTAATCTATCAACATACCCAGGTCGTCAATGTTGATGGCGATCGCGATTATAGGTTAAGGGCGCTGCAGTCAGCAGAAATCTATCATTCGCCTCTCGATCCGGCGGCAATAGAGAATTTGCGTAGCAGTTTTGCTGCGATAGCGCCGGATGCCGGCAGACCCGATATGGTCCTTGAAATAGAGAATAGGTCCGTAAAGACGCTACAATGTGCAGATGGGGTCGTGTGGTTTAGTTTTGTTGAATTGTGTGGCGGCCCTCGGAGTCAAAACGATTACATAGAGCTTGCAAGGTTGTTTCAGACGGTTTTGGTCTCCAATCTTCCGCAGCTTGATGGCAGCATGGATAGTGAGGCAAGGCGTTTTATCAGCCTGGTGGATGAATTTTATGACAGGAACGTCAAGCTGATTTTGTCAGCTGAAGTGCCCATCAAGGATCTATACGTGGGAAATTTACTGACTTTTGAGTTTCAGCGAACCACAAGTCGCCTCGTGGAAATGCAGTCTGTGGAATACCTCGCACGAGAACACCGTCCTTAATTGTCCAAGTGACTGATTTTCCAAGAGTTGGAGAGGAAACGCTTGCGAAATATTATGCGCTTCGGTAATATTCGCGCCTCTCGATCGAGAGCAGTAGATAGCGCCAGAAGATGCGCCCAGTAAAGTAGGAATTATGAAAACAATTAGTGCAAACGAAGGGTCTGTTCGGCGTAACTGGTACGTTGTTGACGCTACAGATAAGACTCTGGGTCGACTTAGTACTCAGATTGCTAATCGCATCCGAGGTAAACACAAAGCAGAATACACCCCCCATGTAGATACAGGGGATTACATTGTTGTTGTGAATGCCGAGAAAATAAAAGTTACGGGGAAAAAGCTCGACGATAAACACTATTATCGGCATACGGGTTATCCCGGTGGTATCAAGTCGGTAACCCTGGGAAAAATGATGCAGGATACGCCTACAAAGGCAATTGAACAGGCAGTCAAGGGTATGATGCCAAAGAATAAGCTGAGCAGGATGATGCTCGCCAAGTTAAAGGTTTATGCGGGTAACGAACATCCCCATACAGCCCAACAACCGCAACCCCTGGAGATCTAAGAGATATGACCCAGTACTATGGAACTGGCCGAAGAAAATCCGCGAAGGCAAGAGTATTTATGAGCTCCGGTGGTGCTGGCAGCATTCTTGTGAATAACCGCCCCCTTGACGAGTATTTTGGCAGGGAAACAGCCCGGATGATTGTTCGTCAACCTCTAGAGTTGGTTGAGCTAAACGATAAGTTTGATCTGAAAGTGTCAGTGCGTGGCGGTGGCAGTTTTGGTCAGGCAGGAGCGATCAGGCACGGTATTACCAGGGCGTTGATGGAGTTTGATGAGACACTCAGGCCTTCATTGCGCCGAGCTGGGTTCGTTAGTAGAGATGCACGGGTTGTGGAGCGTAAGAAGGTCGGATTACGCAAAGCGCGTAAACGTCCACAGTACTCAAAACGCTAGATCTCAATTCGTTCGGCAGAATCATCTGCATGCCAGATTCCTAGTGGCTTCATCGCTGTTCCGCGACATTTTTTTTGCGGACTGTGGTAGAATCCGCGAGCAAATTAAAGTTGATCAAAGTACCATTCAGAGTGGGCAAATCTTAGGGAGTACAACGTGAGCGAGGACGGCGTCAACACAGGGCGGCGCAATTTCTTAATTGGTGCCAACTTAGTTGTAGGATCTGTTGGAGTAGTTGGTTTGGCTGTGCCCTTTGTCGCTTCTTTTAACCCAAGTGCGAAAGCGTTGGCAGCAGGAGCCCCCGTTAAGGTCGATGTCTCTAAGTTGGTCCCTGGAGAGATTTTGGGTCCTATCCCAGCGTGGCGAGATAAACCGATATTTATCGTCATGCGTTCCGAATCCATGCTGGAAAAACTGAATTCACAGAATGATCGTCTTGCTGATCCTGATTCAGAACGAGAACAGCAGCCAGAGTATGCAAAAAACGCAACACGCTCGATCAGGCAGGATATTGTTGTTCTTGTCGGTCTCTGTACGCATTTGAGCTGTTCGCCAAAATTCAGACCGGCAGTTACCCCGCAGAGCTTTGATGCTGAGTGGAAGGGAGGCTTTTATTGCCCTTGTCATGGCTCAAAATTTGATCTTGCTGGTCGAGTTTACGCTGGCGTACCAGCACCTTCTAATCTTGAGGTGCCGCCGCACTATTTTGAATCTGATGCGGTCATTGTGATTGGTGAAGATGGGGATACTGCATAATGGCTGCCTTCAAAAATTTCATGGAATGGATCGATGCACGGCTTCCGGTAACGGAAACCTATGAAAAGCATATGTCGAAATACTATGCGCCTAAAAATTTCAATTTTTGGTACTACTTCGGTGTGCTGGCATTTATTGTATTGATCAATCAATTTGCAACCGGTATCTGGTTGACAATGAGTTATAACCCCACTGGCGAAGGTGCGTTTGCTTCTGTTGAATACATTATGCGCGATGTCGAGTTTGGTTGGTTATTGCGGTATATGCATTCGACGGGTGCTTCAGCATTTTTTGTGGTGGTCTACCTGCATATGTTTCGCGGTTTGATCTATGGCTCATACCAGAAGCCCAGAGAGCTTATTTGGATTTTTGGAATGCTCATCTATGTAGCGTTGATGGCGGAAGGTTTTTTTGGCTATCTTCTGCCCTGGGGCAACATGTCATTTTGGGGAGCACAGGTGATTGTCTCTCTCGCCGGTGCGATACCTGTCGTTGGAGAGAATCTTGCGATTTGGGTCCGTGGTGATTTTAATATGTCAGGCGTGACTCTAAACAGGTTTTTCGCCCTGCATGTTGTTTTGGTACCGCTCGTACTGTTGGTGTTGGTTGTATTGCATATTCTTGCTCTTCATGAAGTAGGTTCTAATAATCCTGATGGAATTGATATCAAAAAGAACGTTGATGAAGACGGTAAACCACTAGATTCGATTCCCTTCCATCCACATCACACCATTGGTCATGACCTGCCAGCTGTTGTGGTGTTCCTGTTTATCTTTTGCGCGGTGATGTTTTTCTACCCTGATGGTGGAGGGTACTTGATCGAGCACCCGAATTATGAGCCCGCAAATCCATTGAAGACGCCGGATCTGATCGCGCCGGTATGGTACTACACCCCCTTTTATTCGATGCTGCGCGCTGCAACATTTCCATTGTTTGGTTTGGATGCCAAATTTTGGGGCCTGGTCGTGATGGCTGGTGCTATCGCAATCCCTTTTGTCTTACCATGGCTAGATAAATCATCCGTACGATCAATGCGATACAAGGGTCTCGCCAGCAGGATTTTCCTTGGGATGTTTGTCATTTCATTTTTTGTGCTCGGTTATCTCGGCACCGTGCATCCGACGCCTGTGAAAACGATGATTTCCCAAATATGTACCGCGATATACTTCGCCTATTTCCTCTTAATGCCCTGGTATACAAAAGTCGAAAAGACGAAGCCTGTACCTGAAAGGGTGACAATGTGATGAGTGGCACGATGAAAGCAGCGGGTACGGTACTGCTGACTTTTGCAGCGCTTATTTTTGTATCAGTTTCTGTTACTGCATCTGAATCTGCATTTCCGCTTCAGGAGATGACGCCAGATCTGGACGATAAGACTTCGCTACAGCGTGGTGCCAGGACTTATATGAATTACTGTCTGGGGTGCCATAGCCTTAAGTATCAACGTTATGAGCGCACGGCGAATGACCTTGAGATTCCTCACGATCTTATGCTCGAACATCTGGTTTTTGACCCGGACACCAGGATTGGCGGGTTGATCGAGAATACAATGACAGTCGAGAACGCGAAGGTCTGGTTTGGTGCTGCTCCTCCCGATTTAACGTTGTATACGTCGCTTAAAGGTGGTCCCGAGTATATCTACTCCTATCTAAAGAGTTTTTATTCTGATCGCAGCCGTCCATTCGGGATGAACAATCAGGTTTTTGAAAATGTGGGTATGCCGCATGTCCTTTTGGATCTTCAGGGTATTCAAAATAAAGTGTGTGAAGGTGAATCCTGCACTTTAGAACTTATCGTTGGTAGCGGGTCTCAGACAGCGGAAGAATATGATCAGACTGTTTATGATTTGACCAATTTCCTTTACTACGTCTCGGAACCTACTCGTCAGGAGAGGGAGCGGCTCGGTGTATATGTGCTACTGTTTTTAGCATTTTTCTTTGTCTTTACGTATTTGCTCGGTCGCGAGTATACGAAAGAGTTCCATTAACGAACTAGAAACACTAAGAGGTTAGAAAGATGGGCGCAGTTGCTAAACACTCGTCGATGGTTTTTTATTCCGACGGCAATGACCATTATAGTCAGCGGGTTAGATTGGTACTCGCGGAAAAAGGCGTTGCTGTTGAAATTATGGATGTTGAGCCAGGAAACATGCCTGAGGATCTTGCTCAGTTGAATCCCTATAACAGCCTGCCTACGCTGGTGGACCGCGAACTGGTGCTTTATGAATCACAGGTTATTATGGAGTACTTGGATGAAAGGTTCCCGCACCCACCTCTGTTACCTGTCTATCCTGTAGCTAGAGCGCAGAGCAGGCTATATATGTACCGCATTCAGAAAGATTGGTGTGGATATGTGGATACCATTGTAGCCGGTCGGTCAAAAGACACGGTGATCGATAAGGCGCGTAAAGAGTTGCGAGAAAGTCTCGTGGCAATAGCGCCGGTTTTTGCTGACAAGCCCTATTTTATGAATGAAGAATTTACTCTGGTTGATTGTTGTGTAGGTCCTATCTTGTGGCGTTTGCCAGTTCTGGGTATCGAGTTGCCACCGAAACATGGCAAGCCGATTATGAACTATATGGACAATCTATTTAATCGCGAATCATTTCAGGCCAGTTTGTCAGAAGCCGAACTGGATATGCGCGATTAGAGGTCTGTCATGTCGATGACATCCACGGTGCCGTATTTGCTACGCGGTATAAACGAGTGGATTCTTGATAACGGTTGTACCCCTTTTCTTGTTGTTGATGCTATGGCTAAGGACGTGTCCGTTCCAGCGGAGCATGTTAAGGATGGGCAAATTGTCCTCAACATCAGTCCCGCTGCAGTGAGGGAACTGCTTATTGAGGATGAATTTCTCTCTTTCAGCGGCAGGTTTCAGGGTGTGGCCTGGCAAATATACACCCCAATGAGCGCTGTTCTAGGCATCATTGCTCGAGAGAATGGAGAGGGCATGTGGTTCCCTAAAGAGGACGCGCCTACGGAACCAGATCCAGCAGAAAAGCCCTCAAAACCATCATTACGTGTGATTAAGTAGTCAGGATAGTTTTCGGTTACTCAGTTTAGATAATCGAACACTTTGACAATTTTTTGAATGCCGTAAACCTGTCGTGCAACCTCAACGGCGAGGTCGGCTTCCTGCCTGGTGATAACACCCATCAAATACACGACGTCGTTCTCGGTGACGACTTTTATTCGGTTTCCTTGAATATTTTCTGATGCGCTGAGCATAGCGCGAACTTTGGTGGACAAATATGAGTCGTTGATCCTAGATAGTTGGGAAGTCGGACCTGCGACTATGAGTTCATTATGGACACGTTTTACGTTACGCATCTTGCTGACAGCGTTGGTCGCAAGGGCAATCAGTTCGGGTGAGTCTACCTGTCCCGATATGAGAACGTAGCCTTTGAAACTGTTGACGTTGACATGCGCATCATCTAAAGCCTGATGGCTTGCTCGAATGTTCTTAAGTGCGAGTGTTTCGTTTCTTCCATCGTCGAGTTTGGTGTAATCAGAATCTTCATGACGTAAAGCAGTGGAGCAAGCCGTTAAGAGAACTGTTAAGTAAACTGTTGCGAAAACTCTTAAGAAAACTCGTAAGGGAATAGGGCAGAGCGTATTGAGCGTAAACTTCATTGAAGTGCTCCTCATTTAATAGTCGTCAAGGGTGAATTCACCATCTGTCCACGTGAGCGTATTAGATATAGCAATAACGTCGAAGCGACAGTCATAGTAATTGAACCGGTTATTTTTCAATAGAAAAACTTCTGCTATTCGAATTATTTTGCTTATTTTGCTACGGGTGACCGTTTCTGCGGGTGTAAAGTTTCTTTCTACCACGTGGTAACCGCGATTGACTAAGTACTTTTCTGCTTGTCGTTCTGCTTTATTTCCAACACTAATTGTAGTTGCGGCGGCCACTTTGTATTACTGAACGATGATTGGCGTGCTACGTGGGGTGCCATCTTTGAATTGGGCCCACATGAGCTCGCGTTCAATAACGTTGTCTCTATTGAGTCGCAGTACTCCGGTGGCACCAAATAAACGCTCATCCGGTATTTCCTTGAGTTGTT
>Ga0302127_10002718_pt1 | contig 10701 bp, 12 predicted proteins | sample CB4_SCM_MG_FD_204452 | JGI IMG/M metagenome (GOLD analysis project Ga0302127, IMG submission 204452) | Marine microbial communities from Western Arctic Ocean, Canada - CB4_SCM | ecosystem: Environmental > Aquatic > Marine > Oceanic | place: Canada: Western Arctic Ocean | collected 2017-09-24
TCCTCCTCCAATATCACAGTAGATCCTGATGTCCACCGTTCGCTGCCGTCGCATATGACTTCACCAGGTCCTCAAAGCCCGAATGTGCCTGCCGGCAAATCCCTCATGCGCACCCTTTCCGCACTCTCCTACGTGGCAATCATGTCCCGGGAATCGAATCACGCGCCCTTATCGGCTCCATGGCCGCGGCGATGGCTAGCTGGGCGGCAATTGTGTAAACCATCATGGCACGCGTACGTGGATAGGCGGGAAGTCTGAACCGGACTTGATACCAGGAGAGACTTACCGAATGTGTACGCCTGGCTGTGGCGCGTGCACCAGCGGGAACGAGTAAGATGGGTTGGGTGGTTGCCTATCGGTGGTGTACCACGGTCGCGTATTAAGGAGCATTGATGACCACTCAGAAGCCAATGAAAATAGGTATTATTGGATTGGGTTTTGGCGCTACGGAGTTCATTCCGTCGCTGGAAGCCCAACCTGAGATTGAAATTTACGCAGGTGCTGACCTGCGGCCACAAGCGCTCGCAGAATTTGAGAGGCGCTACGGCGGCAAGACTTACAAGACGGCAGAGGAACTCTGTGCCGACCCGGAAATCGAAGCCGTCTGGATTGCGACTCCGAACCACCTGCACGCCCAGAACGCGATCACTGCTGCTAACGCGGGGAAGCACATCAACCTCCGCAAACCCATGGGCGTTACCATGGCGGAGTGCGCAGCCGTCCAAGAGGCGGTCGACCGCAGCGGCGTGAAGTTGCTGGCCGGTGGCCAAACCCAAGGGAGTAGCCCTCTCACTCACGAAATGCGCCGGATCATCACCTCTGGCGAGCTCGGGCCGCTGCGCGCGATGAACGTCGTCGCCTATACGGGATGGATGCTACGCCCGCGCATGCCCCAAGAGGTATCCGACGCTGACGGCGGTGGCGTTGTCTGGCGACAAGCTCCCCACCAACTTGAAACCACTCGTTACCTCGGCGGTGGCCTGGTGCGTAGCGTGCGAGCGTCCGCAGGAAGCTGGCGCCCCGAGCGCCCTAACGGTACCGGCTACTACTCAGCGTTCTTGGACTTCGAAGACGGCACTCCCGCGACGCTCGTCTACAACGCCTATGGGTACTTCGACAGCATGGACCTCACCAATTGGCTTACCGATAAGGGCCACGAGAGCCGCGCCAAGTTCCGTGGAGAACTCCTAACAGGCAACGTCGACGAAGAGGCCCGCAAAGAGACCACCCGCTTCGGCGGTTCCGCTGAAGGCACCATCGTGGGAGGCAGCGAAGGCCGACCTTGGACGCCAGGCAACCTTGGCGTACTCATCGCGTCATGTGAAAGCGGCGACATTCGCATGTCCAGCGCCGGTATGTACATCTACGACAACAAGGGCATGCATGACGTCCCCGTCCACCAACCCGGAGGCCAAGGGATGACGCTGAGCTCGGAGATCATGGAACTCTTCAACGCCGTCCGCCACAATGCACCGATGCTACATGACGGCCGCTGGGGCTGGGCCACCGCGGAAGTCCAATGGGCCATCCTAGAATCCGCCAAGCAACGAAAAGAAATCATGCTCCAACACCAAGTACCCGTCCCCTCTGGCTTTTAGCCTCCCGAATGAAAGATAACCCTTGGCACTCGGTTCGCTTCATATGGGAATGTGAAAATGCGCCTGCCGAAGCCCTGAGGAACCTCCTTCTCTCCTCTTTTCTATTCAAATATTCACAAGGAGATACAAAAACATGAGAATTCTGTACTTCGATGACTACAAATTAGGAGTTGTCAAAAACGGCAATATCGTCGACGTTTCCGCAGCCGTCGACCATCACGGCATTTTGCCCCCCAACACCCTTATGGAGAACGTCATCGCGGGCTTTGAGGTTCTGCGCCCGAAATTCGAAGCAATCATCGCCAAGTCCGACGGGGTTCCCTGGGCTAGTGCCCGGCTCCGCGCCCCTCTTCCGCGACCGCACTACATGCTGTGCGCCTTCTCCAATTACCTGGATCGCGAGAATAGTGACCGTAAAGAGCTTCCCAATATAGATTTCTTCCACAAGGGCTCTGGGGTTATTGGCGACGGGGACACCGTAACGTTAGAGGACCTAGGCGAGGGCGCAACTGCCTATCAACCTGAGCCTGAATTCGCTTACGTCATCGGCAAGAACGCCCGGTACGTAAAAGAGGAAGACGCCCTCGACTATATCTTTGGTTACATGAACTTCGTAGACGTCTCCGCTCGCGGGCCTGGTGTCCAAGGCCGACGCACAACGTTCATGCACAAAGGCATGGAAACCTGGGCGCCCATGGGCCCAGCCCTTGTCACCAAGGACGAATACCCAGACCCTCAATCCATCCAGGTGAAGCTATGGTTGAACGGCGAATTGCGCCAAGACTACAACACGTCCGACATGGCCCATGGTGTCGCCAAGCAGATCGCCTGGCTCACGCAGTATGTCGAGCTTGAACCTGGCGACATCGTCTCTTGCGGCACTCACCACAGAGGACTGTCCAACATCAACAACGGCGACAAATTTGAGATGGAGGTCGCTGATTTCGGGCGATTGCATCTCAATGTCGTCTCCTATGGACCTGACAAGCTCATCCCCTGGGCACCTCCTGGCACCAAGAAGGCGTAGTGCGACGATTTCTTGATTTTATAGACTGCTTTTGCGACGCTAAAATATAGTTGTGATGATGATTTTCTTAATTTACTTCGCGTTGAGTTACGGTAAAAATGAGAATCCCTCGCTCGCAACCCTGACTGTACCTCGATAGGAAAACCGAGTCCCAACCAGGACTCGATTTTCCTCGTTTCCGTCGCTCCGCAATTGTGCGATGATTCCGTGAGATGAAACTCGGCGATACGGCCCGCGGGCTTTCCACTCTTTACGGCACGTCGCTCCTTGTGAGCTTCGGCTTTGGCATGACCATTCCCACTATCCCCCTGGTCGCGACTCACTTCAACATGTCTCTCTTTTGGGGCGCGCAAATCGTGACTGCGTGGTCCATAGGCGCACTTATAGGCACGCCCCCGGCTGGCATCATCGTCGACAAGCTTGGCGCGCGGGTCGCGCTATTGATGGGCCCCATGCTCATCATCGGCGGCGCACTAACCATCGTCCTCTCACCTTGGTTCTGGCTCGTATTGATCGCTATGGCATTCGCAGGTATGGGCAACAGTACCTGGATGATTGGGCGTGAGATTGCGGGAGTGGGCCTTGTGAAGCTTGAGCAACGTGGCCGGATGATGAGCGGGTTCATGGGGACTAACACCGCAGGCTTGGCCCTGGGCCCGGCACTGGGAGGCGTCCTGGGCGACAACATCGACTACAGGGCTGTGTTTCTCGGCTATACCATAGCGGCAGTGGTCGTGCTCGCTCTCAGCATCCTAGCCCCAGTTAGGCGCAATGATGAAACACCGACTCCGGTGCGTCGACAGAGCATAGGACCTCGAATACCGCTCTGGTCACCCAAACGTATTATGGGCATACCTGCCCTCGTGCGCGAGATTGAGCCGGGTTACCGCGCTACTTACCTGGTTCTGGTTTTCGCCACGTTCACCATGATGTTGTATCGCATGGTGCTGCAAAGCATGCTGCCCTTTTACGTCATCACGTACCGTGGATTCTCGGCCACCGACCTGGGATTCCTCATGTCATTTCAGGGCATCGTCGTAATAATGATGATCATCCCTGCTGGGCTTGTGACGGACAAGATTGGTCGTAAATGGGCAACCGTCCCCAGCACGGGCATTCCGGCCATCGCCTTCCTGCTCATGCCTTTAGCGAACAATTACCTGGCCATCGCTGGACTGCTGGTCTTATTGGGCCTTGCGAGTGGCCTCTCACTCGGCTCTGTCGCCACGTCCACCTACGATGTCATACCTACTCACGCGCGAGGACGCCTTCAGGCACTACGCCGTACCACCGCAGAGTTCGGTGCCATCACTGGGCCTCTAGGAGGAGGTGGAGTCGCCGCCGCCTCCAACCCAGGAGTTGTGTTCCTCGCTGCGGCTCCCGTTCTCGTTATTGCCGCGTTCCTACTAGCATTCGTTGCCAAAGAAACGCTCAACCGACCAATGCGTGCCACCCCCTCAGAATAACTAGTCATCATGACTTGCCCTATGCTCAAGCCTCCACTACGTATCCGTTGCTGCGTTGAGGACACCTTGCCCTTTAGATGTGACGGTGGATTAACACGGCTTATTGTGAAGGAACCTTCCTGTGAAAACCTTGATCTTCCGCAACCTATACTTAGGCCGCTTTCAGCTTCAAAGTAACGCTGGGCACAATGGGAGTCAACATGCCTTCAGACCACACAAAGCAACTAACTCCAGAGACCCTTGGTAGCGGCATCCACAACCCGCTGGATTTCCGGACTTTCAGTGCCGATGGAGCCACGGTCGTCCGCCTTTATCACAACGACCCTGACGCCAGTGTCGTTGTGTGGAACCTAGAGCCCGGTCAAGAGAACACGCCCCATTTGCACCCAGGAAATCTCCATGTTTTCTACGTGCTTGAAGGCGAAGGCTCCTACCTCCGCGACGAAGGCCTTGTCCCTATCATGGCTGGCCAGATCATCATCATCCCTCATGAGCAATGCCACGGCATACGCAACACTAGCTCCTCACGCCTTTCCTACATGGCTGTCACAACCTACGGGGCCGATGGGTATGTGCGAACGGGTTAGCGATCTGCGTAAACAGACCGAGTAGTGTAAAAACTAATCTATACCGACGCGTATTCCGAAGTGAGAGCGCGAATAAGAGAGAAGGACTTCCATGAATCGGAACACAGCTTTCCTCAATTTCGGTGGTTTGAATTTTTAATTTCAAATGATACTTAAAATGCATGCCACGCATGCGGGGCTTCATAAGTAACTGTTGGCCGATCACACACGAGTGCTCCTCTCGCTAACGGGACTTTCTAATCATCGCGTACACCTTCTCCGCCGTTACCGGAAGCGATGCGATTCGCAACCCACTTGCATCTTCGACTGCGTTCGCGATAGCCGCTGCCAATCCACCGATTGCGTACTCTCCGATACCTTTTGTGCGGTAAGGTCCGAGGCCATCTTCCGACTCCACTAACGCCGTTGTTAGAACAGGGAGATCCATCGTCGTCGGAATCCGGTAGTCAGCAAGGCTCGCAACATCTACTCTACCGTCGTCCCCTACTCCAATCTCCTCCATCAGCGAATGACCGATGGCCTGCATCACGCCGCCGTTGATTTGGCCTTGATGACCAGTAGTATTCAGCACCTGGCCCGTGTCGTGAGCTGAAGTCACTCGCAATAACTTGATCTCGCCCGTTTCGCGATCCACGCTGACTTCTGCAATTTGGGCCATGAACGAGGCCACTGGTGACTCGTCGCTTTCAGTGTTGGTGGCCTGAGTGATGATGGGGCGATCAAGAAGCTCTGGCCATGGGCACCCCTCGCCTGTGTCACGCCTGACCACCTCGTAACCCCGAACGTCGATCTGGTCAACGGGCCAGCCGAGCGCATTTGCTGCCATCACTAAGAGTTGCTTGCGAGCCTCCGTCGCCGACTCGTAGACCGCCGGTGCAGCGACCCGCGTCACCCGACTCGCTCCTATCCCTGTGTCAAATGCTCCGTCGTCCGTGCCCCATGGTTCAACGATGACACATTCGGCTGGTAAACCAAGCTCCTCTCCGACCATCTGCGCGAATACCGTGTACGACCCCGTTCCCGCCTCAAATACAGTGGTGTGGAGTACTACGACCCCACCTGGACGTAGCTCAACTCCCGCCGTTGACTGCCCTTCACCCTGGCCCTTGTACGAGAGCGATATCCCTCGCCCGACGCCCAAAGGCTTCGGTGAGAACCATTCGGAAGCGGCTAGCGAAGCATCCAGTGTACCTATGGGGTTCATCGCTGGCGCGTGATGACCCGTCGCCGTCTCCTCTCCCGGCTCAATCAGATTAAGCCGGCGCAGTTCGATAGGGTCTATCCCCATCTGCTTGGCGATAACGTCCATGTGGGACTCGATGCCAAAATTGGACTGTACCGCTCCTGGGCCGCGGTAGAAACCACCGGGGACCGAGTTCGTGTAGACATGAGTAGCTGCTATGAAGGAGTGCGGTATCCGATAGGGATCACCGGCATGCGCTGCGCCAGGGAGATTCACTGCTGGTACAGGCTTGAACCCTCCGTACGCGCCAGAATCGAAGAGGATGCGCGCCTCGTGCGCGACCAGCGTCCCATCCTTCTTCAAACCCGTTCGTAGGTGACTTACCGAAGCATGCCGTGGGTTGCCGGCGGACAATTCCTCCGCGTATGTCATCGTCGCGCGCACAGGATTGCCGGTCACCTTTGCGAAGAAATAACAGAGTGGTATGTCCATCGGCGATCCTTTTCCCCCAAAGTCCCCGCCCACCACCGAGTGATGGATTACCACTTGATCGGCAGTCATCCCCAGCGCATCCGCGAGATTACTCTTCAGTCGATGTGGCGCTTTGTTCGGTGCGTAAGCATTCAACCTGCCCGCGTCATCTATCCACACCAGGCAGCCATGCGGCTCCATGTATCCCTGGTGAACTCGCTGCGTCGTGTACGTTCCTTCGATGATGACGTCAGCTTCGGCAAATCCTTTTGCAATGTCTCCGTGACCCCAATGGTCCTTCACAAACGCGTTCAAATTCCCCTCCACTGTGCGCGGCAATCCCGCATAGTCGTTCACAGCGGGATGCAACACGGGAGCGCCATCAGCCAACCCCGCCTCAGGGCCCAATACAATAGGCAATTCCTCGTAAACCACCTCGATTAGCTGGCAAGCCGCTTCTGCGATTATCGGGTCATCCGCGGCGACCGCCGCCACACGTTCACCCACGAATCGCACCACGTGTTCAGCTAGCACCGGTACATCCCGCAAGCGCCGCCCAAACAGCACGCCGCTGACATCAGCTCCCGTTAGCACCGCGCGAACGCCTGGGAACATTGCTGCCTTCGACGTATCCACGCTCACTATGCGGGCGTGTGCGTATGGCGAGCGAAGGGATTTTGCCCACAATGTTGACGGCATCACAGTGTCCGACGTGAATCGCGCCTTTCCCGTGACCTTCGCTGCTGCATCTGCCCTCGGGGTTGCTGTGCCAATCACCTTGAATGTGCCTACCATGGAGCCTCCATATCGTTTTCCATCGTCGGCCCAAGAATCGCACAACTCGTGAGCCTGGGCCACCTCACTACTGATACCCTTCGCCCACGTATAGGCCTGATGCAAGTATTAAGTGGGCCTAACTCAACACTAAAAACAATAAAGGGGAGCCCGATGGCCGACTACTTCAAAAGCATCACCGACGACCAAGCTGACCTCATTAGCAATTCAAAAATCTTTTTCATCGCATCAGCTGACCCCACGCATGAGTCCGGACCACACGGCGTCGGCCCTGTGAATTTATCGCCCAAGGGTGGCGTTCCGCTCCACATCATTGACCGCAATCGCGTGGCCTATCTCGACTACGCGGGTAGCGGAAACGAGACTGCACGGCACGCCTACGCCAACGGCCCTATAACTGTGATGATCTGCTCGTTTGAACAAGAAAATGCCGCTGTCGTCCGCCTGTATGGCAAAGCCACCATCACATCGGTCACTGATTCGCCCTTGGGCGCCCAACTGATGGCCTACCGTGCCACCGTGATAGCGCTCCCCGAGCGCCAAATCATCGACATCGCAATTGACAGCACTGTCACTAGTTGCGGTTACGGAGTCCCTGTCATGACCGATTCCCGTGACCGAACCGTCCCTGACCGAGGGCGCCGCTACAAAGACAAAAAATGAGAAAATACACTACTGCGGAGTGATAATTTATGAGGAAGGGTGCCCCATAAACTATCGTACATATTGAGCGCCGTTGAGATCGATGGTCGCTCCATTTAGCTGAGACCAATGTGGCTTGCTGATATCCAGCACTACTTCCGCCAACTGTGCAGCGCTGATGAAATGATTCGTCGGCGTGATTCCTAAATGACTCTCGATGGCCGCCGGTGGTGTCGCGTCGTACATCCGCGTATCGGACACCATCCCCGGTGCCACGACGTTGACCCGAGTTTTTGGCGCTAACGACTTCGACAATGCTTTTGCGAGCGCGTGCATCGCACCCTTTGTCGCACCGTACATCGGGTCTGCCGAACCCCGTTGAGCAGCCAACGATCCCATGATGATAATCTGAGAACCATCTGCCAGCACAGGTGTTATTTCCCTGATAACTCGCACTTGCCCAGCGAAATTCACGTCAACCATTTCCGAGATCATCTCGTCCGTGTAGTCGATCAATGCCTTACCGAACACAAGCCCTGGTAGCAGCAACGCCACATCAGCGCCCGCTGCCGCTGCCGCCAATCCAGGCAGAGCACCACGCAAATCGGCTTTCAACCACTTCACCCCCTCTGCGCCCGCTGGCTCGAGTGAGTTATAGGTGGCCACGACGCCGTGCCCATCACGCACGTACGCCTTGATGATTGCCAAACCGATGCTCGAGGAACCGCCCAACGCAAATATATTCAATGCCAACTCCGATCAGTTCTTCATTTCCTCTCCCATCCTTGCTAAACGCGAAAAATGGGAATCATTCCACGAGAATCGCCTTACAACGGCCGGGTAGGCAAGTGACTGAAACCGCGCACTGTTCAAGAAAATTCAAAGATGCACACTACACAGCGCTGGCTATTGGCCGCATCAATGACCGGCTCTTCATCTCCGTACACATTGTTGATAGTCATCCACGGAATCGAACCAGCGCAATGTCCTTCCAATGTATTAGGCACTCCAAGCATATAGTGAAGTACATACCAAAATCGACATCTCTGAGCTGACCAGCCGCGTTCCATTCGCTGCCGTTGGCCCGTGCCGGCGTTGTCACCGCGCATGTATGAAAATCACCCGGATGTGCGTCATAATCCCCAATCGATAGGCCCGTGATATCTACGGAGATGAGGTTGTCTGACGTGGAGTCATCTCCCATTTGGCAAAAGCCGCTACCGCCTTATCGATTCGTACTCCCCACGTAGGTAACAGCACAAGTATGGCCAGATCCCTTGCTAACGACTGTGATCCCTCTATCCGGTTTATCTCAAAAATTGGACTCGCGTGTTTGCTGAAAATCCCATCACCAAATTCGCCCAATGGGATGCTAACGATACTACGGGAAACATTAAATCCCCGCACTGACAGCCCTCTCGCAACCGCGGTTAGCGCTCCTACCCTCTACTCATAAACCATGCGCTACCACTACGGCCCGCGAGGCGAGTATCATGCGTTCTAGTTAGCAACGTATGGACTATCGAGCCGGGCCAATGCCCGTTTACTAGGAGGAATTCATGCTTTCAGTAGAAGAGAACAAGCGCCTGACGAGCATCATGCCAGGCACTCCAATGGGAGAATTGTTCAGGCGGTATTGGCACCCAGTTGCGGCGAGCGTTGAGATGGATGACCGACCAACCAAGTCACTCCGAATCTTGGGCGAAAACCTCGTGCTCTACCGCGACCGATCAGGGACGTTGGGTCTCATTGATGCGGTTTGTCCCCACCGAAGGGTGGACTTGTCCTACGGCATTCCCGAAGAGCACGGTCTCCGTTGCATGTACCACGGCTGGATGTTCGACGAGTCGGGACAGTGCATTGAGCAGCCTTTCGAAGAGACTGTCCACCCTGACGGACGCTTCAAGGAAAAAGTGAGGGTGAAGGCTTACAAGGTAGAAGAACTAGCAGGGATGATTTTCGCGTACATGGGACCAGAGCCCGCTCCGCTTCTTCCTCGCTGGGAACCCTTTCAGTGGGAGAACGGCTGGAGTGACATTGGTACCGCCGAATTGCCATGCAATTGGCTTCAATGCATGGAGAACTCCCTTGATCCTGTTCACCTCGAGTGGCTCCACGGCTATTGGGGAGTCTGGCAACAGAAGCAAGCGGCCGCGGCAAAAGGGAACGCCGAGGCTGACACGTTCCCGACTATCCCCCAACGGCACAAGAAAATTGGTTTCGATGTGTTCGACTACGGAGTAATCAAGCGTCGGGTTACGGGCAGCACCGACGAGACGCATGGCGACTGGGCGGTTGGGCACCCGATTTTGTTCCCGCAAATTCTATTTGTGGGGAGCATGACGAATTGTAGCCTGCAGTACCGAATTCCAGTGGATGACGAAAACACCAAGCACATGACCTGGTATTTTTTCAAGGCAGCACCAGGCCAGAAGGCAGAACCTCAAGAGAAAATCCCTCATTGGACGGTACCTCTTTTTGAATCAGACGGTCGACTAATTGCAGATCTCGTCAATCACCAGGACTTTGTCGCCTGGGTCACGCAGGGCAAGAACGCAGACCGGTCTCGAGAAAAACTAGGGCAATCTGACAAGGGAGTCATTCTTTATAGGAAGCTCCTTCGTGACCAAATGGATATCGTGGCTGATGGTGGCGAACCGATGGGCGTCGTGCGCGACCCCAAGGTCAATGAGAACATCGAATTGCCGCTCGAACGGTGGTCTAACCTGGCACACCCTGGCAGAATCGGCAAGTACACGGCTGCCCAGGCTGGGCGACCGATGAGCCATGAGGAAACGATTCAACGAGTCCTCTCTACGTGGGCAGCCGAAACGCCCTGGGAGGAAGAACCTACGATTCCGGAGGGAGCAGGTCGGTCTTAGGGTTTTCGCTTCTCACCATCAAGATAGAGAGAGGCCCCGGTCAATGACCG
>Ga0302127_10002724_pt1 | contig 10694 bp, 12 predicted proteins | sample CB4_SCM_MG_FD_204452 | JGI IMG/M metagenome (GOLD analysis project Ga0302127, IMG submission 204452) | Marine microbial communities from Western Arctic Ocean, Canada - CB4_SCM | ecosystem: Environmental > Aquatic > Marine > Oceanic | place: Canada: Western Arctic Ocean | collected 2017-09-24
TGATGAGGTCGATGCCATACTGAACCGTATATGGCAGTTACGTTCCGGAGAATTGGACTACGATAACGCACAGACAGCGCTGGTAGCGGATTTAGATCGAATATATCAGGAACGATTAGCTGAATAATTAATATATTAAAGTCATGTCCGGCTTGCTTTACATACATGGATTTCTAAGTTCACCAAAATCATACAAAGCTCAGTTACTGGGGCAATGGTTGCAAATTAATCGACCACAGTACAAGTTTTTATGTCCATTATTAAGTCCCTATCCTGACCAGACTCAACGTGTCCTCGAATCAATCGTTGAGAATTTTCAAAAATCCAGTGATGGAGAGTTATACCTGATGGGTAGCTCATTAGGTGGGTTATGGGCAACATGGTTAGCAGAAAAATATAATGTAAAAGCGGTTTTAATTAATCCCTTAGCGAATCTTGATCTATTTCAGCATAAATATATTAATACAAACCTGAAAAATTATCATACCAATGATACCTACAAATTGTCAGAGAATGACATTGATGGATACAAACGTGTCCTCGTGGAGTCAACATTACGCCCTGAAAATTATTTGTTACTTGTTCAAATTGGTGACGATGTACTGGACTATCGTCTTGCGGTAACAAAGTATTCTAGGAGCAAACAAATAGTAGAACAGGGGGGGGATCATAGTTTTATTAATCTAGAAAGCAAATTAGAACTGGCCTTGGAATTTCTGGAATCATCATAAAAATAAAGAATGTATTCGAAAGGATTCACAAGATTAACAAGATTTAGTAAGTTTATTAAAATCATTCAATTGCTTCCTCTGTACTGGATAAGATTGTTCGGATCCTTTCTTCCTCTTTCATAATAAATCCTGTTAATCTTGTAAATCCTGTCCATTTCATTGTTAATGAATGTCTCAAAGTATAAATTTTAGTAAATCACAGTATGCTATACTGAACCTATTAATACATATGTGCTGGAGGGGAAATGAGCGTAGGACGTAATGATCCTTGTCCGTGTGGTAGTGGCAAGAAATACAAACAATGTTGTCTGAACAAGACATTAGGCTGGTCACTGCAAAATAAAATAATGCTTAGTCTCGGTGGGGTGATATTGCTTGTTTGTATAGTATTAACGATTCGCTCGATACGTAATTTTGAAGGGGGATCATTTCCAACATCAAATCGAGTATGGTCTGAGGAGCACCAACACTGGCATGACAACTGACACTAAATATATAATTTAATGCTCGATAGCGAGCACGATTATCTGGGCCAAGAACCTACTTCTTCTATTTCTTTAATTATACCGCCTATAGATCTAGGGTATGGATCGATTGATTTTAATTTATCCGGGACACTTGTCGTTGATGCAAGTATTGCCGATTCTCGGTCAGGATATAATCCAAAAAATAGTAAATACCTTGGTCTTCCCGAAGGCGTATATTTTACATAACCCGACATCTCTTCATGAAATTCATCTAGTCCCTCAAGCATTGTCAAAATATTACTGCTATTACTAACAGGGATAATGGCACAATAAGTTTTCTAAACGATGTCGTTTTATGATCAATATTTCGTGGTAACAAAATTTTAAATCAAATTAATTAGATAAATTGAATTTCATGAAAATTATGTACGCAGCTAGAATCACTGGCATTGTTTGTATTCTCCCTGCATATCAGAACAGTCTTCATTCCAGTTAGCTTTGCCGCATCTAATTCCGCCGTTACATCAGATATAAACAATACTTTTTCTGGTTTCAGTCCAATGGAATCAGCAATACGTAGGTATGAATTCGACTCTCTTTTATTTCCTGTTGTTGTATCAAAGTAATCTGTGAAGAATGAGGTTAAATCTCCATATTCAGTATGACCAAACAGAAGTTTTTGTGCAGCAATAGAGCCTGATGAATAGACATATATGGGAACATCTGAATTTCTCCATCGTTCAAGAGTTGGTGGTACATCTGCATAAATGTGCCCCATAAAACGACTATTTTTATATCCTTCTTCCCAAATCATGCCTTGTAAGATTTTTAAAGATGTGATTTTCCTGTCTTCATCCATCCATGTAAATAATTGATGTATTAGTTGCTGTTCATCCAGATCTTTGCCGGCTTCTTTTTTTATATCATCAAGTTGAGTAATTATAATCTGGTCATTTCTGTGTGAAGAAATAAATGAAGCCATATGTTCTCGGGCATAAGGAAATAAAACATCGTAAACAAAAGAGACAGATGTAGTCGTTCCTTCAATATCAGTAACTATGGCTTCTATCATAAAAAAGTTTACGAATGAATGATTTCAAGATAACTATCAAAATCTGGAAATCTTTTTGCAATATTATTACCAGTAAATTTTGCAACCCAACCTTCGTCAGTTGTAAATAATCTTATTGCCTTAAAATTTGGAGCAGACCCCATATCAAACCAATGCGTCGTATTTGCCGGCACGGATATAAGGTCATTTTTTTCACAGAGAACGCAATAGACTTTATCATTAATGTGTAAGTAAAAGAGTCCGCTGCCATCGACGAAAAAACGAATTTCTAAATCACTGTGTATATGCTCTTCGAGAAACATCTTTCTCATTTCATTTCGTTTGGGATTATCTGGTTGAAGTGATACTACATCGACAGATTTAAAATGATATTTTTCATTTAATTTTTCAATGGAATCTCGATAGACATCTAGAATTTCATCTTGCTGGGCATCATCTTTTAGCGTCTTACTGGCATCCCATTTTTCTATCAATATACCGGCTGCCTCCAGTGTTGAAGCAATGATATCGAACTCTCGTATATGTTGAGGATCGTCATTGGCAGAATCATGATAGATGCTTAATGTTGTCACTTTTTTCTCCTGTTATTTTGAAACCGGTTGATTAATTTCACACTGTAATAAAAATTCCAGTGCTTCGCACTGCCGGACTGTTGCTGATATTGAACTGGCCCAGGTATAAAATCCGTGACCACGAATGATATATGCTTTTGTATCAGGGTTTTGAATCAGATAAGCTTCGGTTATTTTTGCCAACCGTGAAATGTCTTGATCATTTTCAAATATAGGCACTATGATTTTCGACGCATGACTGGTTACACCTTCAAACGCCTTTTGTAGTTCATATCCTTCAAGCAAAATATTATTTTCTGAATAATTTTTAGTTAAAGTTGCACCCTGGGAGTGAGGGTGCAGCACACAATTTATGTTTTGGTATAATTTATATAATTGAAGATGTAAAGCTGTCTCAGCTGAAGGTTTTTTCTCATTGGATATTTCTTCATTTATTCCAATAGACAGCAGGTCATTTTCTGTTAGTCGTCCTTTATGCACACCTGAAATTGTTATTGCTATTTCGCTATCACTCAGGCGCGCGGAGAAATTGCCGCTGGTTGCGGGAACCATGCGTAAATTATCCAGTATTTTTCCTGCTGATATTAATTGAGCAGATAGTGTCTTTATATCGTGGTTCATAAAATAAATTAAATTCGATAGACCATTCTATCTTTCAATTCCTGGTATCGCTAGTTGAGAGGGATTGTAAAAATTAATTAAAGCGATAGCGTAGAGAAATATTATATGCCTGCGCATGATGGTGATTCCCCTGTTATAGGGGTGGAGAAAAATAGGTCCTTCGGCAGTTTGTGCTGCCGGAGGTCGTCAATTTTGAAGACTTAAATTGTAAACCCAGATTTACTTAGAGGTAGTTCTCTTACCCGAATTCCGCTTGCGGAATAGATCGCATTACAGATTGCCGGTGCTGCTGGAGGTAATGCGGGCTCGCCGAGTCCAGTAGGTTTGAAATCACTTTCGATAAAATGAACGGCAACATCAGGTGCCTGATTGATCCGAAGCATTGGATATTGATGAAAGTTCGTTTCCTGAATTCTACCATTTTCAATAGATAGCTGTAGTCCAAGTGTCGTACTAAGGCCATCCAATACCGCGCCCTGGCATTGATTTTCTGCACCACTCAGATTAATTATTGGTCCAACATCCCCTGCAACCGTAACTTTATGTACAGTGAGTTTTTTGTTGGCATCAACACTGACATCTGCTACTTCTGCGAAATGACCTCGATGACTAAAATAAAATGATAGACCAAGTCCTCTGCCTTCAGGTAATGGTTTGCCCCAACCTGCCTTTTCAGCTGCCAATTTAATGACTCTAGCTGCACGGCCTGTATTCAGTGCGCCATCATTTCCTTGTTCCAACCAACGGGGTTCACCCAGGATTTCCAGTAGGAATTCCATGTGATCGCGTCCAGCGGCCTTGGACATTTCATCCATAAAACTTTGAACCGCAAAGGCGATGCCGTTGGCGCGAGGTGATCGCCAGGGACCAGTAGGGACTCTCAAAGGCATCATGCTCTGCGTAAAACGTGTATCAGCTAGAAGATCTGATGGAAATTCACCTTTTCTTAAATCTCCGCTGGCCACGGGTTTTTTGTTACTGCCCATAAAGGTAATGAAATGATCATGAAAGGCAGTCAACGTTCCATTTTTGTCCAGCGCCCCTTTCATGGAATGAAATCCGCCAACTCGATAAAAGTCGTGAGCCATATCATCTTCACGGGTCCATTGTAATTTTACCGGGACACCCGCTCGTTCAGAGATTGCTGCTGCTTCACATATATAATCATTCATCAGGCGTCTGCCAAAGCCGCCACCGCAGCGAAGTTGATGTAGAAGTATATTTTCTTCTGCAATACCCAGCAGTTTTGACACAGCGGATACTCCGCGTGCAGGGCGTTGTGTTGGCGCCCAAATTTCTGCTTTACCATCATGTACCCAGGCAGTACAGTTTTGTGGTTCCAGTGGCGCGTGAGGTAGAAACGGGTATTCATAAAATGACTCGACGGTATTGCTGGCTTCGGCAAATTTTTTATCGACGTCACCGAAGTTAATCAGTTTTTCACCCTTTGATTTCTTTGCAATTTCACGTGCGTTTACAGTGGCTTCACTCCAACTAGCCTTGGTAGCGTTGGATTCATCCCAGACAACTTTCAATTTTTTCTTTGCACTGATCGCAGCCCAGGTGGAATTAGCAATAATTGCTACGCCAGGCATCAATTCAGTTGGTTCGTTGTTACCCTTTAAGACAAATGCATCAATTACACCGGGAAGAGATTTAATCTCATCGAGATTTGCGTCTTTAACACTGCCACCTGTGGCAGGGCATTTTTCATATGCGGCAAAACGCATATTAGGCACTACGGTGTCGATACCAAATAACGGTTTACCCGTGACAACTTGCATGTTCTCAACACCACTGATACGTTGACCAAGCAACTTAAACTCTGATCGTTTTTTAAGCACCAGCGAGTCTTTATCTGGTACGGGTTGATTGGCAGCATTTACTGCAAGTTTTGCATAGCTTGCTTTTCGACTGGTGCCATCGTGATAGACATGACTGCTTTCGGTGCGGCATTCAGTGGCTGGCACTCCCCAATCATCAGCCGCAGTAGAAATCAGCATCGCCCTGGCGGAAGCGCCCGCTATACGAACTTTATCCCAGGCGGAGGTGAGCGAATTGGAGCCACCAGCGGATTGCCTGCCGTAAATACCTTCGTTAATTGGTGCTTGTTCCACAATAACATCTTCCCAATTGGCGTCCAGTTCTTCAGCTATGATCATGGGCACAGACGTTTTAATACCCTGTCCAATTTCCGGGTTAATGGAATAAACATAGATCTTCCCGTCTGTCGCTATTCGAATATATTCGTTCGCAGTAAATTCATCTCCAGTCGCAGCGAATGCGGAAGATATGGAATTTTTAAGTGATATGCCAAGAACCAATCCAGAGCCTGATATGCCTGTCAGTTTAAGGAATGTGCGCCGGTCGATTACGCGCATTTCAAATGGGCTTTCAACGGTCTGTTCCATCTCATCAATAATGTCATTTACGATATTAGAGTTCATACATTACCCCCAGTCTTTAATGAGTTGCCGGAGATTTTTGCGGCGGCGGTACGTATCGCCCTGCGGATGCGGATATATGTTGCGCAACGGCAAATGTTGCCACTCATTGCAGTATCGATATCTGTGTCAGATGGGTCTGAATTTTCCCTTAGGAGGGCTGCAGCAGACATTATTTGTCCTGCCTGACAGTAACCGCATTGCGGTACATCATGTTCAATCCAGGCCTCCTGCAATGGATGGAGCACGTCATCATTTGAGGCTATACCTTCTATTGTGGTGATTTTCATGCTCACAGCTGATGTAGCGGGTACGGAGCAGGAACGCACTGGTTTACCATCAAGGTGCACGGTACATGCCCCACAATAACCACCTCCACAACCAAATTTTGTTCCGACCAACCCGACATGATCCCTGAGTACCCATAATAGTGGTGTGTCAGCTTCAATATCGGTTACTTGATAATTTTTACCGTTCACATCTAACTGTAAATCTGGCATTAATCCTTCCCTCCAAATACTTAGATCATTAGTGTTACATATGCTTCGATGGCTGACAATACTACGCCTTGATTTCCTCTATGTAATGCCTGTTATTAACGATAACCATTTAAGGCTATTAATCTTACTTTTAATTCCATTAGCCTGGCCTTAATTAACGTTGTATTTTGAGGTCCAATGCGTATTAATAGTTTTTGACCAGCATTCAGAGCTTCAAGTTCAGGATCAGCATATTTGTAGTAAACCTTGGGTTGTACCAGTTTTACTGGTCCTGACATGTCTTTAGTGTCCAATAAAGTATCAATAACGTGGATTAATCTGTCATTAAAATATCGATCCGGGTATCCCAGTTCTACATATGCTTCCTGAAACAGGGGATATAGGTAGGTATAAATCTGCGCCAGCCGGTCAATGTCTAACGTATTTATCAGATTAATAAATGGTGTATATCGTTGGAAGTTATCGGAATCAAGATAGATAACGTCATCTTCTGTTAACTGCACCATAAATGTACCACCAGGTGGCCGAAAGAAATAATATTTTTGCGGCAGCATTTTTGCCGTGAGGTTATCAATAATGACTACAAAATTTCTAATGAAGGTTTTAAACAATAATAATTCTGACAGAGATGTATTGGTAACCACATCTTTAAATTCTTCTTCAACGGTTGAATCACTTTCGTCAAGCATAGGCAATGGTTTTACAGGTTCAAATTCCGTTGCTATTTCTGGCACTGGATATTGGATAGGAGGAGGTGACTCCTTTATAACTTGTATCACCTGGGTTGGCGGGGAAATTTCAAATGAAACTGGTGAGACTTGTTCAGGTTGTCTAAGATAAAATGCATAAAATAATGCGACAATAAAAACACTAACGGCTAAACCCAAATAAAATTTATTCATGCGTTTATCTTTATACGATATATGGTAGCTATAATTTTAGTTCAGAATCTTGTCCAGTGATATGGCTATATGACTTTATTTAATCCAGGGAATTTATCTGTGGCTAAAATCAGATTAGTGTTTTTAAAGATACGGTTTTGGCCTGAATATGCATGACCTGATAATAATCGGTGGTGGAATTCATGGCGCCGGCGTTGCCCAGGCTGCCGCTGCGAGGGGGTATTCTGTTCTGTTACTGGAACAATCTGGTATTGCGAGTGGTACCTCCAGTCGTTCCAGTAAACTTATCCATGGTGGACTCAGATATTTGGAATCTCTGGAATTGTCGCTAGTAAATGAAAGCCTGCATGAACGTCGATTATTGTTAAAACTCGCCCCGGATCTGGTAAAACTCGTACCATTTTATATCCCTGTCTATAAATCAACCCGTAGGCAACCCTGGCAAATCAGGCTCGGTTTGACAATGTATGCACTATTGGGAGGACTGCAACCAGACAATCGGTTTAAAAAGATTTCGCGTTCACATTGGGAAGGTCTGGATGGATTATCAACCACAGATTTGCAGGCAGTATTTCAATATCATGATGGTCAGACAGATGATGCATTGCTGACCCAGGCTGTAATCAGATCAGCCCAGTCTCTTGGTGCTCAAGTTATAGAGCAAGGAAAATTTATACACGCCAATTTTGGCGCGAAAGAGATTGAAATTGATTATCTAATGAATGGTCAGAGTCTTCACGCCAAGGCCAGGGTGTTAGTGAATGCTGCAGGGCCTTGGGTCAACCAGGTACGTGAACGTATGAGCCCTGTCATCTCAGGGCAGGCGATTGAGTTGGTAAGAGGTACACATATCAGCATAGCGGGTTCAATCAAATCTGGAATCTATTATCTGGAATCCCCGGAAGATGGCAGGGCGGTCTTTGTGATGCCCAGGAACGGGACGATTTTAGTGGGTACCACTGAAGAATCATTTGAAGAGCCTGACCCTGCAAGCGTAGAACCCACACAAAAAGAGCAGGAATATTTGCTCAGGGTTTTGCGTTATTACTTCCCGGAATTTACATCGGCCGGTGTTGAGATAATTCAATCCAGTTTTGCAGGGCTACGGGTCTTACCAATTGGCCAGGGCTTGGCCTTTAAACGCAGTAGGGAGACGATACTAATCGCTGATAATAAAAATAATCCCAGACTCATCAATATATATGGCGGTAAATTAACAACCTACCGTTCGACTGCAGCAAAGGTTATGTTACGACTGGCAGCATCGTTACCAGAATCCAGAAAAATTGCTGATACCCGGGAGCTTTTTTTATCAGCAGAATAAACTCAGGGAAGCTCGGACTTAATCAGAGGTTCCTTAGCTATTTGATAAGTTTTGCTCAAGTTGCTTTGTTGTAAGTAGGGCTACGCCTATGTTACGAATCTCGCTTTCGCCTTCCTTATAAAGTTTAGACATTGCATCTTTGACAAGTACTATTCTATAGTCGCGTTCACTTGCCTCATAGATACTGGACCTGGGACAATTTGGAAAGTTACAACCTGTAAATATAAGGGTATTAATATTTAGTTCTGATAGAAATGTCTCCAGGCCGGTTTGATAAAATGCCCCCCATCGGGATTTATACATAATGAATTCGTTAAGCCCTATTGTCTGAAAATTACCTGACAACAGTTCACTAGAGTTTAATCTAACAGCTTTGTCTGGTTTTAATTCTTGCACCAACTCCGCACCATCAGATTCAGGGGCAACGATTTGTGTTCCTGTTTCAATCACTTCTCGTCTACACAACTCAGCATTAGAACCATCACTGAGATACAACCTGACCACATGAATTATTGGCCATTGATGTGTGCGGTATATCGCCAGTAATCGAACCATATTTGGGATGACTTCTTTGGTTCCGCTAACATAAACAGGCGCATTGTCCAAAGTGAAATCATTCTGCGTGTCTATGGTAATAAGGGCAGAGCGCTCGAAATGAGGTTCTGTATGTTTATTCATTCGTTAATTCGTGAGGCTGTTTCTTTTTGAATTGATCTAATTTTTAATGTATCTCATTCCAGAGATAGAGATTCACCATTAAACACTGGGACATCTGCCAGTGTATTAGGGTCAACGCCTTCAAGACAGGCTACATTAAATCCAAACTCAGTTGGATCAAGACGACGGCGATGATGAGTATAGATGCCACAAACGCTGCAAAAATAATGCTCAGCAACCATGGTGTTCCATTTATATAATGTTATGACATCTTCACCTTGGGTGATACGAAAATATTTTATTGGAACACTGGTCATCACTGCATTTTTCCTGCGGCACAGGGAACAGTTGCAGCGACGTAAATCTTGAAGTCCATTTTCCAAATCTATTTCAAACTTAATCGCCTGACAATGGCAACTTCCGTTAACAGTTTCCATCTATAGCCCTCTTTGTATTATGGTTACTTTTTCTAACAATGAAGCGCAGCCTGATAATGTAAAAATTATAAGTTTAATTATATTTGCTGGTAAATAAATTAACATCAGAATTCTCTCGAATGAAGTATGGGTGATCACCTTATTTATTAATCATAGATTAGTCATTGTTAACTTGAGTTAGAAACACTGACTATATCTAATCGTCTAAAATCTATGACATAGGCAGATATTAGATTTTTAATAATGGTAAACTCCTTGCTCGTTTTGTACAAACCGGTGATACAACTATGCAGCAGCATGCGCAGGATCTCTTTTCCTACCGTCAATTTTGGGCAAAAAAATTATTACCTGCACCTGTGTTACCCACGACCCGGGAAGAGATGGATCTGCTTGGTTGGGATGCCTGTGACATTATTATAGTTTGTGGTGATGCCTACGTGGATCACCCAAGCTTTGGTATGGCACTGGTAGGTCGCTTGCTTGAATCCCAGGGGTTTCGTGTTGGTATCATTTCCCAACCTGACTGGACCTCAGTGGATGCATTTCAAAGTCTGGGCCCACCCAATTTATTTTTTGGTGTCTCTGCCGGGAACATGGATTCGATGGTGAATCGATATACCTCGGACCGTAAAATACGGTCCAATGATGCCTACACCCCTGGAGGCGAACCTGGTAAGCGTCCAGATAGAGCCGTTGTTGTTTATTCCCAGCGTTGCCGGGAAGCCTATACAGATGCACCAATTATTATTGGTGGTATAGAGGCCTCTTTACGACGTATTGCCCACTTTGATTACTGGTCAGAGAAGGTGCGACGCTCGATATTGTTGGACAGCAAGGCCGACCTGCTTGTTTTTGGGAATGCAGAACGGCAAATTGTTGAGATTGCCCATCGCATTGCCGCAGGTGAGAATGCCCGCGAAATTCACGATCTCAGAGGCACTGCCTTTACGGTAAAATCCATACCAAC
>Ga0302127_10002725_pt1 | contig 10693 bp, 7 predicted proteins | sample CB4_SCM_MG_FD_204452 | JGI IMG/M metagenome (GOLD analysis project Ga0302127, IMG submission 204452) | Marine microbial communities from Western Arctic Ocean, Canada - CB4_SCM | ecosystem: Environmental > Aquatic > Marine > Oceanic | place: Canada: Western Arctic Ocean | collected 2017-09-24
ATGATGAAGACTGCAAAACAACATAGAGTGACAGTCTATACAGCTTTGCTTGGCCTATTTTTGCTAAGTATTTCTGTCCAGGCCAGCCATCGTGCCCTCCTTTTCAACGAAGCAGCGTTTGATAAAGTCATTGAGATGTGGCCGGATTATGTCCAATCCGTTAACAACCAGGCACGGGGGATGGTTAACCCGGGTCAGCGGGGACTCATAACACAGAGCCCTCTACGGGCCCACCTGGGTCAATTGCTACGGGAACAACCCACACCTGCCCAGTATGGTGATGGTTTCAAGAAACTGATTAATGAAGTCTATCTAACCGGAGGCATGACGGCCTTTGGCTCCCGGGTCAATACCAATGCCCAGATTAGTGCCTATCATTATATGTTACGTAAAGACGGCCGCCTTCCCATACGCCATGCCTATGCTTATGATCTGGCTCGTCAAGCCCTCCCAACGGCAGCAGCCTCTGGTCTAAATGAATACAGCGGGGCCATGTGGGACTCCATCGAGGCAAATCCCTGGCTCTGGTTACATGGCATGGCCAGTGAAGGCGACTGGGACGCACCTAACCGTGGCTGTCTACAAGATGATCTACCAGTTAAGGCAGGGGTAGATGAAAGGAAAATCAAAGAGATCATTGAAATCTGTCCGGACTTCAATGCTGCCACTGTTCAGTCACTAATGCGCGGCATACGTGCCGGCTGGCGATTTGCCGGTGTACATGGGGTAGGCAGTCATGCTATTCGCTTGTTTGTGCAGAATCTTGAAGGTCATATGAAGGCGAACCCTAAAGTGTTGACCCTGGAGTATGTGCGCAAATCTCGCCATGGCTTCGCCCATGGAACCATGACCGGTGCAGTGCCTGATGTGGTGGAGAGTATGCTCAAGTACAATTTATTTCTGCCCATTAACCTGCGTCGTGCCCTGGCAATCGAACCTGATAACTGCCGTGCAAATTATGTGGAAGCCTGTTTTAATTTTATAGGACCAGTTAAAACCCTACTGGATCAGGGTGTGAAGGTGGTGGGTGAATTTGAGATCGGCAATCCTAATCCTGAGACCTACTATGACATTCTAGATGTCTATGTAAACCGTGAAATGGAAATAGGCGTGGGGACAGAGGCCACAGCACCTGAAAAATATGGAGACGGTGAGGTATTTGTTCCCGAGGAAGGCATAGATCGTGTGGTGGCCTTGAAGCTGTTTACCTACCGTTCTGCAGAGTTTCTCTATGCAGAGACCAAAATAGGCAGTCTTGAAGTGGGTAAGCTTGCTGACTTCGTGGTCACTGACAAGCCCTATTTATCAGGTCCCGACAGGGAAATCCGTGATAATAAGACGATATTGACCGTGCTTGCGGGAGAGAGGCGTTACCAGGACCCGGACTATAATCCGGTGATCCGCTAAGGTTATTCGATTGATATAAAAATTTTACATAGGTGATTAAGATGGTAATAGTAAAACAACTTCGTGGACAATTATGCATAGCCTTACTTGGCTTGTTGGTCTTAAGTGTACCCACCCAGGCTGCCCACCGCGTACTACTCTTTAACCAAAATGCCATGGATAAAGTCCTGGAGATGTGGCCGGATTACGTTGAATCCGTCAATAATCAGGCACGGGGAATGGAGAATGCCGGTGCACGCGGTGCGATAAACCAGGCCCCGCTTCGGGCCCATCTGGGTCAGTTGTTGCGAGAGCAACCAACACCGGCACAGTTTGGTGATGGCTTTAAAAAGCTGATGAAAGATCACTTTCTTCCTGCCGGTAGAACGACTTTTGGTTCCCGGGTTAACACCAATGCCCAGGTCAGCGCCTATCATTATATGTTACGTGAAGACGGACGATTCCCGGTGAGGCATGCCTTTAGTCTGGACCTGGCGCGACAGGCCATTCCGGAGTCCGCGGCCGCCGGATTTTATGAGCACAGAGGGGCTATGTGGAATACCATCGAAGCTAATCACTGGCTCTGGTTGCACGGCATGAGTGCCGAGGGAGACTGGGATGCCCCTAATCGCGCTTGTATGGGTGACGACCTTGCGGTCAAGGCAGGAGTGGAAGTAAGACAAGTCAAAGAGATAATCGAAATTTGTCCTGATTTTAATGCACCCACAGTGCAGGCCTTAATGAGGGGCGTACGTTCCGGCTGGCGCTTTGCCGGGGTTCATGGCAACGGCAGTCATGCCATTCGTCTTTTTGTACAAAAACTGGAAGAACATATGAAGGCTAACCCCAAGGTAATGACCTTGGATTTTGTTAGGGAAGCGCGACATGGCTTTGCCCACGGCACACTGGTGGGTGCGGTCCCGGAAGTTGTTGAATCCATCCTAAAATATAACCTCTACATACCCATCGATGCTGCGCGATCCATGACCATCGAAGCAGCTGGTTGCCGTCAAAATTATGTCGAGGCCTGCATAGGCTTCATGGCCCCCATCAAGACTTTGCTGGATCAAGGGGTCAAGGTAGTTGGAGAGGCAGAGGTGGTTGAGACCAACCCTGAGACCTACTTCAATAGGCTTGATGTTTATGTTAACCGAGAGGTTACACATGTAGGAGGCCACGACTATGGTCCTCCAGATGATCCTAAAGATGGCAGTATTTATAATCTCGATGAAGGTGTTGATCGGGTGGTTGCTCTGAAATTATTTACTCACCGATCATCTGAATTCTTGTACGCTGAAACCAAGGTGGGAAGCCTGGAGGTGGGTAAGATGGCTGATTTCATCGTCAGTGATAAGCCTTATTTATCAGGGACGGATAGAGAAATTCGCGATAACAAGGTAGTTATGACTGTTCTTGCCGGAAAGACAGAATACAAGGACCCGGACTATAAGCCGGTTACTCGGTAAGACACTCTGAATCTTCCTGTGGTTACGATTATGAGCTAGCCTGGGTGCTATGACACAGGCCAGGTTGGCTGAATGAGTAATAAAATTCCCAGATAATACAATAGGAGAATAGTGATGAGGGAACTAAGGCAGTTACACCTGACTATCTGGCTTACGTTTATCTCGTTATGTTCGGTTAGTATAACCGTCAACGCCGCCCACAGGGCCCTCCTGTTTAATCAAAATGCCATGGACAGAGTCTTGGAGATGTGGCCGGATTTTGTCGAGACCACCAATAACCAGGGTAGAGGTCTGGATACTCCCGGCGAGAGGGCACTTATATTAACCAGCCCATTACGTGAACATTTCGGTCAACTACTACGTGAGCAGCCAACACCAGCACAGTTTGGTGAAGGTTTTAAAATTCTGGTCAAGGATCATTATGCCCCTTCTGGCATCTCCACCTTTGCCACCCGGCTCAATACCGCCGATCAAATCAGCGCCTTTCATTATATGTTACGCCAGGATGGTCGCCTGCCAGTCCGACTTGGCTATAGTAATGACCTTGCGCGACAAGCCATTTCCTCTATCGCTGCCGCTGGAATGTATGAATACAGTGGGGTGATGTGGGATACCATCGAGGCAAGCCCCTGGTTGTGGTTACACGGTATGAGCAGTGAGGGGGAATGGGATGCACCCAATCGTGGGTGTATGGGGGACGACCTGCCTGCAAAGGCCGGGGTAGATGCACGTAAGGTCAAAGAGGTTATTGAAATTTGTCCTTCTTTTGGTGAGCCAGCCGTAGAGTCCTTAATGCGTGGGGTTCGATCTGGTTGGCGCTTTGCCGGTGTGCATGCCATCGGTAGTCATGCCATTCGCATATTCGTACAAAAGCTGGAAGAGCACATGAAGGCCAACCCCAAGGTACTGACCTTGGACTATGTACGTAAATCTCGGCACGGATTTGCTCATGGAACTTTGACCGGGGCTGTACCGGACGTTGTCGAAAGTATGATTAAATATAATTTATTTTTGCCTATCAATGCCCGTCGTTCACTCTCGATAGAACCACAGAACATCCAACAGAATTACGGTGAAGCGGGCTGGAAATTTCTCGCACCGATAAAAACCCTGATTGATGCCGGAGTTAATGTAGTCGGAGAAGGCTTAATAGGTGAAGCCACACCTGAGACCTACTTTGATATTTTTGATGTGCATGTAAATCGAGAGATATCCCCTGGCGAAGATGAGAACAGAATGCCTACGGAAAAATACGGTGACGGCATAGTCTATGTTCCGGAGGAAGGAGTAGATCGGGTGGTGGCACTTAAACTATTTACCTACCGTTCTGCAGAATTCTTATTTGCAGATTCAAAAGTCGGGAGCCTGGAGGTAGGTAAATATGCGGACTTTATTGTGACGGATAAACCTTACCTATCAGGTGCGGATACGCAAATCCGGGATAATAAGGTGGTCATGACAGTAACTGCCGGCGAAAATACATACCAGGATTCCGAATATAAACCTGTTGTACGTTAGTGTGTCAATTTAGTATCAGATAGTTGGGAGTAAACTCTCACGTTTTGACCGTTAGCCCATAGGCATTATGAAGTAAGGGTGAAAATGCAAACAGTTAAACAGATCTACGTACAGATATTTATTGCTTTGCTCGGTATGTTAGTGCTCAGTATTTCTGTTCAGGCCAGTCATCGGTCGATCCTGTTCAATCAGGTGGCGATGGACAAGGTCGTGGAGATGTGGCCGGACTATATCCAAACCGCTAACAACCAGGCGCGAGGAATGGAGACCCCGGGTGAACGGGGACTGATCACCCAGAGCCCGCTACGCGCCCTGCTCCATCAATTGCTGCGTGAGCAGCCGACGCCAGCACAGTATGGTGATGGCTTCAAGCAATTGGTGCGGGAACATTATGCCCCATCTGGAATATCCACATTTGGTTCCAAGCTCAACACCGGCGCACAAGTTAGTGCCTATCATTATATATTGCGTAAGGATGGGCGCCTGCCTGTTCGTTATGCCTATTCCTATGACTTGGCAAGACAATCCATTCCCACTGCTGCTGCCGCTGGTATGTATGACTACAGCGGTGCCATGTGGGATACCATAGAGGCTAATCCCTGGTTATGGTTGCACGGCATGGCGGCTGAAGGCGACTGGGATGCGCCCAATCGAGGGTGTATGGGGGATGACCTCGCGGTCAAATCTGGGAGAGACAAAAGGCAAGTCAAAGAGGTCTTGGAAATATGCCCAGATTTTGATGCGGCAACGGTTCAAGCACTAATGCGAGGCATACGTTCTGGCTGGCGCTTTGCCGGTGTACACGGTATTGGCAGTCATGCGGCACGGCTGTTTATCCAGAAACTGGAAGGGCATATGCAGGCGAATCCCAAGGTCTTGACCCTGGACTATGTGCGCAATTCCCGTCATGGCTTTGCCCACGGCACCATGTTCGGCGCAGTACCTGATGTGATCGAGGGGATGGTTAAGTACAACCTCTACCGGCCGATTAATCTGCGTCGGGCCCTGGCAATTGAACCAGACAACTGTCGACAAAACTATGTCGAGGCATGCTTTGATTTCCTCGGGCCGGTAAAAACACTGTTGGACCATGGAGTGAAGGTGGTAGGCGAAGGTGAGATTACCAGTCCTACCCCGGAGACCTACTTTGAGTTGATGGATATATTCGTTAACAGAGAGATTGCCCTTGGCCAGGATGCGAGAAAGTCTGTGCCTGAGAAGTTTGGAGAAGGTGAAGTATTTTCACCAGAAGAGGGTGTGGACCGTGTTGTTGCATTAAAGCTGACTACGTTTCGCTCTGCTGAATTTTTACATGCTGAGTCAAAGGTGGGTAGTCTGGAGGTAGGCAAGTATGCTGACTTCATCGTTACTGAAAAACCCTTTTTATCCGGTTCGGATAGGAAGATTCGTGACAATAAGGTGATATTTACCGTAACTGCTGGCGAGGTTAAATATCAGGACACTCAATTTCAGCCATCTGTTCTTTAATGACAGCGGGCTATATATGAATGACATGTAGTATAGGTTGTTAGTTTGTAAACTAGGTACATATCGAAACATAAAATAGGGACAATGCAATGAAAATATTCAATCGATTCCTTTCACGTTTTTACATAATTTTGCTGGCTATGTTTATGCTAACTGCATCGGTCCATGCCGCCCACCGGGCGATGCTGTTTAACCAGAATGCCATGGACAAGGTGCTTGAAATGTGGCCGGACTTGGTTGAATCGGTCAATAACCAGGCACGAGGAATGGAAGGGGCGGGTGAACGGGGGATCATCACCCAGTCGCCTCTACGGGCACACCTCGCTCAACTGCTGAGAGAACAGCCGACACCGGCCCAGTATGGTGACGGTTTCAAGATGTTGGTGGAAGAGGAATACGCGCCAAAAGGTATGACCACCTTTGGTTCGAGGCTCAATACCAGTGCCCAGATCAGCGCTTATCACTATATGCTACGTGAAGAGAATCGTTTGCCCCTTCGTTTTGCCTATAGTTTGGATCTGGCTCGCCAGGCCATACCTGAAGCTGCTGCCAACGGATTTTATGAACATCGAGGGGCTATGTGGGACACCATTGAATCTAATCCCTGGCTGTGGCTGCATGGCATGAGCGCTGAAGGGGACTGGGATGCCCCAAATAGAGGTTGCATGGGCGATGACTTGCCGGTCAAACGAGGGGTAGATGCAAAGAAAGTGAAAGAGGTGCTGGAGATATGTCCGGATTTTAATGCCCCGACTGTGAATGCTTTAATGCGCGGGGTTCGTAGTGGTTGGCGTTTTGCGGGGGTACATTCCATAGGTAGTCACGCAATTCGGCTGTTTGTACAGAAACTTGAAGAACACATGAAGGCAAATCCCAAGGTGCTCACAATGGAATTTGTGCGGGAATCCAGGCACGGGTTTGCCCATGGCACTATGACCGGCGCAGTCCAGGACGTGGTTGAAGCGGCGGTTAAATACAATCTTTATATTCCCATTGCCTTGGGAAGATCACTTGAGATAGAACCGGACAATTGCCGGCAGAATTATGTCGAGGCCTGCTTTGATTTCCTCGGGCCGATTAAGAAACTATTGGATGCTGGGGTAAATGTGGTCGGAGAAAGCCATGAACCTACCTACTTCGGTGATATGGACATATTCGTTAACCGGACCCTCCTGCGCGGTGCGCATGAGGGTGAGACGTTTACGCCTGAACAAGGAGTTGACCGAATTGTCGCCCTCAAGTTGTTTACTTTCCGCTCAGCAGAATTTCTGTATGGTGAGTCAAAGGTAGGGAGTCTCGAGATCGGCAAGTACGCCGACTTTATCGTCACAGACAAACCATTCTTGTCAGGGCCTGACCGGGAAATACATGATAACAAGGTTGTCTTGAATGTACTGGCTGGGCAATCCATCTATCAGGATCCGGAATACAATCCGGTCAGTCCTTAGCAGCGCCTACACATAGTTTGGGTATAGTATATTAAATGTTAAAGTGTGCTATGCCATGATGTTTTTAACTCTACCAGTTTACGTTGCAATCTGATCATCACTAACATATAGATTATGCCCCTGCATACTAATCATTAATTTAGCGATGTATAAATTTAATCCAAATAAAATAATTATTTATCTGGTTTTATTTCAGCAAATTTTTTTCTCTGGTTATATACAGGCACAATCAGAGTTAGATCCTGTGGTTATTAGTTTTGGTTCAACTCAAATTACACATCGACAGTTTGATAAACAATTTGAAAATGCCATGGTATTTAACGCATTGGAGAATGGTGTTCCAATTAAAAATCAGGATCAGATTTATGTCCTGGAGCATCGATATCTGCAACAGCGTGCGAAAGAGATGGTGTTACTGGAGATTGCAAGTCAACAGGGAATAACCGCCTCCAATATGGAACTGGATGGATATATGGACGATTATATGCAGAAATTGGGTTTTAGTAGGTATAACGTAAAAAACATGCATAAATTAGGATTTCACGAAGAATTACCATTTCGTGAGATCATGCGAGAAAAGAAAACCATACTCCTAATGATAACCCACATTAAAAATGACTTGGAACATAATGATAAAGCAACAACAATAGAGGATAAATTTCTGGAGCTAATTAATCAGAGCGGCATTAAAATTTTTCCTGAAAACATTGATATTCCATTGGCCGATTTAAAATAATCATACACACAAGATAGGTGATTATTCTGAATGACATTATTATTGAATCGTGAAATAAAAGTGTATGTAGTAGACTCACAATTATGAGAGGAATATCCTCAGTAATATACAATTCTGGTAGGGAGGTTGGATGAAACATAGCAGCTGCGGTTTTCTAATTAAAATCTTTTTTCTTGTAACGGCATTAATTCTGCCGACAATAAGTTGGGGACAAGGCCTACCGGAAGGTGAACATAGGGATAAGGTGATAGTGGTGTGTTCAGCTTGCCATGGCATCGATAATATATTTAATGCCTCCCAACAGTTGTCAGCAGAAGACTGGGAATTTTATGTCTATGAGATGGTTGCCCGGGGGGCGCCGGTAGGTAAGGATGATATGAAAGATATCATTGAGTACCTGGCTGAAAATTTTACAACTAAAAAATAACATGCAATTAACAGATTGCTATGATTCAGTTTAATATTATTAATAATGGCAAGATATTCAGGGGAATTTAAATGAGAGATTTAGTCAACGACCTCGTTAATGCAAAAATATCCAGACGAAGTTTCCTGGCAGGCATGGCGGCCGCCAGTTACAGCGCCACTGCGGCAAGATCGGCCCTGGCCGCGGTCGAGCCGTTTATACCGGGATCAGAATTGCCCGGAAATTATGTGCGCACAGTTGAAGGCACCGGTGCAGAGCTCATGGTGGAGCAGATAAAAGAGACGGGTACAAAATACCTGTTTTGTTCCAATGGGTCTGGCATGGGCCCGATAGCCGATGCCCTGGTGAAACACCCTGAGATTCAACTCATTCAGGCAACCCAGGAAGGACAGGTGGTGTCCATTGCCGATGGCTATGCCAAGGTTACAAAAAAACCGGCCTTTGGTATGTATAGCCGGGTAGGCTTGCCCCATTCTACTTCAAATATGTATAACTCAATGAAGGACCGTACCCCCTTGGTCATCATGAGCGATCATTCAAATTCACCTCGTGAAGGAACAGACAGCCACGAGGATATCGATAACTGGATCGAAGCCATTCGCTTTTATACCAAGTGGCGCTGGGAGGCCCATAAACCAGATCGTCTTGCGGAATGGGTACGTCGTGCCTACAAGGTGGCGAGTGTATTACCATGCGGGCCTACTGCATTACGCATCCCCCGTGACTATATGTATACCAAGACCTCAAGTCCGATCTTTTCCGGTGAGGCGTTAAATGTCCCTATGGAAATACGTCCTGATACATCAGAGGTAGAGCGGGCCGCCAAGATTATACTGAGTGCAAAGTCACCATTGATGAAGGTTGGCCCAGAGATCAGTCAATGTGATGCCCGTGCTTCAGTCGTAGAATTATGCGAACTGGTGGGTATACCGGTGATCCAACATCGAAGTTTTTATTGTGATTTTCCAAACACCCATGACCTTTGGTTGGGAGAAAATCAAACTGTCCCTGCCTATGTGCGTGCATACAATCAACCCATCGATCTTTATCTAAATTTTGGTGCAAGGCAGGATCCCGGTGGATATGGCAGGCGCGGAACAGCAGTAAGGGAGATCCACGCAAGCGTTGATCAAAATACGATTGGAAGAAACTCACCAACCGTGAGTAATCTGGTTGGCAATTTGGATGCAGTGGCAAAGGATTTAATCGATGCCATTAAAGGTATGGCCAGTGCTTCACAATTGAAGAAACTCTCAGCAGAAAGACGCCGAGTCGCTGGAGGCTTGACACAATCCTTCATAGAAGCACGCCTCGAGGCCGGTAGATTAAGTAAGGGCTCACCTGTACCTTGGCAACGATTAGTATATGAATTACGTCAACAAATGGAGCCCGATGCTGTCATTGTTGAAGAGCAAGGTACTGAATACAAATCTATCGGTAATTTCCCTTTTGCAGACGATGCCATGATGAAAATTGGTAGAACAGAGGGACGGGCATTGGGTTGGGGTGTGGGTGCATCGGCTGGCGTTAAACTTGCCTTACCTAATAAACAGGTAGTTTCCCTACTGGGCGATGGCGGTTTCCTTTTCGGTCAAACCGATTCTCTGTGGACCATGTCACGTTATGACATCCCGGTCATGTCGGTGGTTTATAACAATGGTACCTATGAAGAGACCCGCTGGAACATCATGGGCCAAATGGGGGCTGCGGGTCAGGCCAATCGTGACTATGTATCCTATCTGGGTAATCCACGGGTAGATTTTACCAAGCTGGCAGCTGCATATAATATCCCCGGCGCAGTGGTAAAAAATTCGGACCAATTAAAAGGAGCTATTCGTAAAGGTCTACGAACTCTTGCAGAGGGTCGGCCATTTATGCTGGATGTGCATACACGCACACTGGGTATCGGTGCAGAATTGACGGAGTACCAGAAATATTCCCTGGCAGAACAGCGCACCAGGAAAGTTTGATACGTTACAAAATATGAGACGATAATTATTTGTTAGATTATCAAAATTGAGTTTTTAATTTAATCTTAATGTAGTACGAGTGGGGGAGTAAATTATGGCAAACCGTCGAAATTTTTTGAAAGGTGTAGGTGTTGCAGCGGCATCATCTGTCGCCGCGGGCAAGGTCACAGCACAAACTTCACCAGCTGCCAATACAGTTTCAGCACTCCCACCCAGCGCCCATGCAGAAGCCATGGAGCTTTCTATACCCGAGG
>Ga0302127_10002729_pt1 | contig 10681 bp, 10 predicted proteins | sample CB4_SCM_MG_FD_204452 | JGI IMG/M metagenome (GOLD analysis project Ga0302127, IMG submission 204452) | Marine microbial communities from Western Arctic Ocean, Canada - CB4_SCM | ecosystem: Environmental > Aquatic > Marine > Oceanic | place: Canada: Western Arctic Ocean | collected 2017-09-24
ATTATGACTTTTGACAATGGACTATCCAAAATAATATTTGGATAGTCCACCAATACGTATAGATTAGTCAGCTGGAGGTACCCAGAGGTCTTCGTATCCTTCAGCTGCCTCAAGTTGATCAAACCAGTCAAAGCCCATGGCCTTCATCATACGACTATTCATTACTACCACCCTGGCTTCATTCTCGGGATCGGTATTGAAACGTTTGTGTGCGCAATAAGGTGGAATATATATAAAGTCACCCGGTCCCCACTCATACTTTTTAGGTGTGGTTGCCCATTCCCAGATGAACTCGTCTTCACAGCGGAAATTCACATCGTAATGGTGATCATAGCCATTTCCTTCAATAACGAAGGCAACTTCTTCTGTCAGGTGACGACTAGTACCTGTCGCGCCATTAGCTGGAATAAATTGCATATAAATATCCAAACAACATTCCTTGGTATTCATGCCTTCATTTATTATATGTTTAATCAACCCGTCGGCAGTGCGTTCCATGGGCATATCATTTGATTTAACAGAATTTGCTCGTTCTTTGTATTCCTTGCGAAATTGTTTGGAGGTCTCCAATGCCTGGGCATAAAAATCGGCATTAACGTCAGTTCGTGCGCGCTGTTTTTCAATCTCATTTACAAAAGGTGTGTTAGTACTCATAGATAATTCCTCTAAATTCTTATACTTATAGTGATGCAGGTGGGGTGTAGTCTTCCTGACCTGGTACCGGTTCCGTTGGAGGGTATTCCACCATTTTTTGAAATATAAGATGCATAAACAGGAAGAGTGGCTTCGCTTTCATAATTAACACGATGCATTCGCCGTCGGGGTCATCAGAGAAATGTTGATGTACGCATCCGTTTTCAACAATTAATGCATCTCCGGCTTCCCAGGGGATCTTACGACCATCGTGTATATCATAGCCTTTTCCCTTGAGGACAAAAAAAACGGCGCTGTTCATATGACCATGCTTCTGGCCATAACCACCTGGTGTATAAACATCGATATGGGTTTCTATGGATTGGGCAACCTTGGTGGCCTGAGGGTTGATTACCTTTTTACCATAATTCTGTGGACCGCCTTTCCAATCCAGATCCTGTGTAGGATATATCCTGGGTTGATTAAATAGTTCCTCCATCAGCTCACCGTAGGTCCCTTCTAATGCACGAACGAAGGTACGTTTTTTAGACCAACGTTCCCAGACTACTTCTTCTTTTTGCCCGTCGGTTTTTGCCGCATCATCTACGGTGCTATTCATTTATTTACTCCTATATCTATACTGTTACTACGAATTATGCTGATACCAGGGAATTGGACAACGCATAAGACCGAAATAATACGGCCTTTATGACGCGTTTTCTGACTATATATCAGAATTTTCTACATAATCTCTTCCCGGAATTTGTGGATCAGCGATTTATTAATGATTTATTGCGTACCAACACTGTATCTCCATGAGTTGTTGGCACCTTATTTCGCTATTATATAGAGGTTAATTATTTATTCCTATAATTCTGGTGATTCATAGGCTACTTTTCCGCCTACCAATGTCATGACGGGTTTTAAGTCCGTAATGTCTTCTATAGAGACATCAAGCATATTTCCATTGAATACAACGATATCGGCCAACATACCCGGCACTATTGACCCCATTTCTTTCTCTGCGCCTATAAATCGTGCAGCCCATCGGGTCAAAGCAAGGAATGCAGACTCGCGATCCAGGGCTTCTTCCGGGGCAATCACCCTTCCTTGATTATCAATCCGTGTCACTGCCTTTTGAATATACCATGTGGGGAAACCCCTATCATCATTTGGTTCCGTACCTTCGATGTGGAACATTATTCCCATGTCTTGTAATGTTTTAAGCGGCGCTATTCTATCAAGACCTTCCCTGCCATATTGGGCCTCTAAGACATTTTTAATTCCTAAGGCATCGTTATCCCGTTGGCGAATGACAGTGCCGAGGCTGACACCGAAACGGATAATGTCCTTTAATTCAGGGTGGGCCTTATAATATTCATAGATCTCTGGTACCCAATCGATATTGTGATCAAATCCTTGAGGTCGCCATAATTTTTTCACATACAAATTTTCCTGATTTTCAGCTTCCAATACGTTCTGCATGGCCAGGCGTATCCCTTCACTTCCTCGATTATGAATTCCCGTCATGTTCCAGCCGTGTTGGCGGGCAAGTAGGACATTATAATAATCAGTCTGTCTCATTTGAGTGTCGTTAAGATCGCCTTGGCCAAGATTGGTAAACCACTGTCCTGTCCAGCGGTTATAGCCATAGGCGTTGGGACTTATACCTGGGATAATATTTTTTTTGGGTTCAATGGAGAGGAGACTTGCCGCCGCATCCTCTGAGCCTGAGTGCGGTCCTACCGAGGCCCCAACGATAGTTACCATGGGACCACGTTCATCGGTAAGGGAGAAGTCCACCAGATTTCCCATGCGCTTTAAATACATTTCACCATTTGGGTTCTGGCGCAGAAAATCAAGCCCGGGATAGACACGTACCGCAAGTGTTTCGGGTTGTTCATGAAACATCCGGTTGAGTACGGTCATAGTCAGTGCACTCATGTGACCGGTGGCAACAGTTACCCCATGACGCGCATATTTTGCCAACATCGTTACGGCACCGGGTAATGCAACATCATCAAACCAGGCGGGGACTGGCCAGGGCCTGACTTCACGCCCCACAAAGCCAACCAGTTGCGCACCTGCCATACCTGTAGGGTTACCACTTTCATCCCTGTCTAAATGGAAATGCTCGGCGGGAAATCCCTTCTCAATCGCCAGGTTAATCATGGCGGTGTTCATAATGCCATAGCTACTATCCAGATAAATGGCCACGGGATTGTTCGGCGCCACTTCATCAATGGTAGAGATGCCCCAGGAATCCTTGGCAATACTGGCCCAGGCGTCCTGTAGGTTAAAGTATAGCGGTTCGCCAGCCTCTCCATTGTTTTCGACGATATAGGCCAACGTGGCCAAGGCCTGGTCGATGGTCTCGCCACCAAGGTGCGGATGTGTTACACCGTTCCATTGACTATCTTTTAAGATATCACCTGCAGGGACAGAATTATCACCATCATTATAAATGAAACCCGGTGTAAGTGAGCGTCCATTAAGATCGATGGCGCGGGTTGATGGTCCCACCATTTTAGTAAGTTGTTCACTGGTACCTACAGCCAGGATACGATTACCACGTACCGCGACGGCCTCTGCAATAGTGAAATCTTTATCTGCGTCCGCAGTGAGTACCTGCCCATTATAAAAAACGAACTCTGGATAATGGATAAGTTCAGCAGGTATATTACTGCCCTGCGCTTTTGCATTAGTAGTGATAAGAAAATTTATGAGCAGCAGAGATATGACAGTAAATAAAACGATTTTTTTATACTCTGTTTCCATGTTGGTGCTTGATTGAATTAATGATCTCTGTTGCATACGTTCTGCCTCATAATAAATTGAAAAATTTGCGTGTGTCTGGATTGGTACATCAAGTTTATTAGTATACGATCTGTAGTTAGCTATTGCCCGTATCGGTTTCTGACTTAACGACTGGTTTTTTTTGTTTCGAATAAAAAAAGAAACTGATTGCCAGCAATCCAATGATAACGACGGCGATCACAGGCAAGTTGGATTCCGGTGGTGAATCTGCCTGACCAGTTGCTGGCATTGATGTATTTTCTTGTGCAGTTTGGGCGCTAACCGGCGCTGTTTGTGTGGTCGGCGCGTCTACCGTAGTGGATGGGATCTGCTCAGCAGTATCTGCTGATGTTTCATGCTCAGTTTTGGTTTGTGCCCTGGGATCTATCGTTACCAATTTTCCCGTTTCCGGATCAACGGTTAAATAGGGTGCCAAGAAATCAACATCCCCATCATAGGCAAATACCCCGGTACTAAATAGTCCAGTACCAGCAAACATAGCTATCAATGCAAAGGAGAGAAGCTTGTTTTGAAAAGGTAGCCAACAATATTTAAATATTAAAGTAGTATCCACGGTATCTGTGTCCTCATATTTTCGCAGTTTGATATTAGACCTACAGTTTATAATTCTTGTGATTCATAGGCTACTTTTCCGCCCACCAACTATGAAAGTATACTAGTATTGACGAAATTTCCTTAGACTTAGATTAACATTCTAGTAGAGTCCAACCAATTTTTTAATCTGACTGAAAACCTAATGCTCAGCAGGGTTATAATTATGTAACAAGTTAGAATCTGATCCTAATTGTTACGTATAAAATATTACAAATAAAAATATAATCACTTCAATAGGTTAAGGCAGGAATAAAAAACTAAGAATTAATTAACCGACTGCGACGGCTATTACGCCTATGGTTGCCAGTAACGCAGCAATGTAGGTGATTAGGTCCGGCCGTCGTTCGGCACGAAAAACAACAACGGACAGAAATGATGCCATAAATACTTCCAGAGAATTTATCATTACCACGGTGGAGACTTTTTCATAATAGAGGGCGGCGAATTGTAATATCTGACCCACTGATACAAATATGCCAGAAAATAATAACCAACGATTAAGATTGGAAAACATATATCTTAAATTATCGCGATAGGTTTGAGTAAATATTGCGGCGATGCCAAAACATGCAAATCCACTGGCTGCACTAATCATAGTCCCAAACACCGGGGCATTGATTTCCATCAATCCATTTTTTCGGGCGATATATGCCAGGGCATACGCCAGGGCTGAACCCACTCCCCAGGCATAATTGATTGGGGATATTTTTTCACCACTATGCGCAGATTCTACACCACTGAAGGATTTGTATATAAGTAAACCGAAGGCAATGGCAATAATTAACATGCCTATAGTGTCTATGCCTGTAATGGGTTCAGAAAGAAAGATTGCTGCGCACAATACTGAGAAAAAAGGGGTTAGACGTTTAACAGATCCTGCTCTTGTTACACCAAGATATTGAATGGATGTATAGAGTAAGGTGCGACCAAATGCCATGGCAAATATACCTGCGAGTACAAACCAGATCATCCCCGCCTCCCAATTATCCGAAGTTGTTCTGCCTGTGTCTCCGCGCTCCAGGATTATCCATAAAAGAAAGGAAAAGACCATTGTTACAAATACCGAAAAAAGTACGCCTTTATCTCCCCTGTCCTTTGCTCCTTTTGCTATGAATACACTGCCGAAAGCAAAACTAAAGGCAGACAGCAGAGCAAGAAATTGGCCTAATTGAGACTCAGACATGAAACATCCTGTAATTGGGTTCTGCTGATATTCAGTACGCTGTAATCATACACGTGCATTATTCATATATCCAAAAACTTGGCAGATAGCTTCACTTGAAAATATACGGATCCTGGGCAAGATGAGGATGCAGTTTTAACTATTATGGATGTTATCTGCGTGATATAAAAATAGCATATTACTGGCCGATTCATATTATTTGCACAGTTGGAAATTGTGCTTTGTAGTTGAGACCATATAATGTAAAGTTGATATCAACATCGTGGGGTCAGCAGCTACTCGACAAGATAGTCGTGAGTTTGCTGTTACGGGTCAGTCCTGTTTTATCCTGATATTTAATTCATAATTAATGGGGGGGGTTCTTTTGGACTTTAAACAAGCTGTTTCAAAAGCACAAGCACTTAGAAATAACCTTGGAACGGTTGTGAAAGGGCATGAAGTTGCCCTGAACATGACCGTGATAACAACGTTGGCCCGAGGCCATATGCTATTGGAGTCGGTGCCGGGTGAAGGTAAAACTCTACTCGCCACTGCGCTTGCCTCCTCTATCGAAGGGATTAGCATAGGCAGAGTGTCCGGCCAGCCTACTCTCAAGCCATCAGATATGTTGGGCGCTGAGATCATGGGAAAAGAAAGCGGAACGTTTGAGCTGATCAAGGGCCCTATCTTCCATAACATTGTCCTGTTTGACGAATTGAACCGAACCGATCCGAGGGCACAGTCTGCACTGCTTGAGGCGATGCAGGAAGGTCAGGTAACGATTGGGGATACCACACATTTGTTACCTCAGCCGTTTCTTGTAATCGCTACCCAGAACCCATTGTCTCAAGAAGGTACGTGGGAGCTGGATGCTGCGGCGAAACAACGTTTTCTGGTTAAGATCCACTGGTTTTCACCACCCCGACATATCGAATATAAGATCGCAACCGAAGCCAAGGCATTCCTCAGTGAAAATCTTGCAATGTTGAAACCGGTAATTAACAGGGAAGAACTGATGGAAATTCAGGAGATGGCACAGTCCCAGGTTAAAGTGACCGATGATATTATTCACTTGATGAATGCTATCACCGTGGCAACTCGACCAAAGGACGTTTCCTATCCTGCCGACGCGCTTGATGCACATGAAGAATTCGGGCGCGAGGTGATTAGCGATAGCGGCGGGGTTAGTTCTCGCGCTACCAGTTTCTGGCCACCCTTGTTACGTGCACATGCACTGTTTCATGGTAGAGACAAGGTTCTGCCATACGATGTTTTTGCAACGGCTTACTCTATGCTCAACCATCGAATCGAAACAAATTACCCTGTAAATATTGAGAAGTTGATACACCTTATTCTTAGTGAGCGAGGGTATGCATACTAAGGAAAAAAGTTCTGCAGCCGTATCAATATTAGATAAACGGCGATTGCAGGCTCTGGGGATTCTGCTCCAGATAAAATTAAAATCTATAACCTTTCTTCCCGGCCGTCATCCTCTGGGCAGGGCAGGTGAAGGGATGCGTTTCCTCCGTACCCGCCCCTATGAACCTGGCGAAGATAAACCAAGAGACATCGACAAATTCAGTTTGCCGGGAAAATATTGGGTAAATGAATGGGAAGCCGAGGTTCGGGCATCAGTACTTCTGCTTTGTGATTATTCAGGCTCAATGGCGTTTCCGCCAAAAGACGCAGTACGGAATCTCTCGTTACTTCAATTAACCTACTCATTATGGAGAGCGAGCGACCGGGTACGGACTATCCTTTATAGCAAAGGTGATCGTGAGATATTTGAAGAAGCAAACCTTAAAACACAGATGGAAAAACTTAGTAATCGTCTGGCACAACATACATGGTCGGATGGAGAGGAAGCTCTCGATGCACTACAGACCTACTGCTTACGTTCCCGAGGCAATAGAGATGACCTCATATTTCTGATGTCAGATTTTTCTACTGCAATGGAACATACCACCACATCGGAGTGGCGCTCTGTTCTTAGAAGACTTTCAGGCGGTCTCGTCCCTGTGATTGTAAGCTTTAAAATGTCACATGATGTGATGGGTTCCATCAAACTATGGGATCCGGTGCGGCACACGCAACGACTGACTTTCCTAACACCAAAACGCATAGATAATATTAATCAAAAAGAGATGGATCGGGTTTTAAAGCTGGAAAGTTTCTTCCGTTCTTTAGGCCTGGATTATCTTATAGTAAGGCATGAACGCGATGTGTATCCGCAGCTTGCAAAGTTGAAAGGATTACGCAGAAGGAGAAGATCTTGACAAATATTCGTGTAATTTTTACCAGCTTGATTGCAGGCCTTTTATGTATCACTGTCCATGCCCAGACGGAAGAGTTAATTGCAGAAGTTTATAAGGACAGCAATATCACAGTCCGCGCCGGCGTAATAAATCTGGAAAACAGAATCGTACATTTCGGCGAAGTATTACCTCTGGTGGTAAGGGTAACCTACAATTCCTCCGAAGTGCGATTGCAGGAAATGGATGCTGATTTTTTTACCGCTTCCTGGACCGAACAGATGGGAGTGTATCTCCTGGATACTCAATCGACCACATTGACGGGGGCCTCAGATAGCATTCAGGAGCAACGCGATGTTTATCGTTTCCAGATCCTTGCCTGTCCTGAAGGGGCAGTACTCTGTAAGGGGTCCAGACGATATGAAATACCCGAATTTACTCTCCAATATCAAATTATTGATGAAGCAGGAAATGAGCTCTCTGCTGAATCAGTACAGTTTAGTACCTGGCCTACAGATATTATGATTGCATCGGTAATCCCACTTGGTGAGGAAGGAGAACTCAACACGTTTCCCACATATTTTCCAACCGGGGCGTTTCCAAATCCATTAACAGGAGTGAGTTACAGACAGCCGTCTGCGGGGCTGATCGCAGGTGGACTGTTTTTACTATTAGGAGGAATATTCATGTCGCCATTTAGTTTTTTTAAACGAAAAGGGTTTGCAGTCACAGAAAAAACACGCTGGGAAGAAGTGCTTGAAAATCTCAAATCAGGAGATATCGGCGCTGAAGACCAATATCTGGATGCATTGAGAAAATGCCTGGTCTGGTATTGTGTAGACACTCTTAAAATTGATCCATATTACTGGCTCAAACATGAAGAGGAAGTCTCTGGGGAAGTCCATAAAAGCACTGGTGAGTATGCCGAAGTTAAGAGCCTCTTTATTGATTTGCTCCATAGTCCTAGTGGAGAAGGTGATGTACTGCTAGAGCGTTTGACGGGCGTGATTGCGGATGCGCGTTAGAGCAAAAAATATCATGGGTATGGAAAGCGACTAATGGATTGGTCCAATTTTCAGGTAGGTAAATGGTGGCCTCTTCTGGTGGGAATTGCAGGCATGCTGGTACTGTTTACGGTCTGGTACCGTAGTAAAGGTGAATTGTTTCCTGATATAAGACTGCTTTCCGATACTGCACCTGCCATCGGAACCTTAGATAGGTTACCGCTTTTACTGGGAGCGGTTATCGTTATATTACTTATGATTTCCATGATGGACATTACCACTACACGATCCACAGTGGTTAACAAGACAGCCAGAGATTTTATGGTGGTAGTAGATACCTCACGCTCCATGAGAGAAAATACATCAATATTACGTGAGAATGTTCCAACTACATTTCCTCGAGGTGCAGGCCTGTATTCAGGGCAGGTGGATGATCCGAGCACGATACCAGAGCTGGCCCGTTATGAACTTGCTAGAGAGAGCTTGCTCCACTTCATGGGCTCGCTGAATGAAAATGAAGACAGGATCCAACTGACTTATTTTAATTCCCAGGTGTATCTAATGTCGGGCTTTACTACAAATTTTACTTTTTTAAAACAGCAGTTGCAGGCAATGGATCCGTACGTAACTTACGGTACGAATATTCGCTGGGCTCTGGAGCAAGGCTTAAACATGATAGACAGATATCCCAGCCGGAACAGGCAGGCGGTTATTCTATTAACTGATGCCGAGGCTAAAAATACAGACGATTTGAAGGAACAGTTATATCGACTTGGACAACTCGATCTTTCATTTTACCTGCTCTGGATTACCTCTGATTCAACTGGTGAGGTATCACAGCAGGCACTGGATTTTCTCCGTAGCACCCGCGCCATAGGCGCCGCTTTTACCATTGAAGATATGGATGAAGGCAATCTCAACAAGGCACTTGATGCGATTGGTAAACTTGAGAGTTATGCTTACGAGGAATTTCAGCATGAGCAGATAGATTTGTCTGAATACGTTTTTGTACTGGCTCGTTGGCTAATGTTGTTGTGGATACTACTTCTTGCCACCATCTACCATCCCGCAAGACTTGTTACCTTCAGCGGAAGGAGTTGATATTGTTATGAATACTGAAGTCGAAACAGTTAATGAATTACCACCTGATTCGAATAATGAAGAATCACTTGATGTAAGCAAGGTGGTAAACACGCAAAAAAGAAAAAAATTTATTTCTTATACTCTATTCGTATTTGCTTTTTTTCTAGTTTTTACCGGTATTCAGGCGTTAATTTTTTACAGTAAATATTTGCCTCAGATTGAAGATACTAACGGTAAATTGTTTTCACTAACGCTGGAAAAGACCCGAGGTGAGCAGTTAAATATCATACAAGCAAAATTTCAATCTCTTAGAACGGTAGTAAAGGGGCAGAGTGAAATATCATCTCGAATCGAGGCAGTATTCGAAATCATGGGTGAACATTTCAGTGGGGGCCCACTGGGGACTATTGAACAAGTGCAATCCGAATTACAATTGACACAGCAATTAATTCAGGAAAAGCTTACGGAAGAGGGCGCACTGGTAGAAGTGCTGACACAGGCTGCGAATGAAATAACTCAGCTTGAAAAAGATTTCGAAAAATTGCATGAAGTTTACTTCATTCCGTTTGATCAATTACATGCCGAGCTTCAGAATACGCCGTGGTATCTCTGGCCAACTGCTGGCAAACTTCGGAATGTATCCGGCTATTTAAATGCAGTAACCTTTAATCGTGCTATGTATTTGTCGCAGATAGGTGAAATCGGTACCGCGCGTGTTTTACTTAGTAGTATGTATGCTAATTCAGATGATCAGGAGTTACTTGGCCTGGTTTATTATGGTCTTGGACGTTTACAGTGGGAGTTGTTTCTTACCCGACTTGAACCGGAAAATTATTTTCAAGCCACCAATTATTTACGCCAGAGTCTTCAGGCAGATCCGGACTCAACCCTTGCAAAACGGTTATTCGATTACATGTTGTCGCTGACCGAGGCTGAATCCACACCTGGAGCGGGGAAGGGTGATCCTACCACTCTCACCGAAGGCGAAGCTGGCGCAGTACAAAATCCGCCTCCACTATTTTGATAAATCGGAATAAGTACTGATGTTACTATCAGCCGTAATTGCTGTAACACTATTGATTGCCATGTATTGGATTCGATATTTATTTATGGAACCCGGAACTGACGGACGCTCA
>Ga0302127_10002731_pt1 | contig 10675 bp, 11 predicted proteins | sample CB4_SCM_MG_FD_204452 | JGI IMG/M metagenome (GOLD analysis project Ga0302127, IMG submission 204452) | Marine microbial communities from Western Arctic Ocean, Canada - CB4_SCM | ecosystem: Environmental > Aquatic > Marine > Oceanic | place: Canada: Western Arctic Ocean | collected 2017-09-24
CTGACCGACAGCAGCCCATCGGCATCCACCTGGAACAGCACTTCAATGCGCGCAGCGCCCGCCACCATCGGCGGAATACCGCGCAATTCAAACCGTGCCAGGGAGCGACAGTCACTGACGAGTTCCCGTTCCCCCTGTACAACGTGGATCAACATCGCGCTCTGACCATCTTTGTAGGTGGTAAATTCCTGGGCACGGGCAACGGGGATTGCGGTGTTGCGGCCAATGACTTTTTCAACCAGACCACCGACGGTTTCAAGGCCAAGAGAAAGCGGCAACACATCCAGCAGCAACATCTCGTCTTCCAGCTTATTGCCGACCAGTATGTTGGCCTGTATGGCAGCACCAATCGCCACCACACGATCTGGATCAATATCAGATAACGGGGTAATGCCAAAAAATGCCGCCACGGCATCACGTACGGCAGGGACCCGTGTAGAACCGCCCACCAACACGACATTGGCAACACTGGTTTCACCGGCATCTCGTAAGGCGCGGCGACAGGCTTTAATGGACTGATCAATCAGATCAGCCATGAGTGTATTCAACGTATCCCGGGTCAGCTCACCGGAAAATTTAAAATCATCAACAGCGACCTGCACCGTGGCGCGTTCCTGGTCGCTCAGGGTTTCTTTCAACTCGCGGGCCTGGGATAACAAGGTGCGCAGTTGTTTGGGGTTGAGTTCAGCTTCGTAACCGGCCTGAGCCACCAACCATTCAGCAATACGCCGATCGAAATCATCACCGCCTAGGGCAGAATCGCCGCCGGTGGCAACCACTTCAAACACACCCTTGTTGAGACGCAGCAACGAAATATCAAAAGTACCGCCGCCCAGGTCGTACACGGCAATCACGCCTTCCAGGGCGCTATCCAGGCCATAGGCCACCGCGGCGGCTGTCGGCTCATTTAACAGACGCAATACATTCAAACCTACCAGTCGCGCTGCATCTCGCGTAGCCTGTCGCTGAGCATCATCAAAATAGGCTGGCACTGTGATCACCACCCCATCCAGTTCACCCGCGAGGCTTTCGCTACCGCGCTGCACCAGGTTTTTTAGAATTTCTGCAGAGACTTCAACCGGGCTTACTGCACCCGCGATGGTCTGCAAGCGCACCATACCGCCATCGGTTTCGGCGAACTCATAGAGTAGCTGCGCACCAAGGCCCTTTAAGTCTTCAATGCCGCGACCCATCATGCGTTTTACCGAGATGATGGTATTGAGTGGATCTTCCTGCGCCGCGTTCATAGCGTCTAACCCCACCACAACACCGGCGTCGGTATAACGCACCACGGACGGCAGCAGGTGACTGCCATCGTGATCTGCCAGGGTCTCGGTCACACCACCACGCACACCCGCAATCAGCGAGTTGGTGGTGCCAAGGTCAATGCCCGCCGCGCGCTTACGCTGATGCGGGTCTTGTGCCTGCCCGGGTTCTGTAATCTGTAGTAATGCCATTAATAATCCAACAATTTCTCTTCCAGGTGGTCTGCCGCCTGGCGCAGCTTATTAATAAACTGCAGTTTGTAAACCACTTGCTCGGCCTTGCCTGCATCAGCGTCATAGTGCGCCGCAAACTCAAGCTGTAGGCCAGCCATTCGTGCATCAACGTCAGCTTTGAACGCATCCAGCGACTTTAAGGCGGCTTCACTATCTTCCTGCTCACCGATATCTTCGAGATGTTCTCTTAATTCAATCTGCTCCATTAAAAACATGGGATCGAGCTGCGGATTGTCTTCTATGTTTACGTCTTTTAATGCCAGCAGATAAATTGCTCTTGGCAACGGTGCGCGCAGTGTGTCGTAGGCGCTATTGATCTGTGTTGCCCATTGCAGCGACAGACGTTTTTCATGATCCGTTGCGCTAACAAATTTATCCGGGTGCACGGTCGACTGTAACTGGCGATACCGTAAGGCTAACTGATCCACGTCTAGATCAAAACTGACGGGCAGTTGAAATATCTCGAAATAGTTTTGGTTAAAGTCCACGGCAAGGGTGAGTTAGACGGTAAAGGACTCACCGCAGCCACATTGCGCAGACTCATTGGGATTTTTAAACTCGAAGCCCTCGTTCAGGCCTTCTTTTACATAATCCATTTCTGTGCCATCGACATACACGAGACTCTTCGGGTCGACATAGACTTCAACACCGTTGCTGTCGAACTTGATGTCTTCCGGTTGTGGATCATCCACGGGTTCGAGCACGTACATCAGACCCGAGCAACCCGTGGTTTTCACAGCAAGGCGTATGCCAATGCCTTTACCGCGACCCGCGAGGAAGCTGGCGACATGACTTGCTGCATTTTCTGTAAGACTAATACCCATGTTTAATCTCTTTTTCTTTTTATTTAACCGACAGCAACGTCGCTTACTTCACTGCCGTCATGTTTGTTGCGGTAATCCTGAATTGCCGCCTTGATGGCATCTTCAGCTAGTACCGAACAGTGAATCTTCACCGGTGGCAGTGCCAATTCCTCGGCAATCTCGGTATTTTTAATCGTTTCAGCCTGATCCAGAGTTCGCCCCTTTACCCACTCGGTGAGCAGAGAGCTTGATGCGATCGCAGACCCACAACCGTAGGTCTTGAACTTGGCATCTTGAATGATGCCATCGTCGCCGACTTTAATCTGCAGGCGCATAACATCGCCACAAGCAGGCGCACCCACCATACCGGTGCCCACGTCGTCGCTGTCGTCATCCATCTTGCCCACGTTGCGTGGGTTTTCGTAATGATCCAAAACCTTTTCGCCATATGCCATGATTACTCTCCTTAAATTCTTAGTGAGCTGCCCATTCGATTTTGTCCATATCGACACCGTCTTTGTACATATCCCACAGGGGTGACAGCTCGCGCAGTTTTTCTACTGATTTGCGTACCTGGGCGATCGCTGTGTCCACATCTTCTTCGGTGGTAAAGCGCCCGACGGAAAACCGCAGCGAACTATGTGCCAGCTCATCGTTCATACCGAGTGCCCTTAAGACATAGGACGGCTCAAGACTGGCCGAAGTACAGGCTGACCCAGACGATACCGCGAGTTCCGGTAACGACATGATCAGTGACTCACCTTCCACAAAATTGAAGCTGATATTAATGATGCCAGGGACGTGATGTTCAAGTTCGCCATTCACGTACACCTCTTCCATATCCTTGAAGCCTTCCCACAAGCGATCGCGGTAGGCCGTAATACGCTTGGCCTCTTCCGCCATATCATTTTGTGCCACACGAAACGCTTCACCCATGCCGACAATCTGATGGGTTGCCAGCGTGCCAGAACGCATACCGCGCTCGTGGCCGCCACCGTGCATCTGGGCTTCCAAACGAACTCTTGGCTTACGCCTGACGTAGAGCGCGCCCATGCCCTTCGGGCCATAGATCTTGTGCGCAGAAAACGACATCAGATCGACTTTTAACTCCGCGAGGTCAATAGGGACCTTGCCGGCGCCCTGCGCCGCATCCACGTGGAAAAATACTTTATTGGCTCGGGTAACTTCACCGATAGCGGCGATATCGTTTACCACGCCGATCTCGTTATTCACATTCATGATCGACACTAACAAAGTGTCTTCACGGATGGCCTCGGCAACACTTTCGGGGCTAATAATGCCATCAGAATTGGGGTCGAGATAGGTGACCTCAAAGCCTTCATGTTCCAGCTGCCGGCAGGTATCCAGTACCGCCTTGTGCTCGATCTTGGCGGTAATAATGTGATTACCCTTGCTCTTATAGAAGTGGGCAATGCCCTTGATGGCAAGATTGTCGGATTCCGTTGCGCCGGATGTCCAGACGATTTCCCTGGGATCACAGTTCACCAGATCGGCAACCTGGCGCCGGGCAATTTCCACGGCTTCTTCCGCTTCCCAGCCAAATTTATGCGAACGACTGGCAGCATTGCCAAACTTGCCCTCGGCAAGCAGACATTCACTCATCTTTTGCGCCACACGGGGGTCAACCGGTGTGGTAGCTGCGTAGTCTAGATATATCGGTTCTTTCATGGTCCTGCTGCTCCTACTATGCGCTGTCTTATACGATTTCCTGAGATGGCAATCGGATTCTGTCATTCACCATCGCATCCTGTCGCGCGGCGACTTTTTGTACTTCACGTTTCTCAATAATGCTGGCGAGATTAATGTTGCTTAAAAACTGATGGATCTCACCGGAAAGGTCTGCCCACAACTCATGAGTCAGACAGGTCTCACCATGCTGGCAGTCTGCCCGACCGGAACATTTCGTGGCGTCGACATTCTCATCTACTGAATCGACAATGGACGCAATGGAAATGTCCTGCGGCTGTTGATTCAGACGATAGCCACCGCCTGGGCCGCGAACGCTTGCCACCAGATCACGGCGCCGCAATTTGGAAAAAAGCTGCTCTAGATAGGACAGACTGATGCCCTGACGCTCGGATATGTCCGCTAGGCTAATGGGCCCCGCATTGTCATGCACAGCGAGATCCAGCATCGCGGTGACGGCATATCTTCCTTTGGCGGTTAATCTCATGTTTTACCCTTTACCCTTTACCCTTTACTTGTTTGTAAAACTTTCTGTAACACCCAGCGGGCCGCGCATTATGCAATACCCGACTAATTCAGTCAACTATATACCCGACCATTTTAGTCAAGTATTAGAGAATCACAAGTCCCTATTAGACTGATTGGTTATTTGGATGTAATTACTTGCTCAGACGATTCACGGCGGTCAGAAAACCGCGCAGGATATTGATCTCCATCTGGTCTGGGCGAATGCGGTTAAACAGCCGTCTGACGCGGGATAGGAGCTGGCGAGGAGTCTCGGGATCATGAAACCCCACCTGGATCATGGTTTCCTCCAGATGCTTGTACATATGTTCCATATCACCCGCATTGGCATAGTCTATATCCCAGCGCTGATCGGTGACTGGCACCTGTTTGGCCTGCAATAACTCGTAACAGATCACCTGCACCGCCATCGACAGATTCAGCGAGCTATAGGCCTCACCGGTGGGGATATTCACATGAAAATGGCACTGCTGCAGTTCCTCATTGGTGAGCCCGTGATCCTCACGGCCAAACAAAATCGCCACCTTGTGCCCGGCCGCCTGCTCGGCAACCACCTTGGCACCACAACCCTTCGGGTCGAGCATAAGCCACGGTATACGACGATCCCGCGCTGAGGTACCAATCACCAGCTGACAATCGGCAATGGCCTCTTCGACACTGTTCACCACGCAGGCATTCTCGAGCACATCCGCCGCCGACACCGCACGCGCCTTCGCCTTCTCGCTCGGAAACTCTTTCGGTTTCACCAGCGTCAGCTCGGTAACGCCCATATTCTTCATCGCCCGTGCAGCCGCACCCACATTACCGGGATGCGATGTTTCCACCAGGACGATACTCAAGTTTGGGAAGAGGTTTGATTCCATACGCGGAGTTTACATCAAGTTGTAGGGCGTTTTTCAATAGGTTTGCTGGTATGATGCCGCGGCTTTAATTACCGAAAAACACTATGCAACCCATGGCCAATATCGCACTGCGCACAGCGCGGCAAGCGAGCACTCATATCTCTCGAGCCTTTGATCGCCCTGATCTTTTAAAGATTTCAGAAAAGGCGCACAACGACTTCGTGACCAACGTCGACCGTGAAGTTGAGTACCTGATTGTTGAGGCGTTGAAGACGACCTACCCGGATCACAACATCACCGGTGAGGAATCGCGCAACAATCAGGTGCATGAGGATGCAGAATACGAGTGGATTATTGACCCCATCGACGGCACCTTAAATTTCCTGCGCCAGGTGCCGCACTTCTGTGTGTCTATTGCCTGCCTGCACAAGGGCAAGCTCGAGCACGGTGTCATTGTTGACCCAATGCGTAACGAAGAATTTGTGGCCAGCCGCGGCCAGGGTTGCCAGTTAAACGGCCATCGCGTACGCGTTAGCCCGAAAGAAGAACTTGATGGCGCCATGATCGCGACCGGCGGGCCCATTCCCGACCCCGATGCTCATAGCCAGCTCTACGCACAAATGCTGCGTGAAAAAACCAAAGTACGTCATACCGGCAGCGCCTGCCTCGACCTTGCTTACGTCGCGGCTGGCCGCATGGATGCCCTGTGGCTGCACGACCTGAAGCCCTGGGATTTAGCTGCGGGTGTACTCATGATCTCTGAGTCGGGTGGTTTGATCGGTGACTTTGCGGGTGGTGCAGAATATATGAAGTCCGGCAATATCGTTGCTGGCACGCCTAAGTGTTTTAAGGGCCTCGCACCGTTAGTGAGGAAGTTTCTAGCCTAAGCTTAAAAATTCTGCGGTGGCGGATTCGGGTCGTCAATACCTTCTTTAACCGGTATCGCTAAATCTTCCTTGGAGATACCCAGAATCATCAGCATATTGGCGGCGATGTAGATCGACGAGTAGGTCCCAACCAACACGCCAATAATCAAACCGATGGCAAAGCCTCGGATCAGTTCACCCCCCAGTATCAGCAAGGCAAACAATACTAGCAAGGTCGTAAACGATGTGACTAAAGTGCGACCCAGGGTCTGATTGAGCGACGTATTGATAATGTCTACGGGTTCACCACGGCGCAGCTTACGAAAGTTTTCCCGGATACGGTCTGACACCACGATGGTGTCGTTGAGCGAGTAGCCGATGACCGCCAATAGCGCCGCTAATACCGTTAAATCAAAGTCCCAACGCACGACAGAGAAGATACCTAAGGTAATCATCACATCATGGAACAATGCCGTGACCGCGCCGATGGCAAATTTGAACTGAAAACGAAACGCGACATACAGCAGCACCATACCCAGCGCCGCCATCATACCCATGCCACCCTGGTTGGTGAGCTCTTGACCGACTGCGGGGCCGACAAATTCAGAACGCCGCAGGGAGACTTCTGAATTAGCATCCGCCTTCAGTGTTGCAATAATACGATCACCCAGCGTGGCATTCTCTTGAGTCGTGAGTTCCTTTTGCGGAGGTATGCGTACCAGGATGTCTTTGTCTGACCCGAAATACTGCACGACATGCCCGTCGTAGCCCGCGGCACTCAATTCATTACGAATCGATTCCGGACTGACAGGGTCTTCATAAGCCACTTCCACCAGCGTGCCGCCGGTAAAGTCCAGGCCCCATTCCACCTGGTTAATGCCCAGTGATATCGCGCTAAGCAGCACCAGCCCGGCCGACACGCGCCCGGCAATGACGCGATATCGCATAAAGTCGAAAGTAAGATCAGAAAGTGCCATCAGATCATCAGCCTATTCACGTTTCGACCACCATAGATCAGATTAATAATGGCCCGGGTGCCCATAATGGCGGTAAACATAGACGTTAAAATACCGATAGAGAGGGTCACCGCAAAGCCTTTAATAGGCCCGGTGCCGATACTGTATAGAATCACCGCCACGATCAGCGTCGTGAGGTTAGCATCCATAATGGTGACAAAAGCCCGCTCGAAGCCGGCATTGATGGCCGCCTGGGGCGACATCTTATTCTTAAGCTCCTCACGGATACGCGAGAAAATCAGCACGTTGGCATCCACAGCCATACCCACGGTCAACACGATGCCCGCAATACCCGGCAGCGTTAAGGTGGCCGACAGGCTCGACATCACCGCCACCAGGATCACCAGGTTCACGGCGAGCGCGATATTGGCCGCGATGCCAAACACCCGGTAGTAAAACAACATAAAGGCCAGCACCAGCGCCAGACCGACAGTCACCGAGATTGCCCCCTGCTCAATATTCTCGGCACCGAGGCTCGCACCCACGGTTCGCTCTTCTGCGATAAACATATCCGCGGCCAGCGCACCGGCACGCAGTAGCAAAGACAGCTCGCGCGCTTCACCGGAATCAAGCCCGGTGATTCTGAATTTCACACCGAGAGCCGCCTGCACCGTAGCGAGGCTAATCACTTTACGTTCGATATAGGGCACCGTGGTGCGTACTTCCACGCCATCTACCATGTCGTACTTTTCACGGGTCTTGGTCTCAATAAAGATCACCGCCATGCGCCGGCCAATATTATGCCGAGTGGCACGATGCATCAGCTCGCCGCCATCACCATCCAACGTGATATTGACCTGGGGTAACCCGGAATCCGGATCAAAGCCCACCTGGGAGTCAAACACGCGATCACCGCGCAGGATAACGTCTTTCTCGATCGCCGCCGTGCGACCTTCATATTCATAACTTAGAGTAGTACTACGCGGCGCATCGGGCAGCGCCTCCATCCGAAATTCGAGGGTAGCGACCTTGCCGAGAATTTTCTTGGCTTCCGCCGTATCCTGAACACCAGGCAGATCGACCACAATGCGATTGCGACCCAGACGCTGCACCAGTGGCTCAGCCACACCTAACTCATTGACCCGATTACGAATTGTCTGCAGGTTCTGCGAGACCGCAAAGTCTTCCATCTCTTTCACAGAATTTGCCGTCACCGTTAACTGCACAAAGGGCGAGGTGTCTTCCCCGGAAACAATGTCGAACTCACGATAAGCATCGGTGATTTTTGTTTTGCCGCGATCGCGCAGATCTTCATTGGCGAAGTTAAACTTCAACATACCCGGCCCCGGCTCTTCGACGCCGGTATAGCGGATGGGATCATCACGATCCCTGAACATGCGTTTGATTTCCTGCTCCATGCCACCGACACGATCAGCAATAGCTTTCTCGGTATCGACTTCCATCAGAAAGTGCACACCACCACGCAGATCAAGGCCATACTTCATGGGCTCTGCGCCAATAGAGCGCAGCCAGTCTGGCGTTGTGGGCGCAGAATTTAACGCCACAATATAGGTATCCGGCAGATCAAACAGAGCGCGCTGCACCACATCTTTGGCCCGCAGCTGTGATTCATCATCATAAAAACGGATCAGCGCTTTGTTATCTTCAAGCACCGCACCAAAGTGCTCGATGTTATTTTCTCTTAACGCAAAGGTCAGTGCATCGAGCGCCGGGTTCTCAACTATCTGCGCGGTATTTTCCGCTGAAACCTGAATGGCAAAGTCTGGTGGGAAAATATTCGGCAGGGCATACACAAAGCCCCAGCTCACCACACAGATGATCAGTAAATTTTTCCAGAGGGGATAGCGATTTATCAAGAGAATCCTAGATGGACTTAATAGTGCCTTTGGGTAGCGCCGCCGAAACCGCGCCTTTCTGCAGCTTGAGCTGCACCTTGTCGGCGACTTCAATCACCAGGTACTGATCTTCCACTTTCACGATCTTACCGATCAGCCCGCCATTGGTAACTATCTCATCACCTTTAGCAAGACTTGATACCAGATCGCGATGTTCTTTGGCACGCTTGCTCTGCGGGCGCCATATGATGAAGTAAAACACCAGGCCAAAGGCAACAATGATAAAGATATCGTACCCCCCCCATATTCCCCCGGGTGCAGCATCAGCCGCCATGGCCGATGAGATAAAAAAGTCGCTCATTAATACTCCAGTTGTCTCGATTGCGCGCGTATTGTCCACGAATCAGGCGCGTTGTGCACCTTCATATGTCGGGCGTCGTGCCCCAACCCTCGTAGATAGCCTCGATATGGTCATTCAAACCGCCTTTTTCAATAGCCGAACGCAAATCCGCCATCAAATGCAGGTAATAATGCAGGTTATGCTGGGTGTTGAGTACCGCGCCCAACATCTCGCCACATTTATCCAGATGATGCAGATAGGCCCGGGAAAAATGCGTGCACGTATAACAGTCACAGCGCGCATCCAGCGGCCCGGTATCTGTCTTATGCACCGCATTACGTATCTTCACAACGCCCGCAGATGTAAAGAGGTGGCCATTGCGTGCATTCCGGGTCGGCATCACACAATCCATCATATCCACGCCACGCCGCACACACTCCACCAGATCACCCGGGGTGCCCACGCCCATCAAATAGCGCGGCTTATCTACAGGCAGCTTAGGCGCCACAGTAGACAACACTTCCATCATTTCAGACTTCGGCTCCCCGACGGACAACCCGCCAATGGCATAACCGTCAAACCCAATATCCGTTAAGCCCATGAGCGAGGCTTCACGCAAACCCTGATACACCCCACCCTGCACAATGCCAAAGAGCGCATTGTCGGCACTGGTAAACGCCTTCCTACTACGTTCCGCCCAGCGCAAAGACAATTCCATCGACACACGCACCGCTTTTTCATCCGCCGGGTACGGCGTACATTCATCAAACACCATGGCGATATCCGAATTCAGACTCTGTTGAATCGCCATCGAAGATTCCGGGGATAGAAATACTTCATCACCATTAATAGGCGAACGAAAGGTCACCCCTTCTTCACTGATCTTGCGCAGATCCCCTAGTGAAAACACCTGAAAGCCGCCGGAGTCCGTTAAAATCGGCGCATCCCAGCCCATAAAGCCATGCAGACCGCCATGCTGCTCTATCGCAGCAGTGCCCGGCCGCAACATCAGGTGAAAGGTATTACCGAGCAATATCTGCACACCAATATCGTTCAGCGCATCCGGCGCCAGGCCTTTAACAGAGCCATAAGTACCACAGGGCATAAAGATTGGTGTTTTAACTTCGCCATGGGCCAACTGCAGCGAGCCAGCACGGGCCTCACCATCGGTATGAGTAACATTGAATTCCATCAGAAAAAAATCGTTATCGCGTAATCAACATGGCGTCACCATAACTGAAAAAACGATAGGATTCCGCTATCGCCACCCGATAGGCCTCA
>Ga0302127_10002740_pt1 | contig 10657 bp, 10 predicted proteins | sample CB4_SCM_MG_FD_204452 | JGI IMG/M metagenome (GOLD analysis project Ga0302127, IMG submission 204452) | Marine microbial communities from Western Arctic Ocean, Canada - CB4_SCM | ecosystem: Environmental > Aquatic > Marine > Oceanic | place: Canada: Western Arctic Ocean | collected 2017-09-24
ATTTAGAAAATGTGCGCAGGATAACAAACAAAGCCTAAGTATTTGATTTTACATAAAAATTGGCGGAGGGGGTGGGATTCGAACCCACGATACAGTTTCCCGTATACACGCTTTCCAAGCGTGCGCCTTCGGCCACTCGGCCACCCCTCCCAGCACAAGAACCTAGAAGAGCGCGAACTATAAGCACGGCATTGCGAATTGCAACTGACGAAAGCTGCACCTCCATTGCTAAACCCTACTAAATCCGTAGGGTTGTGGGATGGTTTTTGGGCGCACTTTGGGGTGGGTGTTTTTGGTTGGGGCGTTGTTCGCTGTGGCCAACGACGTTGCTCTGTCCGTCAAGGCCGGGACCTACGTTTCCATGGCCTTAGGGGAACTGTGGCACAACGTTCAACCCATCAGTCTGCTGACGGTCCAAGATTGGATTCGACAGGAAGACTATCTGGGCCTGCCGTGGCTGTGGGATCCCGGCATCACCACCGTATTGCTGTGGCCAGGGTGGGCCGTTTTGGGTGTAACGGGTGGCGGGATGCTGTTCTTGTTTCGCCGTCGCCCGCGCTGAATAGGCGCTTTATAATGCTTTAGTCGCTGTCCATTTTTAGGGCAGCGATGAAGGCTTCTTGGGGGATTTCCACCTTGCCAAAGGTGCGCATGCGCTTCTTCCCCTTTTTTTGCTTTTCCAGCAATTTACGCTTGCGAGAGATATCGCCGCCATAGCATTTAGCGGTCACGTCTTTGCGCATAGCCCGCACGGTTTCCCGTGCAATGATGCGCCCGCCCAACGCCGCTTGGATAGCAATTTGAAACATTTGCCGGGGGATTAATTCCTTTAGTCGTTCGCACAACGCCCGGGCCCGGGATTCGGCGCTGGCCCTATAAACCACCATGGACAACGCATCCACTGGGTCACCATTGACCATGATAGTCATGCGAACCAGATCGCCTTCGCGGTAGCCTTGGACTTCGTAGTCAAAGCTGGCGTAACCGCTAGTGCCGGATTTCAGGCGATCATAAAAATCAAACACCACTTCGTTTAGAGGTAATAGATACGTAACCACCGCGCGGTTTCCCGCGTACCCCAGACTGACTTGTTCCCCTCGGCGGCCTTCGCACAGCTTCAACACCGATCCCAAATATTCTTCGGGAACTAAAATGGTTGCTAAAATCCATGGCTCTTCCAGATGATCGATGTGCACCGGGTCGGGCATGTCCACGGGATTGTGCAGTTCCGTGACTTTCCCTTTGATGTCATGAATTCGGTACACCACGCTGGGGGCCGTGGCTATCAGATCCAAGTCGAATTCCCGGGACAAGCGTTCTTGGACAATCTCTAAATGCAGCAGCCCCAAGAACCCGCAGCGGAACCCCAACCCCAAGGCGGCGGAACTTTCCGCTTCAAAATGAAAGCTCGAATCGTTCAACTTTAGACGCGTCAGGCTTTCGCGCAGTCGCGGATAATCCCCAGCGTCGACCGGAAACAGGCCGCAAAACACCACCGGCACACTGGGATTAAACCCCGGCAGGGGCGCATCAACAGGGTTGCGGTCAGATGTGATGGTGTCACCGACGGAAGTCTCGGAGACCTCTTTGATCCCCGACGTGTAGTAGCCGATTTCGCCCGGACCTAACTGTTTTCCGGTTTCAGGTTTTGGCAGAAAGGTGCCCACCTGTTCCACGTAATGGGCGGTGCCGGCGGCCATCATACGCACCTTCATGCCCTTGGTTAGAACCCCGTCGCGGACCCGCACCAAAATCACCACGCCCAAATAGGCGTCGTACCAAGAATCCACCAACAACGCCGAGAGGGGTGCAGTTTCATCGCCGTTGGGGGGTGAAATCCGGTTGATCAAGGCCTCTAACAATTCCGGCACCCCATCGCCCGTCTTTGCCGAAATGGAAATAGCATCGGAGGCGTCCAGGCCAATCACATCAGTGATTTGCTGCTTCACACGCTCGGGTTCAGCCGACGCTAAATCGGTCTTGTTCAGCACCACAATGATTTCGTGATCGGCTTCCACTGCCAAATAGGCATTTGCTAATGTCTGCGCTTCCACCCCTTGGCTGGCATCCACCAATAATATAGAGCCTTCGCACGCCGCCAAGCTGCGGGACACCTCATAGGAAAAATCCACGTGGCCCGGAGTATCCATCAAGTTTAGAATATAGTGTTCGCCGCCTTTAGAGGTGTATTTCAAGCGCACCGTTTGGGCCTTGATGGTGATGCCACGCTCGCGCTCGATGTCCATGGAATCCAGAACCTGGTCCTGCATGTCCCGGGATTCCAGGCCTTCGCAAGCCTCGATCAATCTATCTGCCAGGGTCGATTTTCCGTGGTCAATGTGGGCGATGATGGCAAAGTTGCGGATGTGGGAAGGTTTGATAGCGCCCATCAGGTTCTAAGAGTGCCTCCGGTAGCCTCGGTCACAGCGGCCACAATCTTTGCGCCGATGGCTTCGATCTCAGCGTCAGTGAAGGTTTGTTCAGTGGGCTGCAAGCGCGCAGAGATGGCAATAGATTTTTGACCATCGGGCACGCCAACGCCCGTGAATACATCGAATAGCGTCACATGGATGATAGAGAGGTCAGCCCGTTGCGCGGCGTTTATGGCGTCGGAGGCCCGCACATCCGCGTCCATTAAAAACGCGAAATCCCGTTCGACGGCGGGCAGGTCCGGTGCGGAATAGCCCGTCTTTGCAGTCTTGACCTTGCCCTTTTTAGATTTTGGCTGAGGGATCGAATCCAAGAACACCTGGAACGCCACGGCAGGGGTTTTTATCCCTAAAGCAGCCAACACACCGGGATGTAATTCCCCGAAAAACCCCAGAGAATTTTGAGGCCCCAATTGGATGCTCCCCGATCGGCCAGGGTGGTACCAGGCGGGTGCCGTGGCTTCGACCTTGAGCTTGGCCACGGGTGCCCCACCTGCGGCCAACGCCGCCAGGGCATCCGCCTTTGCATCAAAGGCATCGGCCGGTCGTGTTTTTACACTCCATTGTCGAGGGACGGCGGAGCCAATCCGCACGCCAGAAGCTTCGGTAAATTGGTCGTCGGCACTGGTCCCAGAATACGCCGGACCGACTTCGAACAATCCAAAGTTTTCAGCACCGCGATCCAGATTGCGCCCCGCCGCCGCCAATAGATTGGGCAGCGCGCTGGGGCGCATAGCGTCCAATTCCGAGCTGATGGGGTTGGCGAGCCGCAAGGCTTGGCTGCCGCCGCCAAATTGCTCCGCTAATTTCTGTGATGTGAACGACCAAGTCACGGCTTCCAACAGACCCTGGGACGCCAAGGCACGGCGGGCAGCGCGGGCACGCAATTGCCGTGGCGTCAAAACCGGCTGAGCGATGGCCGACTTGCCGCGCAAAGGTACCGACGGGATTTTATCGAATCCGTGGACCCGGATGACTTCTTCCACCAAATCCGCTTCGCCTTCAATGTCAGATCGCCACGGCGGCACGGTCACATCGAAAGGCTCGGCACTCTGGTCAACGGAAAATCCCAAACGTTCTAAAATTTCTGCGGACTGTTTACCGGTCAATTCAATGCCACCCAATGCGGCAACGCGGCCCGGGCGCAGGGTTACAGTTTTTTCCCAAGCCGGGATTTCCCCAGCCGTCACCAATTCGCTGGCTTCGCCGCCACACAGCTCCAACACCATCCGGGTCGCTTCTTCCAATCCCGGTACCGTGAATTCAGGATCCAGCCCCCGTTCGAACCGGTACCGGGCATCGGATTCAATTTGATAGCGACGCCCAGTGGTAGCCGTGCGCAAAGGATCGAACAGGGCAGATTCAATAAATACGGTTTTGGTCTCAGACGTGCAGCCCGTGGACTCACCGCCAACGACCCCTCCCATGGACACTGGTCCACCATCGTCGGAGATGACCGTTACTTGGTCATCCAGTTCGTATTCCTTGCCGTCCAACGCCAAAACTTTTTCACCTGTCTTGGACAATCGTACATGCAACCCGCCATCTAATTTATCAACGTCAAACACGTGCAGGGGCCGCCCATAGGCAAAGGCCATGAAATTGCTGATGTCTACCAAAGCCGAAATGGGGCGCAGGCCGATTGCTTGTAAACGCTCTTGCAGCCACGCTGGACTTGGACCGTTTTTCACCCCGCGCACCGTCCGGCCAACGAAATAGGGACAAGCCGTCGGGCCGTCGGCGTTCTTTTTGAACCGCAATACGATGCTGACAGGGCTTGGAAATTTTCCCGGGATCGCTTGGATGCCATGCTCTTTGAACGTGCCCAGACCACCCGCAGCCAAATCCCGAGCGATGCCATTCACCCCTAAACAATCTTGGCGGTTGGGAGTAATGGCGATATCGATCACCGGATCGTCCCGTCCAGAAATTTTCGAGAACGGCTCGCCTACAGCAACGTCGTCACCCAATTCGATGATGCCGTCGTGTTCATCGGACAGACCTAATTCCCGTTCGGAGAGCAACATGCCGTTACTTTCAACACCGCGAATTTTTGATTTGCGCAGCTTGATACCGGTGCCGGGAATGTATGACCCGGGCGGTGCAAACACCCCAACCAATCCAGTGCGGGCATTGGGTGCGCCGCAAACCACCTGGATCATACCGTTGTTAGTTTCCACAGTGCAGACTTGCAGACGGTCGGCTTCAGGATGCGGCTTTGCTTCGATCACCTTTGCGGTAGTGAAGGCCGCCATGGCCACTGTTGGATCCGTGACACCCTCCACTTCCAATCCCAAACTGGTGAGGGAGTCCGTGATGGCGTCCAACGATGCGTCGGTATCAAGATGGTCGCGCAACCAACCAACCGTGAATTTCATCGGACCAGCCCCGCCGCCAAGCTGGGAACATCCAACGGATCAAATCCGTAATGGCGCAACCAACGCACATCCCCATCGAAAAACGATCGTAAATCGGCGATGCCATATTTCAGCATAGCGATTCGGTCTATGCCCAAACCAAATGCAAAACCCTGCCATGTATTGGGATCCACGCCAGCATGTTTCAGAACTTTTGGATGGACCATGCCGCATCCCAAAATTTCTAACCAATCGTCGCCGCCACCGATGTGCAATTCCCCATTGACCCGGGAGCAACCTATATCCATTTCAGCCGACGGTTCTGTGAACGGAAAATGGCTGGGTCGAAATCGAAAAGGCAAATCTTCAATGCCAAAAATGGTGCGGGCAAAATCAACCAGGCAACCTTTTAGGTGACCCATGTGGATGTCTCGGTCGATGGCCAAGCCTTCGATCTGATGGAACATGGGCGTGTGGGTTTGATCGGAATCGCTGCGATAGGTGCGCCCCGGGGCAATAATGCGATAGGGCGGTTCGGTCGACTGCATGTGACGAATTTGAACCGGCGAGGTGTGGGTGCGCATGACCAACTTCTCTTCGTTGGCTTCCTGATCCAAATAAAATGTGTCGTGCATTTGCCGAGCGGGGTGTTCCGGCGGAATGTTCAGGGCGGTAAAATTATGGAAATCATCTTCGATGTCTGGACCTTCCGCCACGGCGAATCCCATGTCGGCAAAAATAGCGGTGATTTCTTCCATAACCTGGCTGATCGGGTGAATTTTTCCAGCTGGCCCTGGCCGCACCGGCAAAGTGACATCAACAGTCTCGCCGCCAAGGCGGGCCAGCATTTCCAATTGGTCCAATTCGGAACGGCGACTGTCCAGCGCCGCCGCCACTTTGTCCTTGGCCTGGTTGTATCGTTGACCAAGAGCTTTGCGATCTTCCGGTGCAGTTTGGCCCAGGGTTTTCATGAGGCCCGTCATTCCGCCCTTGCGCCCTAGGGCAGCCACCCGCAAATCCTCCAGAGTGGCGGTGTCGCCAGCAGCAGAGATCTGGGTCAGAAAACTCTCGGTAATCGTGTCAACGTCATCCATGGCTGCATCCTAACGGAATTTCCCGACCGCTAAAGTCCAGAGTCGGCCAAAGAAAAGGGCCTTGTGCGGCCCTTTGGTCGAATCGGTTAGGCTGCGCTGGGCCTAAGCGGCTGCTGCCAAGGCTGACTGAACTTCCTCAGCCAGGGACTTAAAGGCCTCAGGGTCACGCACCGCAATGTCGGCTAGAACTTTGCGGTCCAACTCGATGCCTACAACCTTAAGGCCGTTGATAAAGCGCCCATAGGTCAACCCATGAATCCGAGCCGCAGCGTTAATCCGTAGAATCCACAGCCGACGAAATTCGCGCTTACGGGCACGACGGTCGCGATAGGCGTATTCCCCCGCCTTTTCGACCCGCAAACGCGCAATGCGGATATTAGATTTGCTGCGACCGCGGAAACCCTTGGCGGCCTTAAGAATCTTTGCGTGACGCGCCCGGCGGGCTGCAGCATGTGTGGAACGAGACATTGTTAAACCCTGCTAGCCATATGGAATAAGTTTTTTCACGTTCTTGGCGTCTTGGGGTGCCAAAATCCGTGTGCCACGGCTGTTGCGCAGCTGCTTGTTGGTACGTTTGATCATACCGTGCTGTTTTCCAGCCTGGCTAGCGCGCACTTTGCCACTGGCAGTCAGGCTGAAGCGCTTCTTCGCGCCGCTTTTAGTTTTAAGTTTTGGCATTGGTCAAAATCCTTAGTCCCGGCGCGCACGTAGGAACCGGAAGGCATCGGTTTATAGCCACTGAGCCGCTGTTACGCAAGGATTGTACGCGGTCCAGAGCAAAATCATTTCTTTAGCATTAGCCCCACGCAGCATTACATATGGACAACTATTCATTTCTGCTTGGCAAGTGGACCCGCCAGACACCAGCGAATAAATCGGCCTAGAGCGGCGCTAGAGCCACAGCTCCTTTGCGGAGCAATCAGAACAGCCCCCCATTATTGGGGCGCAATAACCATGGTCATTTGGCGGCCTTCCATGGTGGGAAATTGTTCGACCTTGGCGACCTCCGCCAAATCATCCTGGACCCGAGTCAGCACGGTCAGGCCGCGTTCCTGGTGGGCCATTTCCCGGCCACGAAATCGCAGGGTGACTTTGACTTTATCGCCTTCGCCCAGAAACTTTTGCATAGACCGCATTTTCACATCGTAATCGTGCGTATCAATGCCGGGGCGCATCTTGATCTCTTTGATGCCGATGGTTTTTTGCTTCTTGCGCGCGGTACTCGCCTTCTTCTGTTCCTCGAATCTGAATTTTCCAAAATCGAGGATCTTGCAGACCGGCGGATCAGAATTTGGTGAGATTTCGACAAGATCAAGGCCCGCGTCGACGGCCACTTGCTTGGCCTCTTCGGTGCTACGGACTCCAACGTTCTCGCCGGTTGCGTCGATTAATCGCACTTCTGCGACTGTTATGAATTGATTGACGCGCGGCCCCTTGCGCGTGGGCGGCGTTATTGCTGAGCGTTTAACGATCTACGCACCTCATTCGTTTCCCTGCACTCCTGTTCAATATCACGTGGCTGCTTGGCCCGGAATTCGTGCCTCGACGACGAGTGTATCCACAGCATCCCGAAGCGCAAGAACTTCTTGGCGCTTACTGCCCAGGCGGCGCACCGAAACCGTGCCATCATCGGCTTCGCGCTGACCTATGGCCAAGATCGCCGGAACTTTCGCCAACGAATGTTCGCGGACCTTGTAATTAATTTTCTCGTTGGTTAGGTCCAGATCTACCCGCAGGCCTGCAGCACGAAGCTCAGCGGCGACCGTTGATGCGTATGTGTCGCCGTCCTGAGTAATTGTCGCTACCACCACCTGGGTTGGTGCCAGCCACAACGGGAACGCCCCAGAATGGTGTTCAATCAAAATTCCAGCAAACCGTTCCAGTGATCCCAAAATAGCTCGATGCAACATCACCGGCCTGTGGCGTTGTCCATCCTCACCGATGTAATTGGCATCCAGCCGTTCAGGTAAGACAAAATCGACCTGCAACGTGCCGCATTGCCAATCTCGGCCAATAGCATCCGTCAAAATAAATTCCAGTTTAGGGCCATAAAAAGCCCCTTCTCCGGGATTTAATCCGATTTCAATGCCGGTGGCCTCGGCGGCCTCGGTCAACGCCCCCTCGGCCTGATCCCAAACTTCGTCTGTGCCGGCCCGCACCTCTGGCCGATCAGCGAAGTTGATTTTCACGTCTTCGAAGCCAAAATCTTTGTAGACATCCAGCAACAGGCGGCAAAATGCCTCGGTTTCCGGGGTGATTTGCTCCCGAGTGCAAAAGATATGGGCGTCGTCTTGGGTGAATTGGCGCACCCGCATCAATCCGTGCAGCGCCCCGGACGGCTCATACCGATGGCAGCCACCAAATTCCGCCATGCGCAAAGGCAGGTCCCTGTAACTGCGCAGACCGGTTTTATATATCTGCACATGGCCCGGGCAATTCATGGGCTTCAGGGCAAACGTACGTTCTTCAGATTCCGTCGTGTACATGTGTTCGCCGAACTTTTCCCAATGGCCGGAAGTTTCCCACAATTTGCGGTCCATCAATTGAGGGGTTTTGACTTCCACGTATCCGGCATTATCCAGGCGACCGCGAATGTAATTCTCCAAAATCCGATAAAGCGTCCAGCCTTTTGGGTGCCAGAACGCCATCCCGGCGGCTTCTTCCTGAAAATGAAACAGATCGAGCTGTTTGCCCAGACGCCGATGATCGCGTTTTTCCGCTTCTTCGATGCGGTGCAAATAGGCGTCTAATTCCTTGGGTGTGCGCCAAGCGGTGCCGTAAATGCGTTGCAGCATTTCATTGCGCGAATCCCCACGCCAATAGGCTCCGGCCAATTTGGTCAGCTTGAATGCGCTGCCCAGCTTACCGGTAGACGGCAGGTGCGGCCCTCGGCACAGATCGATAAAATCACCCTGGCGGTACAAGGTGATTTCTTCCGCAGCCGGCAAGGCTTCAATAATCTCGGCCTTATAGTGCTCACCCATCTCCTTAAAAAATGCGACCGCCTTGTCGCGACCCCACACTTCACGGACCAGGATTTCATCGCGGCCAACGATTTCTCGCATGCGCGTCTCGATGGCTTCCAGATCTTCCGGAGTGAACGGTTCCGCTCGGGAGAAGTCATAGAAAAAGCCATCTTCGATGGACGGCCCGATCGTCACTTGAGTCTTCGGAAACAGCTCTTTGGCCGCTTCGGCCATGATGTGTGCGGCATCGTGGCGCAACAGGCCGAACACCGTTTCGTCGTCGTCGCGCATAGTGACAATAGACACATCAGCGTCATGATCGATGGCCCGGGATAAATCCCACAAGTCGCCGTCCACCCGCACCGCAATAGCGGCCTTGGCCAAACCAGGGCCAATCGCCCCGGCAATGTCGGCCCCTGACACGGGTCCGTCGAAATTGCGGACGCTTTTGTCCGGAAGGGTGATCGCAACCACGGCTAAAAATCCAAATTTCTATTTGTTGATGACTTTGTTGATGACAAGGTCGGAAACGCTGGGGAAGGTACGGGGAATTAGGCCTGAGTCAACCACAGTCACTGATCCAGGACTTCCAAAGCCGGGCGGGCCACTTCGTCCACGCTGAGATTTCCCAGCTTCGGAATTTGGATGACCAGCACATGGCCCCCCCGTGGGGCGCACAAAGCCGGGTCCGATGCGTCCGAAAAAAGCACGATGGACCTGCACCCCACTGCCGCCGCCATGTGCATGGGCCCGGTATCGTTGCCCACCGCAATGGTCGCCCCGCGGGCCAGCGCGGCGATATCTTCCAGGGTTGTTTGGCCGGTCAAATTCAGTCCGCCTACATCCGCAATCTGTCGACCAAGGGCATTCTCAGACGCTGTGCCCAACACCACAGGGCGCAGACCCGCCGCGTCAAGCCGCCCAGCCAATTCGGTAAAATGTGCGGCAGACCAGCGTTTTTCCGGCCGATGGGCAGATCCCCCCGGTACCAACAACGCATAGGGGCGACGCAGTGGAAATTTTGCCAAGTCCCCCGTCATCCAATCTAAATTTGACGGCGGCACATGGCTGATCCCAGAGACTTCAAGCTGCTCCCGCTGACGTTCCAGGGTGTGCATCGACGTACGCCGGGGATTTGTGTGGCGATGGGAGGCGCCAGGGGCAATGCCAGACCATTCAGGTTTTGGCGTGCCAAACAGGCGAAAATAAAAACTGGACCGCCCCGAGGTTTGCAAATCGTAGACCCGCTGAAACTGTCCGTCCCGAAGACGGCGATGCAGGGCGATCCATTTTCTTGGGGCAAACACGCCGGGCCGGGAATCGATCCACACGTCGTTGAACAGGCGGCTATTTTTAGCCAGCTCCTTGAACGGCGCGGTGGTCAACAGGGTAATGGTATCGGCCAAGTGATGGGATCGAATGGCCCGGAATGGGCCGGTGGACAACACAAAATCCCCCAATGCCCCGTGGCGGATCACCAAAATGCGCCGTGGGGCCTCGCCCAGGTCCGTCATCCGTTCCGGTCGCGGCCTAGAATTTCCGAATAAATGCCAAGGGTGGCATTGCACATGCGGACCACATCGAATTTTTTACGAATGCGATTACACGCCCGTTGGGTTATGGCCCGGCGCATCGCCATGTTCAGGCCCAAGGCTTCGATGATTGCGGCTCCCAGTTCCGCCGGATCCCCGGGGCGCACCAACCAACCGGTTTCACCGGGCACCACCGTTTCGCGGGATCCGCCATGATCTGTAGCCACCACCAACCGGCCCATGGCCTGGGCCTCGGCGGCCACACGGCCAAAGGCTTCG
>Ga0302127_10002744_pt1 | contig 10650 bp, 9 predicted proteins | sample CB4_SCM_MG_FD_204452 | JGI IMG/M metagenome (GOLD analysis project Ga0302127, IMG submission 204452) | Marine microbial communities from Western Arctic Ocean, Canada - CB4_SCM | ecosystem: Environmental > Aquatic > Marine > Oceanic | place: Canada: Western Arctic Ocean | collected 2017-09-24
GTTTGTCGCAGTCAATCTTAACCGCGATTGATTAATTGGGCAGGCTAAGGAAGGTGGTTACGGGCGGCTGACTACGAGGATCTGGCTAGAAGAGTCAAACGGATTTAACAACCGCATCCGCGCCTGTTTGTGCACAGAGTTCATCATCGTCGGCGTTGTCGCCACCTACGCCGATGGCGCCAATCAATATACCGTCACGGGAAATAGGTACCGCGCCCTTGGCGTATATCATATTGTTGCCTTCCAATTCGGCGATCCGCTGCATCACATTAGAAGTAGGGGGAATACCGCCGCTGTTATAACCTGTAGCGGCAGAGGTCAAGGCCTTGCCCTGACTGCCATAAATGCTGGCCCAATTGGACTTGTCCATGCGGGCAAATGCAACTAGCCGACCTCCAGCGTCCAAGACCGCGACGCAGACGGTGATATCCAGGGATTCTGCTTTGTCGAGCGCGGCTTTTACAGCAAGATTGGCATCGGCAAGACTTATGCTCATGGAAGTTCCTTTGTTTTCAATATCAAGATGAGACTATTGTGCAGTGTTTATAGTGCGAATAAAAGTTCATTTAAAGCAGTTTTTTATTATGTTACCGTGCTGAGTTCATTGCTTGGTGATTGGTTTAATGATGAATAAAATTATACGTTCCTTCGCCCTAGGTGTAATTGCGGTCCTTGTTCTAACTGCTTGTGATGATACAGGAGAGGCGCCACCGATTGCCGAGAATTCTGGTAAGTTGATTCTTTCTTCAACAAAGCCCGGTTCGCGGCTGGACCCCCACCTCGATATCCAGTGGGAAGTGTTGTATGTGCTTTCCGCTGTTTACGACACATTGATATACCAGGACGATGATAATAATTTTGTTCCTGGGTTAGCGGCCTCATGGCAAGTCTCCAATGGCGGCACTGTTTATAGTTTTCAGTTACGGGAAGATGTTACCTATCATGACGGTGAGCCGTTTAATGCCGAGGCGGTTAGGTTTAATTTCGAGCGTATTAAAAGCCTCAGTAGCCGTTCCCTTAAAGCAGCTTCATTGGTGTCGACTGTAGATACTGTTGTGGTTACGGCACCCTATACCATTGAAATCACACTCAAACATCCCGACAGCTTTTTCCTGTTTAATCTTAGCTTACCTTATATTGCAATGGTTTCACCTGCTGCCGTTAAACAATGGGGCGATGCCTACCATTTGCATCAGGCGGGCACAGGCCCTTTTATGTTTGATGAGTATAGCCCCGGTGACCGTTACCGACTTGTCCGCAATCCGGATTACCGTTGGGCGCCCGCGTTTTATCAGCACCAAGGACCGGCGTATTTGGAAGAGATTGAATGGCGGTTTTTGCCGGAACCCTCCAGCCGTGCCCCGGCATTGGAAGCCGGTGACGTCAATGTAGCTTTTGATCTGGTTCCCACAAACCTTAAGCGTATTTTGAAATCACCCCGGCACCGGGTGTCCTATGTGCACATTACCGGTCAGCCTGCTTATTGGTTTCTGAACACCCAGTTGGCGCCAACCAACGAGCTTGTGGTTCGTAAGGCCATGTTATATGCCGCTGATATGGCGGCTGGAGCCCGGGCCATTACCCGGGGTATAAGCCCGCCGGCCCATGGTCCACTGTCACGAGTAACACCTGAATATGCCCCGGAACTTGATGACCTGTATCCGCATAACCCTGACCTGGCTCGTCAACTATTGGTCGAGGCCGGTTGGATCGATAGCGATGGTGATGGTATACGGGATCGCAATGGTGTGCCGTTGCGGGTCGAATTGTCTATGGTGTCCTGGGGGCAGAGCATTCCATTTAGCATCTTATTACAGTCCCAATTACGGGAGGTGGGTATTGATGTGGGGCTGGAGACGATGGATCATGCCGTGCAGATCGAAGCCGGGCAGCAGGGTCGAAAGAACATCTCGTTTACGGGTAGTTCAGGCTATTCGGCTGCCGATTCCCTTAAACCTTTTTTCCATTCTGACAATACCGAATCAGGGTTTGCCTTTGCTAAATTCAATGATCCAGAATTGGATCGCCTGCTCGATCAGGGGGAAATTACTCTTGATGATGCGGAGCGGATAACACTCTACCAAACGGCGCAGCAACGCATTATGGATCAGGCTTTGATTTTACCAATTTATGATTTCGTGCTGCTGATCGGCGTGGACAGTCGAGTGGAAGGGCTGGAATGGCGCTCTGTCGGCCTTGTACCAACCTTTTATGAAATGCGTTTTGATGTAGGGGATCGCTAGTGGGACGCTTTATCCTACAACGAATATTGGCAGCTGTACTCGTTATCTTGGGTGTTATCACAATTACCTTTGTGCTGATGTATATGCTGCCTGGTGATCCTGCCGCCAGCATGCTGGCGCGCTCGGGTGCATCCGGGGAACAGATTGCCCAACTGAGGGCGGAGATGGGGTTAGATCGCCCGCTGTATAGCCAATATTTTTATTATATTGCCGATATGTTGAGCGGTGATCTGGGCACATCTTTGGCCAGTGATCGACCTGTGGCGGTGATGTTGCTGGAGGTTTTGCCGAAAACTTTGATCTTGGTTTTCGTTGCATTACTGATAGCTGTGCCGGTGGGCACCCTGATGGGGGTAACCGCAGCCGTTCAGCAAAATACTTGGGTCGATCGGTTACTGGTGGGGATTTCCGCGCTGGGGGTCTCAATTCCTTCCTTCTTTTTAGCCTTGATAATGATCCTGCTGTTTTCGGTAACGTTACGATGGCTGCCTGCTTCCGGGCAGGGCGGCCTTGAGCACTTGATATTGCCCACTTTGGTATTGGCCTTCGGTGCTTTCGGCACCGTTGTCCGTACCGCCCGCACCAGTATGATTGATGTACTTAAACAGGACTATATCCGTACTGCGCGTGCCAAGGGGAAAAGTGAGCAAGCAATACTCTACGGCCATGCGTTGCCCAACGCACTAGTACCCGTGGTAACAATGATTGGTTTACAGTTTGGCTGGCTGGTGTCGGGTTCATTTATTGTTGAGACGGTGTTTTCCCGACAGGGGCTTGGGTCAATGATGATTAATGCCATACTTGATAAAGACCTTCCTTTGGTGCAAGGGGCCGTGCTGTGCACCGCTATTCTGTACGTCACTCTAAACTTACTGGTGGATCTGACCTATGGTTTGATCGACCCGCGTATTCGTTACGATTAAACCGGAACCGCCATGAGCAGTATTCAAAATAGTTTGTCGCTGCCAAGACCGCAAAGCCCAGCTCGGTTGTTATTGGGGCGTCTACTGCGTAATGCCACCACAGTGAGCGCCATCACAGTGCTGATGGTGTTTGCGTTAATTGCGATTGCTGCGCCGGTTCTGGCACCCTATGACCCTTACCAAGTCTTCCCTGATCAGGCGCTATTACCGCCAGGTTATGCGCACTGGATGGGCACAGACTTACTTGGCCGGGATATCTTAAGCCGCGTCATCTATGGTGCTCGCATCTCCCTGCTGATTGGTTTTGTCTCGGTCAGTATTTCCGGGGTGGTGGGTGTAGTGTTGGGGCTGCTGGCTGGGTATTACGGTGGGCTGATTGATAATCTGGTGATGCGGTTGATTGATACCTTAATGGCTTTTCCAGGTATTTTGTTAGCACTGACCATTGTCGCGTTGTTGGGACCTGGCTTAGGTAATGTAATGATCGCAGTAGGTGTTGGCGGTATTGCCAGTTATGCACGTTTGGTGCGGGGCTCAGTTTTGTCTATCAGGGAAGAGGTTTATGTGGAGGCGGCACGTAGCACTGGGGCCCGGGACCTACGAATTATTTTTCGGCATATTCTGCCTAACGCATTACCGCCGGTACTGGTGCTGGCCAGTATGTCCTACGGTTGGGCGCTGCTAAGCGCCGCCGGGCTGAGTTTTTTGGGGCTCGGGGCGATCCCACCTGCCGCCGAGTGGGGCGCCATGTTGAGTGACGGTCGAGAATTGATGTGGGATGCACCTTGGACGGCGGTGTTTCCCGGTATTGCTATCCTTTGTATCGTGTTGGCGGCAAACTTGTTGGGTGATGCCTTGAGGGACATACTCGATCCACGGTTAAGTGTATAAATATGAAGTGTTCGTTATTGGTTAGAGCGGGCGTACTAGTTACTGATTCTGACAGTGAGCCACTGCGGAATGCCGCAGTTTGCATTCAGGAAGATCGAATCATTGCCATTGGGCCCTACCATAGCCTGCTTCAGAAGTATAAACCCGAGCGGGAGTGCGGTGGCCTTACCAACCTGGTTATGCCGGGGCTGATCAATGCTCATGACCATGGTCGTGGGCCATCCGCGTTGCAAATGGGTATTCCCGATGATCATTTGGAATCCTGGATTCTCGATTTAATGCGCCTGCCACCAGTGGATGCTTTCAATAACACAGCATTTTCAGCACTGGAACAACTTGAGAGTGGCATTACTACCACGACAAATAGTTTTTATCAGGGGTCGGACTACGCGGAAACCTTCGAGAAAACCCTTTCGGCTTATCGCCAAACAGGGATAAGGGCTGGCCTGATTCTCAGTACCCTGGATCGGAGCATTGTGGTTGAGTTACTGGAATCCGTAAAGCCGACATTGCCTGTGGCATTGCAAGGGTTTGTTTCGCAGTTGCTTACACAGCAGTCAGCCACAGATCAGACACAGTATTTCGAGTTATTAAAGCAATACCAGCAGCAACTTTCAGATGGCAGGCAATGGGTTTTGGGCGGTCCCGTATCTGTACACTGGTGTTCGCAATCTCTGTTGGAACAAATCTGGGGGGCGACCGCGGAATTGGGGCTGGCGATACAAACCCACTTACTGGAGAGCCCGTACCAGAAAAGTAGCGCGCAACGTCGTTATGGAAAATCCGCAGTTCAGTTTATGGATGAAGCAGGGTTGTTAACACCAAATTTGTCCTGCGCGCATTGTGTTCATACCACGGAAGAGGATATCCAGCGACTTTCCCGAGCGGGGGTTTCGGTCGTGCATAATGCCGGTTCTAACCTGCGTTTGCGCAATGGTGTAATGCCGCTGCCATTGATGTTAGAGCATGGCGTTAACGTTGCCCTTGGGTTGGACAGTCAGACCCTCAATGACGACGCTGATATGTTCCAGGAAATGCGTTTAGTCTCCCGTCTATACCCCCAGGGTGGTCCGGATTCACGCCAGGTATTTACTATGGCCACTATCAATGGCGCACGGGCATTAGGTATTGACGACCAAACCGGCTCTCTGGCGGTCGGTAAAAAAGCGGACCTGTTGTTAATAGATACCCAAAAAACCAAAGGCTCTTTTCTGTCGACGGGAACCGATATTTTTGACCGAATAGTGCTGCATACGCGCCCTGATGCGATAGCGGCCGTGGTGGTCGATGGTGAAGTGGTATTGTCTAACGGCAGACATTGTCGAATGGATAAAGCGGCTATAGGCCAGAAAATTGCCGAGCAGCTAGAGTTGCCGCTAAGTAAAGAGCAGCTAAGCTTCAACAGACAGATCAGCGCCATTAAACCCTACCTGCAAATGTCATTAAACGAAGCGGATGCATACGGCACCGAAAACTCTTCAACTTAACTTTCAACTTGAATAGCATTCGGTGAAAGTATTAGTATAATGAACATATGTTCATTTAGCGCACAGTAAAAGAAATAGACTGTTATGACTCAAAAACAACTTTCTATAGGCGTTCACTACGAACCCTCTGGCGTCGATCCTCATATCGGTTCTGCAGAGCTCGCCTTGCAAATGACCAACGGTGTGTTTGATACTCTAATCAATAAGACCGTAGACGGGCACTATTTGCCTGGTCTGTCCGAACGCTATGAGGTTTCTTCCGATGAATGCACCTACACTTTTTACTTACGTCGTGATGTTACTTTTCACGACGGCACACCGTTTAATGCCCAGGCGGTTAAATTTTCGCTAGACCGCGCACACGACCCTGCCAATAATTCGCAGCTGGCGGGCAGTTTGTTGGGTAGTTATCATCAATCCCACGTAATTGATGATTACACAGTGACCATTATTCTGGATGAGCCTTACGCATTATTGCTTGATGCGCTGAGTCAGGGCTGGCTGGCACCGATATCACCTACAGCGGTTGCAAAATTGGGAAAAGAGTTTGCTCGCCATCCCGTTGGAACTGGCCCGTTTGTTTTTGATCGTTGGAAAGCGGGAAAATACATCGTTATTAAGCGCAACCCCGATTACCGATGGCCACCAACGTTGGTGGCTAACCAGGGCGCTGCCCATCTGGATGAAATTATCTTCCGGTTCTTGCCGGATAATGCTGCACGTACGTCTGCGTTGGAAAGCGGTGTTGTAGATGCAATTTTCTATGTTGCCCCGGATGACTGCGCGCGGTTACGGGCCGAAGGCTCTTATTATCTGGAGACGCTTCCAATTCGGGGTATTCCCGTCTGTATGATGATGAATATCGAAAAAAGTCCCACCGATGAGTTAGCTGTACGTCAAGCCATCAGCCATGCGATGGATCGTGATGCCTTGGTCACGGAAGTTTTTCATGACGAATTTAAGCGCGCTTATGGGCCGGTTTCGCAGTTCACCCTGGGCTACAATCCCGCTGTTGAAAGCTACTACCTCTTCGACCCCGATAAGTCCGCAAACCTGTTGGATAAAGCTGGTTGGCAGTTAGAAGAGGATGGTCTGCGTTACCGCAATGGGAAGCCACTAAGTGTCGAGTTTTACGCCTTACCCGTGAATTTCTACCCACAATTTGGTGAAATCGTGACACGCCAGTTGGCTGCGGTCGGTATTTCTGTAGTTGTGCAGCTGTTAGATCCGGTGCCTTGGATCAAGGCGGGTATGCGCGGCGATCACCATTTGATTCCTCAAGGCAAATACGCAAGCTCTTCTCAATTATTAAGTTTTGTCTATCACTCCCGGCACAGCGGACCGACCGGTTATGGCTGGAGCAAACGTCCTGCGGAGCACAGCCCCGGATTTGATGACCTTATCGAGCGAGCCGAGCGGACCTTACCGACAGAAGAGTTTGTGCCATTATTTCAACAGGTGCAAAAGCATGTTATGGACGAAGCACTGGCAGTACCGTTGCACTGCAACACGAATATTGTCGCGGCCAGAAATTTTGTGCAGGGGATTAAATTCGATGCAATCGGCGCCTATCCGCTATTTCATGACACTGATTTGATCTAGACATTTCCGATTTAACCCAGTAGTAACATTAAAGTAATAGCAGAGGGAGTTCATCATGAAGGTTCGGGTTGTAATTCGTTCCCGCGAGTATCACGACTCGGTGCGCTTAATGCAGGTATCTGAGCGTATACGCAAGGAGAGAGGCGTTGACGAAGCGATTTTGATGATGGCCACTGACAACAACAAAAAAATTCTCGCTGCCTCCGGCGTACTCACCAACGAAGTTGCCGATGCTAAATCGGATGACCTGGTGGTGGCAGTAGTGGCCAGTGATGAGGCTCAGGCTGACGCGGCGATTGAAACGGCAATTGAACAATTGAGCCAGCGAGCGGCTGGGGCGGGGATAAAATATGCGCCGCGTACCCTCGAAGCGGCGCTGGCATTGAGTCCGCAATCCAATGTTGTAGTGATCTCAGTGCCGGGGGATTATGCGGCCGGTGAAGCCAGGCGAGCCCTTAATCAGGGGCTGCATGTTATGCTTTTTAGCGACAATGTTTCCCTGGAAGACGAGCTTTCCCTCAAGCAACTGGCCAACACTAAGGGCCTTTTATTAATGGGGCCAGATTGTGGTACCGCCATTATTAATGGTGCTGGACTGGGTTTCGCTAACACCGTACGGCGTGGCCCAGTGGGTGTGGTGGGTGCTTCAGGCACCGGCATTCAGGAAATCACTACTTTATTGGACCGTATGGGCATCGGTATTTCCCAGGCTATAGGGACCGGTGGCCGCGATCTAAAAGAAGCCATTGGTGGAATTACTATGATCACGGCTATTGATATGTTGGCGTCGGATCCCGCAACGGAAATTATAGTCCTCACCTCTAAACCACCCTGCAAAACAGTGGCTGATGAGGTGCTGGTCAAGGCCGAGGCTACTGGCAAAACCATTGTGGTGAACTTTCTGGGTGAGCAGTCAGCCGTCAAAAGTAGCGATACGTTAACCTTTACGGATTCTCTTGAGAGCACCGCCTTAGCGGTTGCCGGACTACTGCAAAAACCCTCTGCGCTAACCTTGCGTACGTCTGCAGAAATTGATGCTTTTGGCCAGGAGAATGCGGCCCAGTTACAGCCCTCGCAACGGTATCTGCGTGGTTTGTACGCGGGCGGTACACTCTGTTATGAAGCGCTGTTATTTCTGCAGGATAAGTTAGATGGCCTGTATTCCAATATTGCCGTCGAAACCGAGCGGCAACTGGAGGATTTGTGGACTAGCCGCGAGCATACTTTGGTGGATATGGGTGAGGATGCCTACACTCAGGGCCGCGCCCACCCCATGATTGATCCCACTTTGCGTATGCAACGCCTGCTTCAGGAGGCTGATGATTCCGAAGTTGCTCTGATACTGATGGATCTGGTACTCGGCTTCGGTGCTCACAAAGACCCCGCCTCAATTATGGTGGAGACCGTTCAACAGGCCCGGGCACAGGCTGGAGATCGTTACTTGCCGGTTGTGGTTACGGTTTGTGGTACTGAGGCCGATAGCCAATCGTTGTCGGCACAAACCAAGATTTTAGAAGATGCCGATATTACTGTTGCTACCAGTAACGCAGAAGCGGCTCGGTTGGCGGCGGCTTTATTCGGAGCGTGCAATGAATAACACTACCAATGAATTATTTGCTGGCGAAATCAAAGTTATAAATATCGGCTTGGAATTGTTTACCGACACATTGACACAACAACAGGTAAAAGTGACCCATGTACAGTGGGAGCCACCCGCACAAGGTGACCCGGAACTCATGAGTTTGCTGGATGATTTACTCTGATGCAACAGGGGTTGCCGTGCGGAGAAGACGACTATGACACTTTAATCGAGGAATGTTTTTTTGGATATTAAGAGCAAAATTGAACAGGCTAACCAACAGACCATGGACACTATTCTTGGTGGTAGACCAGTGTTGATTGATGTAGCTCCCGCGCTGGAAGTTGTGCCGGGTATGGAACCAAACCTTATACTGCACTCGGCACCCGCCAATGATTGGGAAGACATGTGCGGTCCACATAAAAACGGCATTATTGGCGCCGCCCTATGGGAAGGACTAGCGGATTCGCCTGAGCAGGCAGATCAGAAAATTCGCTCGGGTGAGATTCAGGTTGCTCCCTGTCACCATCATGACAGCGTTGGTGCGGGAGCGGGCATTACCTCTGCCTCGACCTCCATGCTGGTGGTGGAAAACAGCGTTCACAAAAACCGTGCTTTCTGTTGTATCTCGGAAGGGGGTGGCCTGCGACTGTTGAAGTGGGGAGTCTATGACGAGTATATAGGTAAACACCTTACTTGGCAGACGAACGTACTCGGCCCTGTATTGCAAGAAGCTGTGCGCGCCAGTGGTGGAATCGATATTAAAAACATTATTGCCAAAGCCGTGCAAATGGGCGACGAGTGCCATAATCGCACTATTGCCTCCACTTCCTTGTTCTTGAGGGAGCTGTACGGCCCATTGGTGGACAGTAAGGCTGACCCGGCATCACTTCTGGCGTCAGTAAAGTTTTTGGTTGAAGCTGATCAATTCTTCCTTCATGGCATTATGGCGGCGGCCAAAGCTATTCTGACACCCGCCAAAGGCATTGAATACAGCACGATTGTGACGGCTATGGCACGCAACGGCGTCGAGTTTGGTATTCAGGTAAGTAGTCTCGGTGACCAGTGGTTTACCGCTCCGGCCAATGATGTGGAAGGGCTATTCTTCCGCTCGGAATGGGGATATGAAGATGCCGCGCCAGATTTAGGTGACAGCTGCATTACTGAAACCATAGGTCTAGGAGGGTTTATTCAACCGGCCGCACCAACCGTGCAACAGTATGTTCAAGGCAGCTTGAAGCAGGCAATTGCCAATACCTTGGAAATGACTCAAATATGTGCAGCCATAAACAACGATGTGCAGATTCCCGCTATGGATTTTGCTGGCGCACCAGTAGGTATTGATATTCGCAAAGTTGTACAAACCGGTATTGCGCCCCTAATCGACACCGCGATTACCCACAAACAGGGAGGGTTAATTGGGGCTGGACAGGTGCGCGCGCCGATGGGTTGTTTCGAAAAGGCACTGAAAGCCTTTTCCAGTCTCTATCTACAACGTTAAGCCCATGAAAGAATTACCAGAAAAAATACAGCTTGCTAACCAGCAAGCTTTTCGCGCCATGTGTGATGCACGGCCAGTGTGGGTTGATGTTCAGCCCGCCCTAGACGTGTTGCCGGGAATGACAAAAAATACGATTAATCATGCCGGCCCGCCAATTGCCTGGCAGGGCATGTGCGGACCCCAGCGCATGGGCGTTCAACAGGCCATGATCTACGAAGGCCTAGTTGAGGATGAAGCCGCAGCGGAGGCCATGATACTGGCCGATGGCATTGTGCTGTCGCCCTGCCACGAGTATCAGGCAGTCGGTGGTATGGCCGGAATTACCAGTGCCTCTAGTCCGATGATCGTGGTACGCAATGAAGACCAGGGTAATTACGGCTATTCACAATTATTTCAGGGCCCCGCGGGTGGTCTGCAAAGCCGT
>Ga0302127_10002745_pt1 | contig 10649 bp, 10 predicted proteins | sample CB4_SCM_MG_FD_204452 | JGI IMG/M metagenome (GOLD analysis project Ga0302127, IMG submission 204452) | Marine microbial communities from Western Arctic Ocean, Canada - CB4_SCM | ecosystem: Environmental > Aquatic > Marine > Oceanic | place: Canada: Western Arctic Ocean | collected 2017-09-24
CGGCGCCGGCGAGGACTTATACCGATCTCGAAAAAGGGCTTGAACTCAGCGGCCGAAATTAAACTTTATCCAGGGAGAGAATAAATGGCATCGGACACCAAGCCGGAATCACGATCCTACTTTGCGGCAACCTCGAAATTCGCGGATGGATCGGATTCCCCGCGCGACTTTCTCGAACGCTGCATCGCCGATATTGATCGGTTAGACGGCGATGTCGGTGCGTTTGTCGTGACCGGCCTCGACGCCGCCCGCGCTGCCGCGGATGCTTCTGCAGCGCGCTGGAAAGCCGGCACACAGTTATCCCCCATCGACGGCATGCCGGTCGGGATCAAGGACATCATGGAAACCGCGGATTTACCCACCGAACAGGGCTCGCCGTTGTTCAAAGGCTGGGAAGGCGGCCGCGACTGCGCCGCCGTCGCGGCATTACGCGAAGCGGGCGTGGTTGTCGTCGGCAAGACCGTTACCACTGAATTCGCGGCCACCCACCCGGGCGTGACGCGAAACCCCTGGGATCTGGAACGCACGCCCGGCGGTTCGAGCAGCGGCTCGGCTGCCTCCGTGGCGACCGGGATGGTCTCGGGGGCGCTTGGCTCGCAAGTCATCGGCTCGACCATCCGTCCGGCGAGCTATTGCGGTATATTTGGCTATAAGCCCAGCGTCGGCGGTATCAACCGCGGTGGCAGTTTCGATGCTTTCAGCCAGAGCTCCACCGGTATTATTGCCGCCTCTCTTGCCGAGACGTGGTCGATGACCCGGGAAATAACATCCCGCGCCGGCGGCGATGCCGGGTATGTCGGTGTGATGGGGCCAATGGATCTCCCGTCCGCACAGAAGCCCAAGCGCATCGCGATGCTGGAAACAAGTGGCTGGGTCAATGCGAGCGATGAAGCCAAGAGCGAGTGGCAGCGTGCCCGGGATACCCTGGCCGCCGCCGGTATCGAAATTGCAGACCGGCATTCCGACGCGGTAATTGCCGGTGTCGAAGACGCAATCGCCGACGCGATGCAGTTGTCGATGGACATCAATGCGTGGGAAGGGCGTTGGCCGCTAAACTCCTACAACCGCGATATGGATCCCGGGATGCTCAGCGAGACCGCGCATAAGCGGCTGAACCAGGCTGTTTCCATGTCGCAGGAACTGTTCCGCGATCTGCTGGCCGAACGGGAACGGGTGCGTGCGGTTTATGCCGGGCTGAAGGGACAGTTCGACGCCTGCGGCACCCTGTCCGCACCCGGCGCCGCGCCGAAAGGCCTCGCCTGGACCGGCGATCCGTTGTTCACAGTCGCAACGTCGCTGGTCGGGATGCCGACGGTGACCCTGCCGGTGCTGCAGGAGGACGGGCTTCCGCTCGGCCTTCAGATTATTGGGTTTACCCACGAGGATGCGGCGCTGTTCGAGACGGCGGGTGGAATTCTGGCACTTTTTGAGTAGTCGGTATCTTTAGCTGAGGGGTGTGCCGTGAAGGCAATGATTTTTAATGCGTTCGGCCCGCCCGACGTTCTTCATTACGAAGACATCCAGGATCCGGTCGCCGGTTCTGGCGATCTGGTGATCGAGGTGCATGCGGTATCGGTGAACCGTGTGCTCGACGTCCGCGTGCGGGCCGGTGAAGCGCCGCGCTACGGGGTCGGGCTGCCCCATGTGCCGGGGGTCGATCCGTCCGGAATCGTCGTCGAGGTGGGTGAGGATGTGGCTGAATTCAGGGTCGGCGACCGTGTTTCGGTAACCATGGCCATGCCCAATGGCAAGCTGTTCGGGCTCGGCTGCCATGGCGGTAATGCCCAGCTCACAGTGGCACCGGCAGCAAGCTGCCTGAAAGTGCCCGAAGCGGTCAGTTTCGCAGACGCGACGGTCATAGCGCGACACGGGCCGGTTGCCTACAATCTGCTCTTCAACCTGGGCGACCTTCAGGCGGGCCAAACCGCCCTTATCCTGGGCGCTGCCGGAAATCTGGGGTCGATTGGAATGCAGCTGGCCAAGGCTGCAGGGGCAACCGTGATCGCGGCCGCCGGCAGCGACGACCGTGCCGCTATCGGCCGGGAGCTGGGCGCCGACCATGCGATAAACTACAGTTCGGTAGATCTCAAAGAGGCCATTATGGAGATCACTGACGGCGCCGGCGTCGATTTGTTCTACGACAATATTGCCAATCCCAAAATCTGTTCGCTGGGTATCGAAAGCCTGAAGCGTCGCGGGCGGATGGTGACTGCCGGTTCTCACGGCGGACCGATCGTGCCGGTAAATTTCGAGTATGTTTACCACAATCAACTGACGATCATGGGCGATCCAAAAAGCGACCCCAAAGATGCGCTGCCCTGTTTCGACGCGGCTGCGGAAGGCAAACTTCGGACCATCATTGACCGCATCGTGCCGCTTGCCGAGGCGCCGGCGATTCACGCCCTTATGGAATCGTCACCCGGCATCGGCAAGGTTATCCTCGATCCGACGCTCGGTTAAGAAACCCCGGATTCAAGCCGTCAGGCCACCGGTTTCATGATGTGTTCCCGATATCCCGGACGCTCGCATAACGCATCGCACCACCGTTTCAAATGCGGATAGTCTTCGCGTTCGATCGGCATGTTGAACCAGCGCCACACGGCGATACCGAGCGGAATATCACCCATGTTGAAGTCGTCGCCGGTCAAAAATGACCGGTCCGCCAGTTCGTCGTTTATGATCGCCATCATGGCCGACAGCGAGGCGCGCCCGGTTTCGATGGCATCTATGTCGCGGTCTTCGGCTCTGGTGCGGATCATGCCGCGGAAGACCGGGATCATCGCCGGGCTGACAGTGGTGACCTGCCAGTCCATCCACCGTTCGGCAACGGCACGCACCTGGATATCTTCGGGATACAGTCCCCCGTAATCGTGTTTTGCGGCGAGATAGCGCACACAACTGTTGGATTCCCAATTGACGAAATCGTCATCGACGATTACCGGCACCAGGCCGTTGGGGTTGAGGCTGCGGAATTCGGCTGTGTCGTTGCCACCGTGCTTCCCGCCGATATTCTCACGCTCAAAGTCGACGCCGAGCTCCGCGCTCGCCCACAGGACTTTCATCACATTAGATGACGTGTCGCGCCCCAATATCTTTAGCATTTGTATGTTCCGTCTTTAAGATGAAGCGGCCAGTATTTCTCATCACCCGCGTGGTGTCGACGGGGAAGGTCGGGTGACGTATGTTCCGTCGCGAAAGAGATGTAGTATATGTCCTCCCAATCGAAATCCACGATCGAAACCCTCAAACTTCAGCAGGCGCGTATCGAGATCGAGCGCGTTGGAAAAGGTCCGCCGTTATTGTTGTTGCACGGTGAGGACGCCTTCGAGCTGAATTCGGCGACTGGTCGAAAGCTGATCGAAAAACTGGCCGGGCGCTATGAGGTTTTTCTGCCCCGTATGCCCGGCTTCGGTAAATCGACCCTGCCGGGTTCCATCCGCAATATCGACGATATTTCGTACCTGTGGCTTGATCTGCTCGATCATTACGACCTGTGCGACGCGACGATTATCGGTTTTTCCGTTGGTGGCTGGCTCGCCGCCGAAATAGCAACCAAGAACTGCGACCGCGTCAGTCAGCTGGTGCTTGCCGGCGCAGTCGGGGTGAAATTCGGCGGCGCATATGACCGCGATATAGAAGATATTTACTTTTACAACACCACCCGTGTCCGTGAGATTCTTTTTGACGATCCGCTCAAGGATCCGCATGTCGATCTGTCGGGCTTGAGCAAAAAGGCGGCGCTATCCGTCGCGCGACAGCGCGAAACCATCGTGAAGCTTTGCTGGGACCCCTATTTCCACAATGCGTCCCTGCTGCACCGGCTCAACCGGATTACGTGCCCGTCGCTTGTCGTCTGGGGTACGAAGGACGGCATGACGGAGCCAAAATACGGGCGCGCGTATGCCCGGCACATTCCTGACGCGCAGTTTGTCGGAATTCCGCGTGCCGGCCATTTCCCGCATATCGAGCAGCCGGAGTTGTTCTGGCGGGCGCTTGACAGATTCCTCGCTGAATAGAAGGACGCCGAAGCATGGAATTCTATCATTTCACCGAATTTGCCTGGCCACATTTTCCGCCGGAAGATCAATACACGTCGATGCGGCTCAACCTGCCGAGCAGCGTGTATGATCCGAAACTGGGCGCCGATCTTTATAATATGTGTCTCGACCAGTATGTGCTGGCGGATGAGCTCGGGCTCAACTGCATGGTCAATGAGCATCACCAAACGGCGACCTGCCTGAATTCATCCGGCGTTGTGCCGTTGTCGATCCTCGCGCGGCAGACCAAGAACGGGCGTATCCTCATACTCGGCAACCCGGCCGCCAACCTGGCGGATCCTGTCCGATGCGCCGAAGAAATGGCGATGATCGACAATATTTCCTATGGCCGCCTCGATTGCGGTTTTGTGCGGGGGGTGCCCTACGAATTGTTTGCATCGAACCGCAACCCGACCGAAACAAGCGAGCGGTTGTGGGACGCCATCGACCTGATCGTCAAGGCGTGGACGACCCATGACGGCCCCTTCAACTATGAAGGCAAGTGGATACACAAACGCCAGGTCAATGTCTGGCCGCGGCCCTATCAACAGCCGCATCCGCCGATCTGGACAACCGGTGGCAGCGATCTCGAGCATGCCTGCCGGACGGTCGCCCGCGGCTTCACCTTTTCGATGTTCCTGACCCCTGTCGACAGGCTGGCCGCCATGTTCAAAGGTGTGCGAGCCTGGTGCCACGCCCAGGGGCTGCAACGCCCCGCGGACAGTCAGTTCGCCTTTATGCCGCTGGTTGCGGTCGGCGAAACCGAGGAGGAAGCGCGCGAGGTCATAGAGCGCGTCTTCTGGTATGTGACCAACAACAAGTCGGAACCCCAGCACCGCGCTCCGCCGGGCTATGTCGAAACCTCGCTATACGCGGATTTTCTGTCGGGCAGGTTTAGCGGCGGGCGGACCGACGCGATCCGCACCCAGGGGATGGAGTATTTCCGGCAAAACCATGTCGCCATCTATGGCACGCCCGATAACGTCGCCAGTCAGCTCAAGGCGCTTTATAAAAAAGTCGGCGGGTTTGGCCATTTGCTCGCCATGCTGCATGCAGGAGATATGGATTTCGACATGACCGCGAAAAGTATGACGCTTTTCGCCGAAAAAGTCGTGCCGCAGCTCAGCGATCTTGGCACCGTCCGCAAGGGGTTCGGCCCGCTACCGGCGCGAAAAAAACGGCGCGCGGCGTAGTTTTTCAAGAATTAGCGGCGTCGGTTCTTTTCAGACCAGTAGTGTGTTCAGACCGGTCAGCAGAATACCGGTGATCACCGACGTCAGAAACACGAACACGATATTAGCGCGGGTGACCAGGTCGGTCGGCGGGATTTTAAACATCGCCGCGCCGGTGGCGATGCTCAGGCTGCCGATCGATATGCCGGAGGACAATCCCCACCCGATCAGCAAGGCCTGCATCATCACCAGATCCGCGACACCGGTGGGTATGCTGGTGAATATAACCAGGAGCACCGTGCCCGAGACGATCGGATGAATACCGACGAGCCCGGCGGCGCTCATTGACAGGATCACCGCGAAAACGATCCCGGCGGCCGGCAGGCTGTTTTCTTTCAGCCAGTCAAGCAGGCCGGTATGAGGGAGCGATGCCTCGAACACTACTCCGAGAATTGTGGCAAAAGTCAGGATCGATGTTTCCGGCCCGATGCGGCCGATGCCGGCGGCTGTCTGGCGCAGTGCCTGCGTCACGCTGCCGGTTTTGATCTGAACAATTGCGAGCAGGCAGGGGATGGGCAGGGCGATGATCAGCGCCTGCAGGGTTGAGAAGCCCGTCATGGCCGTCGTCGCGACCACGATCAGGGCTGCGATGACGATCGGCAGGGCGACCGGTGCAAGCGATTGAAGCGCGAGCCGGAGCCCGGCGGCGCTGCGGTTGCGGTCGAATACGAGAACCGAGATCGCGATACCGACCGTCGTCAGCGCAAGCCCGAGTGACATAATCTGCCATAGCGGTACATGGGGGAGATACTGGCTTGCTACCGCCATGCCGATGACAAACGGCGACCAGAACGGCACGAGGGACATGCCGCGTATGGCTGCCGTGAAAACTTCACGGCGTTCGGCGACTGACGCATCCCGTCCGAGGATCGGCGCGAGAATTGCGAAAACACCGACCTGCAGGACCGCGCCGATCAGATGCGTCCCGATCACGATTCCGCTGTCGCGCCGCGCCGGATCCAGCACCCCGAACATGCGCCGCGCCGACGCGATCTCGGGTCGCTGATCGGCCGCCGCACGCAGCAGCACGATCGTTGACAGAAATCCCGGGAAAATGGCAGCACGGGCGACGCCTTCCGGCACCGCGTCCCACTGGCCGTAATGGGCTGCCAAGACAACAGTTGCCGCTGCCAAAACGCCGCACAGCACTAGCGTGTGCCACGAAATACGGGGGATCGCCAATGCCACGAAACACACAAGAAATCCGGTCATTGCCCATGTCAGCGGGGCGGAAGGGGCCAGGATATGGAGAACCGCAAGCACCCAGAGAATGCCCGCCAGGGCACTGAGAAGGCGCACCATCAGGAGGTGAATTGTGTCATTGAGTATGGGATATCCGGACTATGCCATTTCTTCCATAGTGGTGGTCCGCCGCAGATCGCGGCGCTCGGTAAGATCGAAGCGCCGGCCCCGGTGCAGGGTGCACCGGTTGTCCCACATCACCAGATCGCCGGGACGCCACCGATGGCGATACACGAATTGCGGCTGGGTAGCGTGTTCGATCAGTTCACTGACCAGCATACGCGATTCCGGTACCGACATGCCGAGAATGCGGCTGATATGGATCGGTACAAACAGGATTTGCCGCCCCGATCCCGGATGGGTGCGGACAAGCGGCCAATGGGACGGCGGCAGGTTGGCCATCTGTTCTTGAGAATAGACGTTGCCGAGCAGCATTCGCGAATGCAGCGCATGGTGCTCGGCAATCAGGTCGGCGACGATGGCACGCAGGTCGTCGGGCAGTGCGTCACAGGCGGCCCGGAGATCGGCGAATTCCGTATCGCCGCCGTCGTCGGGGATAACCCGCGCCGACAGCATCGAATATTTCGCAACCGTCTGGGTGAACGACGAATCCGAATGCCAGAACTGGTTGGCGAGCGACGATGTTATCGCACCGTCATCGCGCGCCATGATTTCGCCGTCGATCCCGACATTGGCGATATCGATGAACCCCTTGTGCTTGAACCGGCTCGGCTTCTTGGTGACGTTCAGCAATCCCGCGTCCAGATTGCCGAATAATTTGGTGAATGCCATGTGCTGGTCGTCATCCATCGGCTGGTCGCGCCAGACAAGAACGGCATATTCATCCATCGCGGATTCGATTTCAGCGGCGAGATCCGGATTGAGCGGCGCCTGCAGAGCGACGCCCGAGACGGTGGCGGCAAATCCATCGGTAACAGGTTTGATATTCAGTATCATGCGATTTCCACAGGTCAGTAATTTCCTCTATCTTACCCCGCAATCGAACGTGAAAAACAGCGGAGGTAAAAGCGTGGCCAATAAGGATTTGCGGGACTGGATCAACGAACTGGAAGCGGCGGGGCAGCTACAGCATGTGTCCGGCGCCGATCACCATGAAGAGATTGGCGCGATTGTCGACATTCACATGCACAAGATGACCAACCCGGCGGTGATGTTCGACGATATCCCCGGATTTCCGAAGGGCACGCGCGTGTTGGCGAATATCCTGACCTCTGTGCCGCGCATCAATATCGCGCTCGGCAAGCCGATCGACACGACCGAGATCGAGCTGGTCAATTACTGGCGCGAATACATGAAAGACCAGCCGACCCACACGCCGATTGAGGTCAATGGCGGGCCGCTGATCGAAAACGTGTTCGAGGGCGACGATATTGACATCATGAAAATCCCTGCGCCGAAATGGCACGAACTCGATGGCGGCTATTTTATCGGCACCGCCTGCATGGTGGTGATGAAAGACCCGGATTCGGGCTGGATCAATTACGGTGCCTATCGGGTGCAGGCGCATGACGCCAAGACGGCCTCTGTCATGGTGTCCAAGGGCAAACATGGCGACATTATCAAGAACAAGTATTTCGAGCGTGGCGAGCCGTGCCCGATTGCCGTTGTTGCCGGGATGCATCCGTCGCTGTTCATGGTCGCCGGACTGGAAATGCCCTACGGCAAGAATGAATACGACTGCGCCGGCGGGCTGATCGGCGAGGGTGTTGAAATCATCAACATGCCGAAAACCGGCCTGCCGGTCCCGGCCAACGCCGAGATTGCCTTCGAGGGGTTCATTTATCCGGACGACATGGTCGATGAAGGACCGTTCGGGGAATGGCCGGGCTACTATGCCGGCGACATGCACCCGGAACCGGCGATCCGGATCGAAACTTTTATGCACCGCGACAATCCGGTGTTGTTGGGCGCAATTCCTGCCGTGCCGCCGAATGACGATACGTTTTATCGCGGCACTTATCGCTGCGGTGCGGTGTGGAACCAGCTCGAAGCCGCCGGTATCCCGGAGGTCAAGGGCGTGTGGGCCCACGAGGCGGGCGGGAGCCGGATGTGGCTGACAGTGTCGATCAAGCAGATGTATGGTGGCCATTCCAAGCAGGCCGGGCTGATCGCCTCTCAATGTCATGCCGGGGCCTATGCTAACCGCTGGGTCGTGGTGGTCGATGAGGATATTGATCCGTCGAACATGAACGACGTGATCTGGGCGATGTGTACGCGCTGCGACCCCAAGGATGGCCTAGATATCCTCAATGGCTGCTGGAGCACCCATCTGGATCCGATGAGTTACAGCAATGAAGACCGGCGGAATTCCCGCGTGGTGGTTGATGCCTGCATTCCGTTTAACCGACGTGATACGTTTCCTGCCGTCGCTCGCAGCAGTGAGGAACTGGATTCTCGCGTGCGCAAGAAATTTTCCCACGTGTTGCCTGAAGGCTCCTGAAGACCGGCGGCAATTGAATCGTCAATCGCACCGTCGCGCGGGGGCGGCAGTCAGGCGCAATTTTACGCCCTCGTCCGGATGATTCCGCCGGGCCGGTATTTGCTATCTACGCGGATTTTCCTGACCGCCACTCTGGCGCCAGCTAGCTGATAGTGGTCGCGGCAAATCCCATAGCGGGATTACTCCGCCGCTTGCGCCGCCGATGCGTCGATCAGGGTGGCGACATAGAATTCCCGGCGCCTGAGATTGCCGTAGAATTCCTCGAGAAAGTTCGGTGCAACCGCACCGGTGACGATCTCATTCGACAACAACGCATCTGTCCAGGCCCGGACCAGCGGAAATCCGTCGAGCAGACTGGTATTGAGGAATCCGTCGGCGATCAGAAAACGCTGCAGAAACGGCGCGTAAGCCGCGTCGACGAGCGACAGGTCCGGTCCGTTGAAGTACGGACCGTCATTGCCGCGCTGACCGGCGATCGCCTTTTCAAGCCGATCGACCGCGACCGGCGCGTTCGCCAATCCCGCTTCCATGTCTTCCCGGGTCTTGGTGTAATAGACGCCGCTCAACGCGCTTGAGAATGTCGGAACATAATCGGTCCACGCGCGGTTGCGCGCCCGCTGAACCGGATCTTCGGGGTGAAGACGCGGCGGCACGGTTTCGTCCAGGAATTCGGCGATGGCGTTCGATTCGAAGAGGACTTCGTCATCGACCTTGAGCACGGGAACTTTGCCGTGCGGCGAAATCTCCAGGAACCAGTCAGGTTTTTCCCGAAGATTGATAAATGTGACCTCGAACTCGACGCCTTTGGCGCGCATGGCAATCACGGCGCGCTGGACCCACGGTCACGTAAATGAGCTGATCAGATGATACTTGACGGTCATAGGACTTTACCTTTCCGGTGTCGTTTGCGGGGCCGATCCTAGCGTAAACCGGATGGGCCGCCAATCGGCGATCAGATTGACACGGCGGCCGGCAAATCCTCTTCAAGGATCGAGATATTGAGAGTGTAGGAGACTTCGCCCTCCTCGTCGTCGCGGTACAATACGCCGGCGAACTCGTCGCCCAAATAAACCTCGATCGGTGCGTCGGGCTTCTTCGGCTGCAGTATCTTGATCCGGTTGTTGGAGAACGTCAGCCGGAGGTATTCCTGTACACGGGTGATCTCGTTAAGCGTCATTTTCCTGCTCCTCCGGAACCAATTTCAGCGAATCTGAGAATTCGTAGCGTGTGGCTACTGAAAACACGGCGCAAATGCAAGTGAATGCAGAGATCAAATCTGTTGCCTGCAACGGCGAAGATCGATAGCATCTCAATGAATTTAACGATCTTCTCGTGGGAGTGAATTTATGACGCGCAAAGCCAACCAGCCTTTTGTTCGCAACGCTTGGTACATCGCCGCCTGGGCCGAGGAGCTTGATGGAGGGATATTGTCTCGCACCATCATGAACCAGCCTATGGTGATCTACCGCGATGCTCAGGGAAAAGTGGGCGCGCTGGAAGACCGGTGCTGCCATCGGGGCGCGCCGTTGACCCACGGAAATGTCGTGGAAGCTGGCCTCCAATGCGGCTATCACGGGCTGACATTTGATACGTCGGGCAATTGCGTCGCTATCCCAGGGCAGAAGAATATCCCGGCTCAGGCACATGTTCAGGCGTTCCCGATGGTCGAACGCAATG
>Ga0302127_10002746_pt1 | contig 10642 bp, 8 predicted proteins | sample CB4_SCM_MG_FD_204452 | JGI IMG/M metagenome (GOLD analysis project Ga0302127, IMG submission 204452) | Marine microbial communities from Western Arctic Ocean, Canada - CB4_SCM | ecosystem: Environmental > Aquatic > Marine > Oceanic | place: Canada: Western Arctic Ocean | collected 2017-09-24
TGCAAATGATCACCGTCTTCTAAAGCTGTTCTCATCTCACCAAGATTTAGTCCAGCTTCTTCAGTAGCTAACTCCAGATGGTCACTTATATGCCAATCTTTCGTACCTCCAAAGATTAAATGGGAAACATATTTAGCAAACTCTACTCCTTTGCCCTGACGTTGTGCTTCAATTCCTAGCTTTGTGAGCTCATGAATCAGAGGTTGCTCGGCAGCTATCTCATAGGTTTCCATATTTTGCGCTATGGGGTCTGGGTCAGGCCACCGATTAGGCATGCCCAAAAATTGAGCCCTCCTCACCCAGTCCATACCAATGTATTTCGCCCGCTTCACATTATCTGGATTAAAAAATTCTGGCGCTCGCACAGCGATGGGAAACACCGGTCGAAGATTTACCTCAACAACATAGTCTTTTTTCAGTTGCAACATATCTGGAGTTGCCAGATAGGAATATGGAGAGCGAAAGGAAAAATAAACATCGATATTTGTGGACACAAAACTTCCTCTATTTAGAAATTAGAGCTGAGAAGCATAAATTAGAGTCTAGTCCGTTTCGACATTTTTTGCTCCCAAAATTGCAGTTGTGACAGAACGCAATTAGCACCCACTAAGACGTTGTTCTTAAGTACTAAAGCAAGCTGAAAAGACCAATTAATACCAAAACCCTTCTGCAGACGCAGTGTTACAGATCTGAATTTCTAAATTGCCGAACGTAGGATTGAGTTTTTTGCTGTCTCAAAAATCATTTCACTCCAATATAAAGAAAATCACTACTCACAAGCATGACAAAGTTCTGGCGCTGGGTTAATCTCAAGACTTCCATAATCGAAAAATGCATAGCAGTGCCCTACATTAATGAGGTACGACTAATGATAAAAACCAATCACTTTCCTACAAGATTTATCGGTTTAGTTTTCGGACTGACTGGGCTTATGGCATTTTCTTCATTCAATGTTAATGCTCAAGAAACGCTAGAATGGACCACTCTTGGGAATGACTTTGCTCATACCCGATCGACCTCTGCTAGCCAGATTACTGCAGAGAACTTTTCAGATCTTGAAGTCGCCTGGGAATGGGACGGGGCGAGCTTTGAAGCTCAAAGCGGCAGAGCCACTCCCAGCTATATTAACGGTCGGCTGTACACCGTTGCCGGCGCTCGTCGTCACGTGGTAGCCATTGACCCGCAATCTGGCGCGACTATTTGGTCCTATCGTGAGCCAGATACAGGCCGTTGGGAATATTCCATGCGAGCTGACTATGGCAAAGGTGTGGGCTATGCCAACATTGATGGTAAAGACGTAATCTATATCATCTCACCGGGCTTTTTCTTAACAGCTCTCGATGCTGATACTGGGCGACCTATTGAAGGCTTTGGCGGTCAGGTTCCTATCGATGGTTTTCCTGAAACAGGTGTTGTCGATATGCTGGCAGACCTCGGACACCCTTACGACCCTTATGATGGCATTCCACTTGAACGGGGCTATATCACCTCATCCTCGCCACCTATTATCGTTAATGATGTAGTCGTAGTGGGTAATTCCGCTGAGCAGGGCTATCATCAATCGCGCATCGAAAATGTTCCCGGCGACCTACTTGGCTATGACGCCAAAACCGGTGAATTTCTCTGGAAATTCAACGTAATCCCGCAGCCTGGCGAGTATGGTCATGAAACTTGGCAAAATGATGCTTGGCAGTACACTGGTGATATCTCTTCCTGGGCGCCCATCTCAGCTGACCCAGAACTCAACTTGGTTTACGTGCCCACTAACGGCGTTACTATTGATTACTATGGCGGCCATCATCCTGGTGACAACTTATACGGCACTAGTCTGATAGCACTAAATGCGCGCACTGGCGAGCGCGCATGGCATTTTCAAATGGTGCATCACGACATTTGGAATTTCGATACCCCCACAGCTCCAATTTTGTTAGATGTGAATACCGCAGGGGGTCTCACTCCAATTGTTGCTCAAGCTACCAAGCAAGGTTATGTCTACACATTTAACCGCGAAACCGGTGAGCCGATTTGGCCAATCGAAGAAATCCCTATGCCGCAATCAACGGTTCCTGGCGAGCAGTTAGCGGCAACACAGCCAATTCCCAGCAAACCGGCAGCATTTGAATACACCGGATCCAGTGAAGACCTATTGGTGGACTTTACTCCTGAAATTAGACGCCAAGCATTAGAAGCTGTTGCTGAATTTCAAATGGGGTCACTTTTCAATCCACCGATTCAACGTAATCATCCTTCAGGTAAACTCGCTGCGATGATTTGCCCTTCTGGCGCTGTGAATATTACTCACCCGCCAGTGGCTGACCCTGTCTCAGGTATTATGTATCTAATCTCACGCTATGGCTGTAGCTCGCGGCAACTAGTTTCAGGTGAAGAGGCGGATACCTATTATGATGCGCCAACGGGCGTTACCCTTTCCCAATATGCGGCAGCAAGCGGTGGTCCTACTCCGCGGCATCCTGCCGGCATACCATTGTGGAAACCGCCCTACAGCCGCATAACCGCGATAGACATGAATAGCGGAGATCATCTGTGGATGATTCCAGCAGGTTATACACCTGAGCGTGTTCAAAACCTGCCAGAACTATCAGGCATCGATATTGGCAACACAGGCTCTGGTGCGGTTGGCCCAATGGTAGTGACTGACACGATGCTTATTTATGGTAATGTCACCAGTGATGGTGAACCCCATCTATTTGCAGTAGATAAGCAAACAGGGGCAGAAGTTGCTCGTGTTCAGGTGCCGGCTCTGAGCAGATATGGCATGAGCTCTTGGGTTCATGATGGGAAGCAATATGTGATTCTTCAAACAGGAAGTTCACTAACTGCCATGGCTTTGCCTAATTAAAAAAATCATAAACAATAAATGTAAAAATCGAGGAGTTAATCGATGAAGAAATCACTAATACTAAGCTCTGCTGCTTTAATTACTGCGGCAGCAACTTTTACTACTATCAATTCACAAGAAAATGAAATGAGCTTTTTCATTACAAGCGTTGGTTCTGGAGATGGCGCTAATCTTGGTGGTCTTGCAGGTGCTGATGCACATTGCGCAAGCCTTGCATCAGCTGCAGGCTCTCGCGGTAAGACTTGGCGAGCATATTTAAGTGCCCATGGGACAGCCAATTCGCCTCGTGTTAACGCACGGGAACGCATCGGTTTCGGCCCTTGGTATAACGCCGACGGTGTTGAAGTTGCTTCGACTTTGAATAACCTTCACAGCGATTACATGCAGCTTGGCAAGCAAGGTTCATTGAATGAAGCGGGTGGAGTAGTCAATGGCCGAGGTGATACTCCCAATCAACACGATATACTGACCGGATCAACTCTTGATGGTCGGCTAATCGATGATGGTGAAAATCACACTTGTAATAACTGGACTAGCAACGCTGATGGTGAAGGCACTGCTCAGGTTGGTCACTTCGACCGTACCGGTGGTGGTCAGAATCCAACATCCTGGAATAGTGCCCATGGTTCTGCAGGCTGCAGTCAGGACAATCTGGTCCGCACAGGTGGCGCGGGATACTATTATTGCTTCGCAATTGATTAGGCTAAATGTTATTTAAGGTTCTGAACCTTAGTTAATTTTTGAACAAATACGATTTGGAAGTAGCATGAATGGTGTGGCTAGGGAATCCTAGTCACACCATTTTTTCTTGAGGTGATAATGATGAAACTTTATGGTTTTGGCCAATCTCGTTCTTTTCGAGCATTATGGGCCCTAGAAGAAAGTGGCCTAGCATACGAATACGTGCCTGTTACACTGCGCACTGATGGAGCTGAAGTTGATAGCGCGCAGCATCCAAATTATTTGTCAATGAACGTACAGGGCAAAGTTCCAAGTCTGGAAATTAATGGCCAGATTATTACCGAGAGTCTTGCCATCCTGAATTATATTGGGCGCGAGGCACCGAAGTCTCGATTATTACCTGAAATGGATTCTTTAAGTTTCGCTCGCTACGATGAATTAGCGGCTTTTATTCTTACAGAATTAGAGCAACCGCTGTGGAGTAAAGGAAAACATGTATTTGCTTTACCTGGGGAACAGCGCATCCCTCAAATGTTGGAAACTGCAAAATTTGAATTCGCCAAAGCCGTCTCTGTCTTAGATCATCTCTTAGGTGACGAAGAATTTGCTATAAATAACTCCTTCACACTTATTGATATCTTGTTGGCACAAACATTTAATTGGGCAATTCGTTTCGAATATGATGTTCCCGAAAGATATATTCGCCTTAAAGAACGACACTATACGCGACCAGCAGCACAGCGAGCTCTCGCAATAGTCGATTAAATCTATGCAACGATTACTACTATCTGCTCTTACTATTTTTATTGGGTTGTTGTCTTCATTAGGCGCCCAGGCACAGACCATTATTGATAAATCCCAACTAGAATATTACCTAGTACAGGCATACGATCAAGCTAGCGCAGGAAGACGGATTGCTATTAATCACATTGGTTTAGAAACCGAGAACATAGGCTCGATTGAAGTAGCTTCAGCAGTACTTGAAGGCTACCCCGCACATCACAGCGGTATTCGTCGTGGAGATAAAATTCTGATGGTAAACGGAGTGGAGTTTCATCCCGTTTACTCTTTTAATAGGCTAGATACATCTGGCAGTGTCATCCCACGTGTCGATGAAAGTTTCAACATAGAGATCGATCGTGGCGGCATCCTTCAATCGTTTTCTATTAGTCCCGTGTATGAAAATCTGTACGACAGTTATCGAACTGCGGGTATAGAAAGTCCACAGCAATTCAATGTGGGTAACAAAGTAATTGGCTATTTTCGGCTTTGGGGTCTTTCCCGAACCACCAACGATTTACTTAGCATAACATCGATAATCGATGAGTTAAGTCAGTGCGATGGCATCATTTTGGATTTACGCGACGCCAGTGGCTTTATTGATATCACATTATTGGATCTAATTTATCGAACTAGAGAAAATTACTATGAGACAGCTGGCGAGAATACATCATCTTTCGATCTCGACAAAACGGTAGCCCTAAGCTCTGAATACTATTCCCGTCCATTGGCAGTCTTAATAAATAAAAATACTCGCGGTGGTGCCGAACTATTTGCTTACCAACTTAATAAGTCAGAGCGTGTTGTAACTATTGGTGAGGCGACCAATGGTAAAATCGGCAAATATAGATTGGATAATGAGGCTGAGGGTTATCGCTATATACCAGCGACGCGGGCATTAATAGACGGTGAACAATTTGAAGGTGTCGGCCTCACTCCTGAAATATCGATTGACTACCCCACCTCTCAGGTCACTCGAAGTGATCCTCAATTCGAAAATGCTGCGACCATCTTACAAGGAATGATTTAAATTAACTTTCTTCGGCAGCAGCGTCTTCCTCAATTCGCCATTTTAATCGATGAAAATCGAATCCTTCCCCCAGAGTTGGTTTTACTACTTCAAAATAAGGCGAGAGGTCAAAATCCCTTGGCGTAAAGTGGGTGAAGTGACGCCTATAATACTGAGGAACTTCACCGTTGACGCCATTATAACCGTCTTTTATAGGCAATATTGGGTAATCAATCTCTTGGAATGACTCGGCAATAAGGGTTGAACAAATAGCTCGCGTCGGCTCACTGCTACCAAAGTTAATCATGGCTCTCCGATAGCGATTCGGCACCGCTGGTTTTTGTATTATGTATCGCATCAGATCAAATACATTACGTAAATCGTATTGATCACCAATTTTCGATTTTGCAAAAGCTATGAGCCTATTCACGTCCTCTTTTTTCAATCCTACTGGTCTGCAGACCCGAAGATTGAAGTTCGCATAGTGATCCAAACTTACAAGATGCACTCCATCTTTTAGATCTGCTTCAATTAATAATGCTTCAGAAGGTGTGTCCCTTTCTTTGCCTATACATAGGCAGGCATGGGACCAGGAAGATTGGGTGAGAAATTTGACCGCTGTACTAATGCGAGTATTACCGTCCACCAATACGATATCACCAGGCTGCAACACGGCTGCCACATCAGCAACAGATACCGTATCAAACCGCTGATAACCTGGCAGCGGCTTAGTCAAAAAAGCAGCAAGACGCCTGCCTATAGCTTCACTAATAGAATTTACCATAGATCAATTTACGGAGTAGCAGCAGTATTTATTGCCACCAAATCGTACCCTTAAGTTTGCCCTTATAGCTGCAGAAATTTCCTGTATACTAGCCGGCCTTATGTTTTTAACTTTCTGTATTTAAAACCGCGAACCCTAGCGTTCAAAGCAAACAGTGTAATCGAAGTCTAAATGATTCAATAGGAGTAAGAGAATGACAACGGCCTACAATAAATTTTACATCAATGGTGAATGGGTCGAGCCTGGTAATGCCACGACGCTCGAAGTAATAAATCCAGCAAATGAAGAAGCCTTTGCTACAATTAGCATGGGAACTGCTGCTGATGTTGATGCAGCTGCTCAGGCAGCACGTGCGGCTTTCTCAAGCTGGTCACAATCCACCATTGAAGAGCGAAGAACAGTTATAGAAAATATTATTAGCGGATTGAAAGCTCGCGGTGACGAAATGGCCACAGCTATCTCTAATGAAATGGGTGCACCCATGGGTTTATCTAAGACCGCACAACTAGGTAGCGGTTTAGGACATTTCGCGGGTATCTTAGGAATTCTTGAGAATTATGAATTTGAAGAAATTCGTGGCTCCACCAAAATAGTTAAAGAGCCTGCTGGAGTTTGCGGTTTTATTACTCCCTGGAATTGGCCACTAAATCAAATTTCTTGCAAGGTCGCTCCTGCCCTTGCCGCCGGTTGTACAATCGTCCTAAAACCAAGCGAAATTGCTCCAGTTAGTGCTTATATCCTAGCTGAAATTATCGCTGAATCTGGCCTTCCCGCAGGTGTCTTCAATCTCGTCAATGGGGATGGGCCAGAAGTTGGTGCGGCTATCTCAGCCCATCCAGAAATTGACCTTGTCTCCTTTACTGGCTCAACACGAGCCGGTCGCGAAGTTGCCAAAGCAGCAGCTGATGGTATTAAGCGAGTGACTCAAGAATTAGGTGGCAAGTCTGCCAATATTATCCTTGATGACGTTGAAGATTTTGCTCGAGCGGTTAGTGGTGGCGTAATGAGTTGTTTTGGGAATAGCGGACAATCCTGTAACGCACCTACACGTATGCTAGTGCCTAACACTCGCATGGCTGAAGCAATTGAGATTGCGAAAGCAGCAGCTGCCAAAGCACGTGTCGGTGATCCAAGCGATGAAGCTACTCGTCTCGGCCCTGTTGTAAGCGAGCTACAATTTAACAAGATAACTGGACTTATTGAAAAAGGTATTCAAGAAGGTGCTGAACTGATCGCTGGCGGACCTGGTCGTCCAGAGGGCATCGACAAAGGCTATTTTATCCAACCGACTGTTTTTGCTAATGTAACTAATGACATGACGATCGCCAGAGAAGAAGTCTTCGGGCCAGTACTTTCTATTCTGGGTTATAAAGACGATGCCGATGCTGTTCAAATTGCTAATGATACAGAGTATGGATTGTCGGGCTATGTTTCTGGCGAACAAAGCCATGCCGAAAAAATTGCACGGCAAATTCGCACAGGCAATGTCCATATTAATGGGGCAGGGCCTGATTTCTCTGCTCCTTTTGGTGGCTACAAGAAATCAGGTAATGGTCGCGAGTGGGGATTGGAAGGCTTCGAAGAATTCCTTGAAACTAAAGCTATGATGGGCGCTGCCTAGGTCGGTTATGTGACTGAAAACTCTATCGCTTAAAATTAAATAAAGTTAAAAGAAGTTAAAAGAAGTTAAAAAGAAGGAAATCATTGTGACAGTTGAAGTAAGCAAAGCGGCTATAGATATAGGCATTATTACCAAAGACATTGACGCAATGATGACGTTTTATGGAGGCACTTTAGGGTTGGAATTTGAAACATCACTTCCAATGCCTGGTGGTGGCACCATGAACCGATTCAAGGTCGGTGACAGTATAATTAAAGTTATCGAGCTTGACCCTGCGGCACCTGCGGATGCAGTTCCCGGTGGTATTCGCGCCGCGTCCGGTTATCGTTATTGGACCATTCATTGTTCCAATCTGGAAGCCACAGTTCAAAAAGCAACGGATGCTGGCAACAAAATTATAGTTACAGCAAAAGAGGTACGCCCGGGAACTACCATTGCAATAATCGCCGACCCAGATGGCAATTGGGTAGAACTTCTACAAATCAGCTAGAGTGCCAAATACTAGATGACAGAAGAGGCTAATTATTGCGAGGCAACGATTAGCCTCTTCTGTTTACGCATAACCTTTTTCTACTCTACTATTTGCATAAACGATGTTGCGCCTCCAATATCAGCGCAGACCTCATCATGTGCGGGTGAAGCGCATATCTTGTAATTTACTTACAAAATAGCCTGTGAAAACTATCATAGTAATCAAGAATTCAATGAATTAGCAGAGCTCCATTCTAGAATTATAGAAAAAACGTATGTTTTTATTCTTGCCGAAGTAGTAAATTATCAATTGGAAAATAATTGATTAATAAAACTATGACTTCACTCATCTACCCAACTACCAATCTAAGCCAAGTCGAACAGCTCAATATTGTAAGTGGCGACGGAATCTATGTGTATGACGATTCTGGTAATGAATACTTAGAGGGCCTTGCTGGCCTTTGGTGCAGCTCTTTAGGCTATGGTAACCGCGAGTTGATTGATGCTATCAGCAGTCAACTAAATACCCTGCCCTATAGCCATATGTTTGGTGGTAGGACGCATCAAATCGGCATGGATTTAGCTGACAAGCTTTCAGATATGAGTCCGATCGAGAATGGCAAAATATTTTTTGCCAATTCAGGTAGCGAAGCAAATGACACTCACATCAAAATGCTTCGTTACTATTTCAATGTCACTGGACAACCGAAGAAGAAGAAAATTATCGCTCTGGAGCGCGCCTATCACGGCGTTACTATGGCCTCAGCGGCATTAACGGGACTTGCTGCTAATCACACTCATTTCGATATTCCGCTCGACGCTTTAGGAATTCTGCGAACAGATTCTCCACATTATTATCACGGAGGCAGCAACGGCGAATCAGAGGCAGAATATACGAGTCGACTTCTCAACAACCTTGAGTCACTTATACTTTCTGAAGGACCTGAGACTATTGCCGCTTATATAGCTGAGCCTGTTAGCGGCGCCAGCGGGGTAATAGTACCACCGCAAGATTATTTCCCTAGAGTACAATCATTACTTGAAAAATACGATATTCTACTTTGGTCTGACGAAGTCATCTGCGGCTTTGGTCGCACTGGCAATGATTTTGGTTGTACAACTATGGAATTCGAACCTCAACTCATGACACTAGCTAAACAACTTTCTTCCGCCTACATACCAGTTAGTGCATCGATAATTCCAGAATTCATGTATGAGGCAATGATTGAACCAAGTGCTCAAATAGGAGTATTTGGTCATGGTTACACCTATACCGGGCATCCAGTAGCCTGTGCTGCTGCTCTCAAAACTCTAGAGATTTATGAAAGAGAAAATCTTTTCTCTCACGCAGCGAAGGTGGGTGAATATATGCATTCGCAACTACAAAGATTTGCTGACCATGATCTGGTTGGAGAAATTCGTGGCAAGGGGTTAATTGCAGCTATAGAGCTAGTTGCCAATAAAAAAACCGGCGAGAGTTTCACTGACGGTTCAGTTGGTGCTTTTGCGAAGAACGCTTGCCAGGAAAATGGCTTATTGATTAGAGCAGTGGCCGGAAACTCCATCGCCTTTTGTCCACCTCTCATAATTACAGAAGAACAAATTGACAAAATGTTAAATCAGTTCTCTTTGGCGCTAGATGCAACGTTGGAATACGTAAACAAAGAAGGATTATTAAGCAATTAATTAACGAACACTTTTTTAGTCAACGCACAATATCGATAATATCTCGATTAAAACTGCTACTTGGTCTTTGGCGAAATCAATAAATGAGTATCATTATGAAAAGCAATAAAACACGTTCTATAATTATCTTTACTCTAGCTATTTTCCTTTCCTGCTGCGGACAACCCGAAACTACTAATACCGCTCCTGAAGTAGTTATGGAACAAGTCGACCTCATCCTTACCAACGGTAAAATCGTAACAGTTGATTCAGAGTTTTCTATTGCTGATACCGTGATCGTAAACGACGGTCGCATTGTCGTAACTGGCGATTCTTCTCTGCTCGAACAATACGAAAGTAGTTCGCTGGTTGACCTAAGCGGAAAAATATTGATGCCGGGATTCATCGATTCCCATACACATATTCGCGGCCGTCCCGAACGCTATATTGAATTAGGCGAAACAGAATCTATCGCTGAAATCCAATCTTTAATACGCAGAAAAGCTGATGAGCTCGGTCCAGGCGAATGGATCACGGGTTACGGCTGGTCAGAAGACGAGCTAGTCGAAGGTCGGCGCCCGCTCCGCCAGGATCTTGATGCAGCGGCACCGAGAAACCCTGTCACTCTGACCCGCGCCGGGGGTCATAGTGCAGTGGTAAGCACCTCAGCACTGGAGCTCGCTGAGATAACTGATGCGACGCCTGACCCTGAAGGCGGAGTAATTGAAAGAGATGACGACGGCATAGCTAATGGCATTATCAGAGAGAGAC
>Ga0302127_10002748_pt1 | contig 10634 bp, 10 predicted proteins | sample CB4_SCM_MG_FD_204452 | JGI IMG/M metagenome (GOLD analysis project Ga0302127, IMG submission 204452) | Marine microbial communities from Western Arctic Ocean, Canada - CB4_SCM | ecosystem: Environmental > Aquatic > Marine > Oceanic | place: Canada: Western Arctic Ocean | collected 2017-09-24
AGCGCAATTGGACCACCGCCGGGAAAGCCGTAACTCGCCCGGTTCCGGGCGACACCTAAAACATAGCCCCGTCCGTCGCCATAGCGCTTTAACCCCAAATAAGAATATTCTGACGGAGCCGGTTTTCCTCGGGGTTAGGAGACGGGTGCCCGATCTGTTATACTGCTTGCGCGACGGATCATAACGTCACGGGCAGATCATCTGTAGTTTCCATCAGAATGCCACCCGCCCTACTTTGGCGGCTACATTGACGACAATTTTGTGCAAACCCAACAAGCGCTGGGCATGAGCGTTGCCGACATGTACCGAATAGCCGCCAACAGCTTCAATGCCGCGTTCGTATCTGATCTACGCAAAGCCGAATGCCTCGCACAACTGGCGGCGTGGTGGACGGCGTTAGTCTGCCGGCCGACGGAGCAAAAATACCCCCTCTACGCCAAACAAGTTAGCTGAGCGCACAGATGAATGGACACGCATAGCGCGGCCATGGCGGTCGAGCGCAAACGAGCGCTCAACCTCGATGCTCATGTCATCGCATAGGGCAATAAAATCAAGCAGCGAGCAGAAATGGATATTCGGCGTTTCGTACCATTGATAAGGCAATGACCCGTTAATTGGCATTCGCCCGTGCAGGGCGATATCCCAACGCACCCGCCAATGGCCGAAATTGGGAATCGAAATGATAGCGTGCCGGCCAATGCGAACAAGATTACCCAGAACCTCACGCGGCGCCCGCGTCGCTTGCAAAGTTTGGCTGAGGATGACGTAATCAAAGGCATTGTCAGGATAGTCGGCAAGGTCGGTATCAGCATCACCCTGTATCACCGAAAGACCAGCAGCAACACATGCATTCACGCCGTCCATTCCCAATTCAATCCCACGGCCGTCGACCTGCTTAGTTTGGTTAAGGTGAGCGAGCAGGGCTCCGTCACCACAACCAATATCAAGCACCCGCGAACTCGGCTTGATGATGTCGGCGACCAATTTGAGGTCAACGCGGATGTCGGTGCGGTTATTGGCCAGGCCTGGTTGCCCCGACACGACGTTCATCGCATCGCTCCACTCGCCATAGCAAGGCGCTCAGCAGCGCCATTGAGGAAGCCGGAAAGAACACGGAAGAATTCCGGTTCGTCGAGCAGGAATGAATCATGCCCCTGGTCGGATGTAATCTCAACGAAGCTGACGTTAGCAGCAGCAGCATTCAGGGCACGGACGACGGTGCGACTTTCGACCGTCGAATACAGCCAGTCGCTAGAAAATGAAATCACGCAAAACCGAACTGGCGTGTCGCGGAAAGCCTCCGCCAAAACACCGCCATGCCGCGCCGCCAGATCAAAGTAATCCATGGCCCGGGTGATGTAGAGGTAAGCATTAGCATCAAACCGCTCGACGAACGTGCTACCTTGATGTCGAAGGTAACTTTCCACCTGAAAATCAGCGTCAAATCCATAGGTGAGATTATCCCGGTCTTGCAGTCGCCGGCCGAACTTACGCGTTAGCGCCGTCTCAGAATGATACGTGATGTGTCCTGCCATGCGGGCAACAGCTAATCCCCGCTTAGGCGTCAGTCCTTCAAGTTGATAATTACCGCCATGCCAGTCCGGGTCGGCCATGATCGCTTGGCGGCCAAGCTCGTGGAAAGCGATGTTTTGGGCACTATGATGGGCGGCAGTGGCGATGGGGACGGCGGCAAAAACTCTTTCAGGATAGCTAGATGCCCATTCCAGTGCCTGCATACCACCCAACGAGCCCCCAATAACGGCGAATAGACGCTCAATCTCCAGATGGTCGAGCAGCATTGCCTGGGCCCGCACCATATCGCGAATGGTGATAACTGGGAAACTCAGCGCCCACGGCTTGGCCGTTCGGGGGTTTATGTCTTGTGGCCCAGTCGTGCCCATGCAGCCACCAAGAATATTGGTGCAAATGACAAAATAGCGCTCAGTGTCAATAGCCTTGCCGGAGCCGACGATGTTTCCCCACCACCCCGGCCGACCGGTAATCGGGTGAGCCTCGGCGACGAACTGATCGCCGGTAAGGGCATGACAGACAAGCACTGCATTATTCCGCAAAGCATTAAGCGTGCCATAGGTTTGATAAGCTACGGTGAACTCGCTGAGTTCCGTGCCGCAATCAAGCACAAGCGGCGACTCGCAGCCCAGCACCACCTGATTCCCAGATAGGTTCGGAGAATCCCCGTTGGCGGGGCTCCTGTTTTTTAAGGAGTCCATAGTCGCTGTCCGTACCAGCCCATTGGAGAAGGGCCACATAGCTATGGAGCAAGTCACGCTCTGTCAATGATTTCATCCCCCTCCCGCCCGCCACCGCATACGGGCGGGAGGGATTTTGACCTTTGCTTTGCCCGCCCCTCCCGGTATCACTATGCTCTATTCTACGTCAGCTTATCCCAATTAAATGGCCTGCCTATGCGTGGTCCCTTCTGTGGAGGCGCTGGGAGGCGAAATTCCAAAGACACTGATGGCACACCCGAGTAACAAGCGATGAGCTCTCCACCTTCCCTAGATAAGTTGCGGCGCGAGATCGACGCCTTGGACCAACAAATTCACGATCTATTGATGCGCCGGGCGGGCGTCAGTGATCAGGTGCGTTGGGTCAAATCTAACGACGGTGGTGCAGCGAATGGAATCAACCTTCGTCCGGGTCGCGAGGCCAAAATCTTGCGACGGCTAGTGTCGCGCCATAATGGGGGATTTCCCAAGCCAAGCATCATCCGCATCTGGCGTGAAATTCTTGCCGGATCGACACAGATGCAAGGCCCGTTCTCCATGGCCGTGCTGGCCAGCGATCCACAACGGGCCTGTGTCAACCTCGCTAGAGATCATTTCGGCAGTTATACGCCCATGACGACGCATCAATCGGTGCGTCGGGTCATTGAGAGGGTAATGTGCGGCGATGCCAAAGTCGGCATCCTACCGATACCGCGTCACGATGATACAGACCCATGGTGGCCGCACCTTATGTCCGGGGATACGGCCGCGCCGCGTATCATCGCGCGGCTTCCTTTTGGCGGTCCAGAAAATCTGATTGAGCCGGACCAGGGAGCCCTTGTGATCAGTTGCCTCAAGCCGGACGATACAGGCGAAGATCGCAGTCAATTGTGCATCGATGCCGCCGAACCTATTTCACTGGCCCGTATCGGACCTGCATTGAAGAAAGGAAAATTAGAGTTGACCTTCTTCGCCCGATGGGAGAACCCCCAAGTCAGGGAATCATGCCTGCATTTTGTTGAGGTTGCGGGATATGTCACGGCGAGCGACCAACACCTTGTCAAAGCCCTGAGAAATTTGGAGCAACCAGTAAACCGTACCATCATGGTCGGCGCCTACGCCGTGCCGTTGAGCAAACAGGCCTTGAAGATCAGCCGGAAGGGCGGCAGAGATGACTAAGATTATCGACGCCGGCTTGTTAGTGCGTCCCGGTATTCTTGACATTCAGCCTTACCGGGGCGGGGAATCCGATATTCCCGGCGCCAAGCGCGTCATCAAACTAACCTCCAATGAAAGCGCCCTGGGGCCAAGCCCAATAGCAATGGCTGCCTACCGCAATGCCGCTGCGGAAATGCATCGCTATCCTGACGGACACTGCATGGCGCTCCGCCAAGCCTTGGCGAGCCGTTATGGGCTCGATATCAATCGCATTGTCTGCGGCGCTGGTTCAGATGAGCTTATAGGACTGTTATGCAAGGCCTTTTCTGGACCTGGGGACGAGGTTCTATATAGTCAGCACGGCTTTCTCATGTACCCAATCTCGGCGCGCGCCGCCGGCGCGACCCCCGTATGGGCAGAGGAAAGCGAGCTAACGACCAATGTCGATGCCTTGCTCGACAAGGTGACCAAGCGCACCCGTATTGTTTTCGTTGCCAATCCCAACAACCCTACAGGCACTTACCTTCCCGCCAAAGAAATGGCGAGGCTACATGCTGGCCTGCGCGACGATATCCTGCTCGTCATCGATGCAGCCTATGCTGAATATATTGGCCAGAATGACTACACAAACGGCGCCAAACTCGTCGAAGCTCACGGTAACGTGGTCATGACCCGCACCTTTTCGAAGATATTCGCCATGGGCGGCTTGCGGCTAGGCTGGTCCTATTGCCCGTCGGCTGTCGCTGATGTACTGAACCGGGTACGCGGGCCGTTCAACGTCTCGACAGCCGCCCAGGCAGCCGGCGCTGCCGCCTTGCGGGACGTTGGAACCATCGGCCGGGCCAAGGCACACAATGATACATGGCTAGCATGGATCACCATGAAATTGCGCGCCATGGGGCTCACTGTCGGCGATAGTGTTGGCAATTTTGTCCTAATCCGCTTTCCCCAAGCGACGGCCCACAATGCCACCGCCGCAGATGCCTTTCTCAAGTCACGTGGCATTATCCTGCGGGCGATGGCAGGCTACGGTCTTAGTGATTCGCTCCGCATGACCATCGGCACGGAGGAAGAGATGCAGATCGTTAATAATGCATTGCGCGAGTTCATGGCACGATGACCGAGCCACGGATGTTCAACCGCGTCGCCCTGCTGGGCATCGGCCTGATCGGATCGTCGCTAGCCAGAGTCATGCGTCGCGATAGCCTGGCCGGGCACATCGCCGTTTCCTCACGCACCCAGGCATCGCTTGATAAAGCCATGGAACTCGGCCTTGCCGATTCCATCACACTCGACCCGGCCAAGGCTGTAGCCAATGCCGATCTCGTGGTTCTGTGCGCACCGATTGGCGCCTGCGGTGAACTCGCGAAAGCAATGAAGCCTGGGCTTAAACCAGGCGCCATCGTCAGTGACGTTGGGTCCGTAAAGGCGGCAATCATCCACGATGTCGGACAGCATTTACCCAATGGTGTCCATCTAGTTCCCGGTCACCCAGTGGCAGGAACGGAACATTCAGGTCCGGAAGCAGGGTTTCCCGAACTCTTTAAGGGCCGCTGGTGCATCCTAACACCACCACCGCAAACGAATGAAGCTGCTATTGGGTTGGTAACCCAGATGTGGCAAGCAGCGGGCATGAATGTCGAAATCATGGATGCCGCCCACCACGACCATGTCCTCGCCATTACCTCACACCTGCCACATTTGATCGCCTATTCCATTGTCGCCACGGCGACGGACCTGGAATCCCACCTGCAAAAAGAAGTGATCAAATTCTCAGCTAGTGGTTTCAGGGATTTCACGCGTATCGCCGCGTCTGACCCGACCATGTGGCGCGATATATTCCTGTACAACAAAGAAGCAGTTCTTGACGTTCTCGGCCGGTTTACCGAGGACCTTACCGCGTTGCAAAGAGCAATCCGCAGGGACGAATCTAATACTTTATTCGATACCTTTACGCGAACCCGCGCCATCCGCCGCAGCGTCGTCGAGGCCAAGCAAGCTTGATACATCTGTCTAGATTTTAGAGCGTTTCCACCCCAAAGACTATTCCTAGCGAGTAACCAAGGTGAGGCCAATGACAACGGCAATGACGCCGATGCCAATGGACCACGTCAAGGGATCCCCTAACAGCCACGCCGACCCCAACACACCAAAAATAGGTGTAATGAAGCCAAGACTGACCACAGCACCGGTGCTATAGCGTTGGAGAAACAGGTTGTTGATGGTCATGCCAAGGCCGGCGATGACAATACCATTGTAGAGCAATCCAATGACCGGCCGCCAGGTTACAGCCTCCCAATTGATGTCCTCAAATAATACCGCACCGCCCAAAAAAAACGGCAGTGACAGGACCATCTGCCATACCGTAAGGCGCACGTTGTCCACTTCGCGAAGAATGCGCGCCGACCATGCCAGTCGAAGCCCTAACAATGCGGCCGAAGAAAGCAAGATGGCATTACCGAACCCAGCAATGGCCAGCGTGTCGGCACCCCCGCCGCGAAGCAATACTATTACAGCTCCCCCAAATGCGATCAACATGCCGATGCTACGCCGCGCCGTCAGATGCTCCCCCGAGACCAGAACAGTTGATGAAATTGCCCCCCACAGTGGATAAGTAGCCAGCAGGATGGAGCCCATGGCCCCGCTGGTATGGCTCAAGCCGACGTTCATCAGCCATATCTGGATGATAAATAATACCGTACAGGACGCCAAACCTCGCCACTCAGCTCTTGGTGGACGCAGCTTGAAACCTTTCAGCTTCGACCAAGCCACAACGCATGCGACGCCAAGGACGAAGCGAAGAAAGGCTGTCCAGAGAGGTGGAAAAGCCTCAAGCGACATCTTGATGCTCACCGCATTGCCGCCCCAAAGAGCATGCACGATGAGGCCAATAACGATTGCTTGAAGGGGAAGTCTCATGACCGCCTCTTCATACGCGCCAACCAGCCAGGGACGCCAACTGAATCGGTTCACAGACCCATGAACCTACTGGCAAATCGCTGTTTTTTCGCATATTCGCCCCGTTGACACACCCCAGGCACGGACTTATCTTGCACTGCGGCAAACGATTACCGTGACCATCAGCCTGAGAGACATACATAGCTAGCCAGTGGTCTTATTGCCTCCGATTCATGCGCCTCATGGCGGTGCCAGGAGTCTCCTCGAAGAGAATGGGATAATTCGTGCTTCATGAAAGTCTTGGTCGCAGTAAAACGGGTCGTCGATTACAACGTCAAGATCCGCATTAAGTCCGATAATTTGGGCGTCGAACTCGCCAACGTGAAGATGTCCATGAACCCCTTCGACGAAATTGCCGTCGAAGAGGGTGTGCGTATGCGGGAAGCTGGCAGCGCCGATGATCTATTGATCGTTTCCATAGGCGGCCAACAGTGTCAGGAAACCATCCGCACAGCACTCGCCATGGGCGCCGACCGAGGGATCCTCGTGCAGACCGATGCGGAGCTGCAACCGCTCGCCGTCGCCAAACTTCTGAAGGCAGTGATCGAGAAGGAAAACCCCGATCTAGTGGTCCTCGGAAAGCAGGCTATCGATGACGATTCAAATCAAACCGGTCAAATGCTGGCGGCCCTTCTAGGATGGCCGCAGGGTACCTTTGCCTCAAAACTGGACTTTTCCGACGGCAAGATCGCTGTCACGCGCGAAGTCGATGGCGGCCTAGAAACAGTGTCCCTCAATATGCCAGCCGTAGTTACCACTGACCTGCGGCTGAATTTACCGCGCTATGCCTCTCTTCCCAATATTATGAAAGCCAAGCGCAAGCCCATCGAGATCATGTCGCCAGATGACCTGGGCGTCGATGTAGCGCCGCGTCTGGTCACCCTAAAAGTAGAGGAGCCGACCAAGCGTGGTGGCGGCACCAAGGTCGCCGATGTCGCCGAACTAGTCGCCAAGCTTCGACAGGAAGCCAAAGTTATCTAAGGGAACGTCTGGAAAAATCAATGAGCGTACTGGTTATCGCCGAACACGACACTTCCACACTGCGACCTGCCACCCTCAATACGGTGTCCGCTGCGGCCCAGCTGGGCGACGTGACTATTTTGGTAGTCGGCAAGGATTGCACCGCCGCTGCCCAGGCAGCAGCAAAAATTATCGGTGTTAGAAAAATACTGAAGGCCGATGACGCGCGCTACGAACATCACCTTGCTGAGCCTCTGGCGAACCTAATCGTCTCACTGGCCGGAGGCTTCAGCCACATTCTCACCCCGGCAACAACCTTTGGCAAAAATGTAATGCCTCGCGTCGCAGCGCTACTTGACGTGGCACAGATCTCGGATATCACGGCCATCATTTCCGAAGATACTTTCGTTCGTCCCATATACGCGGGAAATGCCATGGCCACTGTACAGTCGAAGGACGCTACCAAGATTATCACCGTCCGTGGCACGGCCTTCGATCCGGCTATAGCGGAAGGCGGCAATGCAGCGATAGAGGACGCCTCGCCAGCCGAGGACCCCGGCATATCACGTTTCGTTAGTCAGGAATTGACCAAGTCTGAACGTCCAGAATTGACTGCAGCCAAAATTATCATTTCAGGCGGTCGCGGCATGCAAAGTGGTGACAACTTTCCACTGCTCGAGGAAATCGCCGACAAACTTGGCGCCGCCGTGGGCGCGTCGCGTGCAGCCGTAGATGCTGGCTATGCACCCAATGACTATCAAGTCGGGCAGACTGGCAAAGTCGTCGCCCCGGATTTGTATATCGCCATCGGCATTTCTGGCGCTATCCAGCACCTTGCCGGCATGAAGGACAGCAAGGTCATCGTCGCCATCAACAAGGACGAAGAAGCACCAATTTTCAAGATTGCCGACTATGGTTTGGTTGCCGACTTGTTCGAGGCATTGCCGGTACTTTCTAAGGAACTTGACCGAGACGGCTGACGCCCCACCGGCATTTCTCTACGTACAGGATATTCTCCGATGAGCGACACCGTTACAGATTCCATAAATATAAAGACGATCGGTATCATCGGTGCCGGGCAGATGGGTGCCGGCATTGGCCATGTGGCTGCACTCGCCGGTTATGACGTTATCATCAAGGATATCAAGGAAGACTGCCTGAAGGAATGTCTAGCCGCCATCGAACGCAACATGCGCCGCCAGGCAAGCCGCAGCACGATTAAGGAAAAAGAGATAGCGCCAGCACTTGCCCGCATCAAGACCGGCGTGAATTATGAAGATCTTAGCAACTGTGACATGGTCATTGAAGCTGCCGTCGAAAACGAAAAAGTTAAGACGCAGATTTTTCGCGAGCTCTGCCCTCACCTCAAGGAAGAGGCTTTGATCGCTTCCAACACCTCCTCTATATCGATCACCCGCCTCGCTTCACAGACGGACCGGCCCGGTAAGTTCTGCGGCATGCACTTCATGAACCCGGTTCCCGTGATGGATCTCGTTGAGCTTATTCGTGGTATCGCTACCGACGAAGTGACCTACGAAATCGTCCGTGACCTGGCTGTCAGGATGGGCAAACGACCAGTCAACGCTGAAGACTTCCCGGCGTTTATCGTCAACCGCATATTGCTGCCGATGATCAACGAAGCAATCTATGCCCTCTATGAAGGCATTGGTTCCGTCGACGCCATTGATACGGCCATGAAGTTAGGTGCGGCGCACCGTATGGGCCCCCTGGAGTTAGCCGACTTCATTGGGCTAGATACCTGCCTTGCCGTGATGAATGTGCTGCATGAGGGGCTGGCCGATACCAAGTACCGCCCCTGCCCGCTGTTGGTGAAATACGTCGAAGCCGGATGGCTAGGCCGCAAGGCCAACCGTGGTTTCTACGACTACACTGGCGAGATTCCAGTACCGACCCGCTAGGACACCTCATCCAGGCCGAAGTCGAGCAACGGTGCACTATGCGTCAACCAGCCTACCGACATGACATCAACACCTGTCGCCGCGATGGCCGCCGCCTTGGCAGCGGTGACGCCACCCGATGCCTCGGAAATTGCGCGGCGGTCAATCATCTGTACAGCCTTTACCATGGTCGATAAGTTCATATTATCGAGTAAGATAACATCGGCGCCAATTTTTAGAACTTCGGCAAGCTGATCGAGCGTATCGACCTCGATCTCAATCTTAACCATGTGGCCAACATGAGCGCGGGCGCGTTCGATGGCCGGACGCACACCGCCAGCAACGGCGATATGGTTATCCTTGATCAGCACGCCGTCGTCGAGGCCGAAGCGATGGTTAGACCCGCCACCGGCACGCACCGCATACTTCTCCAAGACCCGCAAGCCGGGCGTCGTTTTTCGCGTGCAGGTGACGTCAACCTTTCGGCTGCCAACGGCCTCGACGATCTCCCGTGTCGCCGTGGCGATGCCAGACAGACGGCCGACGAAGTTCAGCGCGACGCGTTCAGCAGTCAGTATAGCTCGCGCCAACCCCTCGACCCGCATGACCACATCGCCCGGCTCCACGTCACTGCCGTCCGTCTTGCACACCGTGGCTACGACCGCAGCCCCTCCCATTTGGCGAAAGGCTTCGATGGCAAGATCAAGGCCAGCTACCCTCCCGGGATTCCGAACGGAGAGATTGGCTATCATGATGGCATCAGCGGGAATAATGGCATCTGTTGTGATATCGCCGGCCCGCCCCAGATCCTCGGCCAACGCCATGCGCACGGCCGCTTCGACAATATGACGGGGTAAGGGAATCAGTATTCGCATAACGCCGCCGAGCGGCTAACCCCGGCCAACTTCCAGCATGCGCTCGACGGAACGCCGGGCGCGTGCCGCTATAGCGGGATCAATAATCACTTCGTGCGTCATATCGCGCAAACAATCAGCGACCTTGTCGATGGTGATGCGCTGCATATGCGGACACAAGCTGCAGGAGCGTAGAAATTCAGTCCCCGGATGGTCCGTTGCCAAATTAGCGCTCATCGAGCACTCGGTGATCAGCGCTGCCTGCTTGGGTTTATTATCGGCGATCCAATCAGCCATCCCCGCGGTCGATCCCGCATAATCAGCAAGCGCAATCACCTCGGGGGGACATTCTGGATGGGCAAGCACAACAGCGTCGGGATACGCCCTGCGCAAGCGTTTAATCTGCTTGGCCTCGAACGTTTCATGGACCATGCACTTTCCGGACCACGCGATGATTTCGACATCAGTTTCAGCGGCAACATTGCGCGCTAGATATTCGTCAGGGGTCATGATAACGCGGTCCACGTTAAAAGACTCAACGACTTTCTTGGCATTGCCCGAGGTACAGCAGATATCCG
>Ga0302127_10002751_pt1 | contig 10633 bp, 14 predicted proteins | sample CB4_SCM_MG_FD_204452 | JGI IMG/M metagenome (GOLD analysis project Ga0302127, IMG submission 204452) | Marine microbial communities from Western Arctic Ocean, Canada - CB4_SCM | ecosystem: Environmental > Aquatic > Marine > Oceanic | place: Canada: Western Arctic Ocean | collected 2017-09-24
CCGGATCACCACAGCGTCGGCCAGCGTCGACCGTCTCCGCACGTTCCTCGAGGGAGCCACCGACCTCAAAGACATCGCCGAGCTGGAACTGCAGCTGCTACAACGCGAAACCGACCTCGAGGTGCTCCGGGGGCAGCTGCGGACGATTCAAGATCAGGTTGCGCTGGCCACCATCTTCTTGACCCTCTCCGAGACCGCTGCGCCCGAAGTCGAGCCGCTTGGTGAGTACACCGTCTCCTTCTACGACGGTGACGACGACGGCGACGGTTGTCCAGGCGCCAGCGAATTCTCGGTCGATGAGAGTGACGACTTCACCGTTTGTGTCGAGATCGTCAACGTCGGTGCCAATGCCATGACCGACATCGTGGTCCGCGACAACCCGTTGGACCTGGATCCACGAGACTTCGCGTTCATCGACTTCGAGAGCGGCGTCCTCGAGCCCGGAGCAACCGTGTTTGCCTATGGGTCGACCACGGCCCCGGCGGTGGGTCGTTCGAACGTCAAGCTCACTGCGTCGGCAGCCGACGTGAACGGCGAGTCGTTGCGGATAGCCATCGAGTTCTTCCAGCCCGACGAAGCCGATGTGCGCTTCGTCAAAGATGATTCCCTGCCTGGGTTCCTCGATGCGCTTGGCGGTAGCTGGGACGTTCTCACGCAGATCGTCCGGGTCGCCATCCTCGCCTTTGCCGGCATCATCCCGTTCCTCTTCCTCATCCCGCTCGCCTGGTTCGTGCGTCGCTGGTGGCTGCGCAGCCAAGCCGATCGCTACGACGACCACGAGCAGATGGTCGCTGAAGGCGCCGCTCGCGTTCCAGCGGCACCGTCGGACTCCACCGACGACTGATTAGTTGGATGCGGCGGCGTGGCCTCAGCCCGCCGCCGCTCAGTGGCTCGTCGGAACCACTAGGTCTGATCGACGAGTCGCTGGATCCAGTTGATGTAGGTCTCGGTCTCCTGTGCCCCCGGGACGGGCAACACGTCATTGATCAGAACAGTGGGCACGGCCGTGATGCCTTGGTTGATCGCTTCGTTGTGCTCGTCGATGACAATCTGGCCCATCGACTGGCGCTGCTCACCAACCAAGGTGAGGAACTCGTCGCGATCCACGCCGGCCTCTGAAACAACGTCGGCCAAGACCTGCCAGTCCGAGATCGTACGGTTCTCGGTGAAGTACGCAGTCAGCAGTTGGTTGTGGACAGCCATGGCCAAGTCCGGCCAGTTGGCGGCGACGACCTTGTGTGCGATCTGGGCGGGAAGGCTGGTAGCAGGTGGCTCGTTGTCGGTCGCCCATGGATTGAATGCGGCCCGAGGCTCGAGCTCGGCGATCGTCGTCCAGCCTTGGGTGTACTGCACGAACTTGTCGCGGCTCGTGGTCTTGGGCTCGGTGCGAAGGAGGAAACTCTTCCACGTGATCTCGATCTGGTCACCGAAGTGTTCGGCGACATCGTCGAGACGAACCGTCCCGACATAGCACCATGGTCAAAGAAAGTCTGACCAGACAGTCAGGGGTATCGGTGTTGTTGTCATGGCGTCGACGTTAGCGGTCACCCAAGTTGAAGTCCGACGTAGGCGGCCAGCACGCCCCCCACAACCGTGATGGCGAGGTAGCCCGACGCCGGGCCATAGCCGGCCGATTCGGAGGCTTCTGTCGTTTCTCTCATGACGGTCGAGAACGTGCTGTAGCTCCCCAACAGAGCCACTCCTGCGAAGGTGAGCGTGTCCGGCGACGATCCGTGGAGAAGCCCGAGTACGAAGGCAGCACCGATGTTGACGCCAAGCGTTCCGGCCGCCCAACCCGGCCGGTTGAGACGCGCAAACTGCCAGCGAGCGATGGTCCCGAGTGCGGCCAGCGCGACGAACGCGAGCGCGATCATGTGGCCGCTCCAATGGCAATCGCTCGGCCTGCATGTCTCGCACCAGCGAACGCTGCGAGCCCTGCGACGAGTGACGCCGACAGGTATCCAACGGCCAATGTCCAGTCTTGTTGGTCGAAGAAGACGGCGACGTCCACCGCGAATGCCGAGAACGTCGTGAGCGCACCGCAGAAGCCAACAGCGAGCGCAGCGAAGGTTGTTGTGCCCGCAAACGATCCGTAGCGGCCCACCAGCGCTCCCAGGATCGCCGACCCCACGAGGTTCACCACGAAGACGGCCCAGGGCCAGCTGCCCGGTTGATCGATGGTCTCGGCAACGGACCATCGAACGCCTGCCCCGGCCACACCGCCGGCGGCGATGGCGACAGCTCGACGGGCATCCATGGCCACGAACGGTAGCGGTGACGGTTGCCGCGCTGGTGATGGTCCTTGACGTAGCCCCGTGGGGTGTCGAACCTAGGAGCCATGAACAGTCCCCCGTCTAACGGTGAAGTCGCACCCGAGCGGGTCCTCTCGATGATCGAAGCCAAGTCTCAGGAGATCTGTGACGCCTTGGACCAGGTCGATCCCATTGGGCTCGGTGCCGCGTCTCGGTTGACTGGTTGGACTCGACTCACGCTGGCCTGCCACCTTCGGTACGGAGCTCAAGCAACGAGGCAGGTAATCGAGGCCACATTGGATGGCCGCCCCGGTGCGTTCTATCCGGGCGGCCGCGAGTTGCAGCGGCCGTTCACGCTGCGGCCCGCCCTTGGTGAGTCCGCAGCGCACGTTGTCGAGTCGCTTGGCCACGAGGTCGCCGAGTTGCATCGGACCTTGATCGGGCTCGACGACGAGGCCATGGCGTCGCTGATCATCGAACACCCCGACAACCGCGATCTCGGCGAGATGACGATCGGGGACCTGGTGCGTATGCGGTTGACCGAGGTGCAGGCCCACGGCGATGACCTCGATCTCGGCCTCAGCCCGTGGCCGAGCGACTTCGGCAAGGCGGTGATCGCACAACGCGCTGCGAGGCTGCGACAGCGGCCGCTGAACTGGGCGGGCTGGGAAGTCATCTTGGTCGTCACCGATGCATCAGCCTTGTCGGCCACGGTGTCAGCCGAGGGCATCGAGCTGCATGCTCGACCAGTCGAGGTGATGGCGGCCAGTCGCCTGGTCGGGACAGCGAACGCACACGTCGCAATGCTCTTGGGCCGCAGGGCGGAGGCCGACCTCACCAAGGAGGGCGACGTCGAGCAGGCCCAGGCATGTCTTGCGTCCGTCATCGGCCCGTGAGCCGGGCGGGCCCGAGCGCGTGATCTGGCTTTCATCTGCGATCATGGGTTCGTGACCGGAGCGCGGATCGACAGCTGGATGTGGGCGGTGCGCCTGTATAAGACGCGGTCGGCTTCGAAGGCCGGGATCGTCGGCGGTCATGTGAACGTCAACGGCGTTCGTGTCAAGCCCTCGTACCGAGTGGTTCCCGGCGATCGCGTCGAAGCCACGATCGGGCAACGGGTGCGCATCGCCGAGGTCGTTGAACCAATCGAGAAGCGCGTCGGCGCCGCCCGGGCAGCTGAATGTCTGGTGGACCACTCACCGCCGCCGCCCAAGCGCGAGCACGTTGGCCCCGCCGGTGAACGAGAACCAGGAGCCGGACGGCCGACTAAGAAAGAGCGGCGCGACCTCAACCGGCTCCGCGGCCGCTGATCCACGATCGGCTGCTGTCTCGGCCCGGGGGCGTGCGAGACTGAGAGGATGGACCTGGCTGATCGTCGCGAGCAATACGAAGCCCAGGGAATCGACATCGCCGACGTTGCTGCGGATCCGATCGAGCAGTTCGAGGCGTGGTACCGCGATGCCGAAGCCGCAGATCTGTGGGAGCCGAATTCGACCGTGGTGTCCACCGTCGACGCCGAAGGTTGGCCAACAGCTCGGTATGTGTTGATGAAGAGCTTCGACAACCACGGGTTCGTCTTCTTCACCAACTACACCAGTGACAAGGCAACGGCGCTCGACAAGACCGGGCGGGCCGGGCTGACGTTTGGGTGGTTGCCATTGCGCCGCCAGGTCCGCATTGTCGGGAGCGTCAAGCGGGTGGCGGAGACCGAGTCCGACGAATACTTCGCTCTCCGGCCGCGCAATAGCCAGATCGGCGCATGGGCCTCGCCGCAGAGCCAGATTGTCGAATCCCGCAAATACCTTGACGATCGCTATGCGGCCATTGATCAAGACGAGGGGCCAGGCACCGTTGAACGGCCTCCCCACTGGGGTGGCTACCGGGTCGCCCCACATTCGATCGAGTTCTGGCAGGGTCGTCCGAGTCGAATGCACGACCGCATTCGGTACACCCGCGTTGGTGACACATGGACGAAGGCCCGGCTGGCACCATGAGCGACATCTACCACGACGGTCGCTACCTCGAGGACAACCCCGATTGGCACGAGGGTGACGCAGACTGGAAAGCCGGCAACATCGCTCGACTACTCAAGGCCAACGGCCTGCAACCTGCGACGCTTGCCGACGTGGGCTGCGGTACCGGCGGTGTCCTGCGAGGCCTTGTCGAACGCAAGGTGGCCGGCAGCTATCACGGCTTTGAAATCTCACCCCAAGCCCATGCGATCGCCGCCGAACGGGGTGCGTCGGAGATCGCCTTCCATCACCAGGACCTCCTCACAGCCCCCGCCGACGTGACCTTCGATGTCGTGATGGCCATTGACGTCTTCGAGCACGTCGAGGACTATTTGGGCTTCCTGCGCGACCTCAGGGTTCGTGGTGCGCACGCGGTCTTCCACATCCCGCTCGACCTCTCTGCCCAGGCGATCGTGCGTTCGTCGCCGATCCTCGGCAACCGCGAGCGTCTCGGCCACCTCCACTACTTCACGAAAGACACAGCGCTCGCAACACTCGCCGATGCGGGGTACGACGTTGTCGACTTCTTCTACACCGCGGCTGCTCTTGAACGTGGCGAGAACCTCAGCGCTCGCGCCAAGCTGCTTCGGCTTCCGCGCAGGCTCATGTCGGCCGCCAGCCCCGACCTGGCAGCTCGGCTGTTGGGCGGCTGGTCACTGATGGTGCTCGCCCGCTGAGGCGGTCGGTTTCCAGCGGTGGTTGGGCGGCGCCCCGCCGGTCAGCTATCGACGTGGGGCGGGGCAGCTACCTGAGCGGCCAAGATCGAGCGGCCCCCGCCAAGCAGTTGATCAACGTGTCCACCTGGTGTGCCCGACCAATGTCGCCTTGGTCGGACCAGCCCCACTCCTGTCGGTTCCATCGGATCGTCGGAGGCAACTCGATTTGAAGGCCCGCGTCTCGTGGCCGGTTGACCGGGTTCTGTCGATGTTGGCCCGCGAGCTCCTTCGGGATGTCGCGTAGGTCCGAATGGAACGTGTACTCGGGTAGCCAGAATCTGCTGTGGGCAGCCACGTGATGTGCCAAGGCCCGGTTCGTGCCGCCGAGGAGAACAGAGTGGAAGAGATGCTCACGTCCGTAGCCATGGATGGTGATGACCACATCGACGTGATCGAAGAAACAGTCGAGCGCATCGCTGTGGTTGGCGACAAACTCGGTCGAGGCAATGTGGGTTGGGTCCTCGTGTTCCTGGACGACTGCGTAGTACGAGGCACCGGCCGCCGCCGCCGCTTCGCGGGCGATGGGATCGGTGGTCTTTTCGAGCGTGCCACCGTGATAGGCCATGAAGCCAAAGCGCGACCGGAGAACCAGTTCTTCGGTGACATCGGTTCGCTCGAGCAGGTCATGTAACACGGTTCGACCTTACTGCGGGGCATCGCTGATGCTCGGGAGCACGCCTGTCTTCCGTTCTCGGCGCTTGGATCGGGGACGCCGGGAACTCTTCGAGTTCCTGGCCCTTCCCTCGCCTAACGGCTTGGCTTCTTAGGCCCCGGCCGGGAGCGGTCCGCCGGCATCGCCCGTACCGCCGTCGTCGTGACCCGCGCCCGGTCCCCGAGTACCGAGACGAACCCATGCCATGAAGAAGACAATGACTCCGATGACCAGCACGGCCAAGACCTCGAACAGGACTGGCCAACGGCCCGGGTTGCTGAACCAGTTGCCGATTCGTTCGGGAGTATCGGCGACGGTACCCACGATGGGCAGGAACAAGAGATCGAAGTCGTACCGGACGATCTCGATCAGCACGTAGATCGCCACGAAGGCCGCTCGTAACGACAACCGGTCGCTGCGCCGGGTCAGAGTGCCGCTGAGAGCCCAGATCAGCGCTCCGACGATGATGACCACTGTTGCCATCGCGAATCGGCCGGTGCCGACATCGTTGATCCATTGGTTGAGTCGTGCGGATCCGTCGTTGGAGAGATCCACGAGCGAGTTGGTGTCGATGTTGTTGCGCGAGATCTGGATTTCCCACCAGCCGTAGAAGACGAGGAAGACACCTGCGCCGACGAGCAAGCCGCCCGAGATTCGGTTGACCCACGGGAGCACCCTGCGCATGTTGGTGGCGATGCCCGTACGAGCCATGGCGATGCCCAAGGTCAGCGTCATGATGACCAGGCTCATGCCTACGGCGTAGGCAACGAAGACTGCCAGGCCGTCAACGAAGCCGGATCGCCCGAAGGAACCGACCACCGTTCCAAAGAAGATGGGAGCCGTGCAGCCAATGGAGACGACTGCGTAGGACACGCCGAAGAGGAAGATCGAGGGCAGCTGACGGCTGCCGGTGCCGGCTTGCATCCGCGGCAGGCGCAGCTTTGGCTCATAGCCGGCCAACATCGCAAGGCCAAGGGGCACCATCAGAATGCCGAACGCAAACGTTGCATATCCAATGCGGCTCTCGATGGCGACCTCGGACAGCACGGTGTTGGTGAGGATGCCAATCACCCCGAACAAGAAGACGAAACCCGCCGAGAGGGTGAGGCCAACGGTCAGCCCACGGAAGATGTTGCGAGAGGTGCTGGTCTCTTCGCCGGATTCGAGGCCCAGAAAGTAGGACAGGTAGGCGGGCAGCATCGCGAAGCCACAGGGGTTGAACGCGGCGACCAGACCGGCGCTCAGGGGGAAAGCTAGGTCTACATCGAACATCAGCCGAACAGCTCGTCGATCTTGTCTTGGAGATCGCCAGCGGTGAGCAAGCCGGCGTGGACGTCGACGACGTTGCCGTCGGCGTCCACAAAGGCAGTTGTGGGCATGACGCCGAGGTTCGACACGGTCTGGTACAGCGAACCGGGGCCGCCGTCGTCGCCTAAGAGGATGGTGTAGGTAACGCCGGTGGTCTCGACCACTTCTCGGGCTCGATCGATGTCGGTCTCACGGGTGTTGACGCCGATGAAGCCGACGTCGCCGGTGGTCGCGAGGTGGACTTCTTCGAAGTCGGGCATCTCGGCCAGACATGGGCCACACCACGAGGCGAAGAAGTTGATGACCGTCGGCTGACCGACCACGCTGGTTAGCGCGAAATCGTCGCCGTCGAGTGTGGCAAAGGCGAGATCGGGCAGGGCAACACCTTCGGGGCCGTCCTCGCTGTCAGTGGCCCACTGGATGGCAACGATCAGCACAAGCACTGCCAGGAAGCCCCCAGCGAGGCCCATGATCGCGCGACGACGACTGGCCTCGGCGGCTTCGAGCTCGTCGGGAGGAATCTCGTCTTCGATCGGTGTGAGAGTCATGGCTGCAGACCTCGACGGTAGTGGGGGAGGGTCAGTTTGCGGAGTCGTACCGCAAACCCCCTATGTCGATCCTCGCATTCCCTGCTGTAACGAAGTCAGCCACTTGGTGGTTCCCCGAGTCGTCGCCTTGACCTGCCAGCGTGAAGTGTCCCCAGAAGGACGATTAACGCTGGCAGGCCGCGTGTCGTGAGCGGGGGATGGGTGCGGATGTGTTCTGTGCCGCCCGGGTGCCACTCCCCGTCGGGGTGACACCCGGGCCATGTCGATGGCGGGGACGGCCGGGCTCGCTTTGAGCCGTTGCCCGACTGTCCTCGCCAGAACGGAAGCCTGAGCGGTGTTAGGCAGTCCGCATGAGCCCCTGCAAGTGCTCGGGAACCGGCACGGTGGGCATCTGATCCTCGGGGCGAGGGCTCTTGGGAGGACGGCCCCGACGACGCTTGATCATCAAGACCTTCCCGTTCATGAAGAGCTGGCCGCCCCAGACGCCCCACGGCTCACGCCGCTCGATCGCACCCTCGAGGCACGGCGCAATGGCCGCGCACTCTGCACAGATGCTCTTTGCGGCCGCGATGTCCTGAAGCTCTTCGGAGAAGAAGACGTCGTTGTCGACACCGGTTTCGGTGGCGCAACGAGCCAGTGCGTGCCAGCTTTCGGTTGTGATGTCGAGTGAAGCGATCATCGTTCGCTTTCCTGTCTGATTGTGTGTCGGTGTTTGCTTTGCGAAAGCCCGTAAGGGGGCCGGCTGGGTACTTGAGTACCGGGGTCCGAACTGAGGTTGCGTCTGGAAGGGTCTGTGCCCCAAAAACCAGAAAGACCGCCGGATTGAAATCCGGCGGCCTCGGGAGTTTTTCTCCATTTCGATCTCTGGGATCTAGTGGAGCCTCTCCTTCGGCCGCTGGTGGTAGGGCTTGAAAGCCGTAACTACGGTCGGAATGGTTGCCGTCGCGCCGAAATACCACATGGCATAACGGTTGGCGTTGGCGCGTAGGGACGCGTGGTTGGCTTGGTTCAAGCTGACGAGTTGGTTTGTCACTACCATGTTGCGTCCTTTCATTTTCCTACCGCCGTTTGGGGCTTGGCCCATCGACGTCGCTTGTCTTGTTCGGTCTGCAACTTGTGTAGTCAAGCTGCGTGCAGGCCCGCTGTCGCTGGCGTGCAGGTACCACTGGACCATTCCCGAAAAGGAGTGTCAAGCGATTAAACGCGAAGAAGCTCGCGATTGAGGCTTCCGGCGCCGTGGGCTGACGCGCTAGCCGGCTGCGTAGTGAGCGACCCCGTCGGGGTCGGTACGCGACAGTTGTCCCAGCTCACGGAGGTGTTCGAGGTGGGCATACGTTTCGCTTTCGGCCATGTCGCCCCACGCCCGTTCGCTGAACAAGACCCGCATGTACTCGGTGACCGAGCCACTATCGAGTTTTTCTGTTGCACCGCGAAGAATGTCGAGTCGGTGTTCGTGATGTTCGATGATGTCGGTGGCTCGCCCGGCGAGGTCGGTGAACGGATGGCCGTGGGCGGGGAGCACTACGGACACGTCGGGGAACGTTGTCATCTTGTGCAGCGAGTCGAAGAACTCTCGCAGCGGGTCTGCCTGGGGGCTGTCGCCGCCGATATGGGGCGTGATTGTGGGAAGGACGTGATCGCCCGAGAACATCACGCCGTGTTCTGGGTCGTACAAGCACAGGTGGTCATGGGTATGACCCGGCGTGTGGACGGCAAGCCACTCGCGGCGAGCGAGCATCACAACTTCGGCGTCACGAACGGTGAGGGTGGGCTCGGGCGTCAGCATCCAACTGCTGCTGAATCGTCCCATGTCGCGAAGGCGCTGGATTTCTGACTCGGACGGTCGGGTGCGTGGAGTGCCCCAGGTATTTCGTCCGCCCCAGATCCGGTTGATCTCTGCCTCTTGCTCGTCTTCGCTTGCCTCTGCCAACGAGCCAGAATCTTCGTTCTCGACCGCTTCGCGACCATTCCATCGCGGACGGAAACTCTCGTGGGTCAACACATCGGCGCCGGTTTCCTGGCGGATACGACCACATCCGCCAAAGTGGTCGAAATGCGAATGGGTGACTACGGCGGTGTGGATGTCGGAGACCTTGTAGCCGGCGCGGCCAAGGCGGTCGTTGAGCGCCTTCCAGGACTGCTCACCGGGCAATCCGGGGTCGACTACGGCAAGGCCGCGGTCGTCTTCGAGTAGGTAGCAGTTGACGTGGCCTAGGCCCGGCAGGTTGATGGGGAGCTGTGTACGGAGCACTCCCGGAGCCACTTCGGAGATCTCCTCGGTGGCTTCTTCCTGTTCTTGGCGGCGGGGTCTGTCAGCTGGTGGTTCCATCGGGTCCTGATTGGTCTGGGGTCGAGCTTGTCAGGAATGTCTCTCGGTAGTACCGGAGCTCGTTGAGGCTCTCGACGATGTCATCCATGGCGCGGTGCCCGCCGGCCTTCGGGGGTGCTTTGGTGATGATGGCTGGGTTCCAGCGCTTCGCAAGTTCTTTGAGGGTCGAAACATCGACCGAGCGGTAGTGCAAGAAGTTCTCGATGTTGGGCAGGAACTCGGCCAGGAATCGACGATCAGTTCCGATCGAGTTGCCACAAAGCGGAACGGATCGCGGGCTGGGGATGTGGTCCTTCAAGAAAGCGAGCGTTTGTGCGCCCGCTTCTTCAAGCGTGAGGGTGGACGACTTGATGTGTTCGAGCAGGCCGCTACGGGTGTGCATCTCCACGACCATTTTGTCCATGAGCGCGAGTTCGGCATCGGTGGCGCTGACCACGAGGTCCGGGCCCTCTGCCACAAGTTCGAGGTTGTCGTCGGTGATGAGCGTGGCGATCTCGACGATCACATGTCGCCCAGGCTCAAGGCCCGTCATTTCCAGATCCATCCATGCAAGCACGAGAGGGAACTGTAACGGCCCCTGCACCCAACCACGACGAGTCGAGTGGGTCTGGTGGCCCGGGGAGTCGTTCGAGCGCGGAGCGATCCCAGTCGTTAACGTGCGTCGTCATGGAACTTCCTGTGCAGCGTCTCGACTCCGATCTTCCGCTCCCGGCGTATGCAAAGCCGGGCGATGCCGGATGTGACCTGGTGGCCTCGGCCGACGTGACGCTGCCCCCCGCCGGCGGTCGGGCGCTGGTGCCCACGGGCCTGGCGATC
>Ga0302127_10002752_pt1 | contig 10632 bp, 6 predicted proteins | sample CB4_SCM_MG_FD_204452 | JGI IMG/M metagenome (GOLD analysis project Ga0302127, IMG submission 204452) | Marine microbial communities from Western Arctic Ocean, Canada - CB4_SCM | ecosystem: Environmental > Aquatic > Marine > Oceanic | place: Canada: Western Arctic Ocean | collected 2017-09-24
GTATCCTTCCAGAGCGGACGTCTTTTTGTACGCTTTCGTTCCGCTTAAAATTTGCGCACAAGAATCGGATTTTAGATTTATACTGATGAACTTCGACGTCGTGAAACACCGCAGATTCGATCGCCGTCGCCACGTCGAGCAAGGGCGTTTCGTCTTTTAAGCTTTCGCCGAGCATCACGATCGAGTTGCACCGGATGTCGTCCTCCTCGGTCTCCTCATTTATCATATCTTTTCTCTCTCTTTTGAGCACTTAACTTTGGGGAAAAGCGCTTCACTTTTGCTCTTGCGGAAAGAGAGAGAGAGAGAGAGGATGGAACAAAACATGACCGCGAGTGGTGGTAGTAGTAGTAATAGTAATACTAGTAGCGATTTTGCGTCGTCGGAAGCTCGAGCGCGTTCCTCTGCGCTCGCGTCTTCTTCTTCTTCTTCTTCGTCGTCGTCGCCGTTCTCCGATTCGAACGCGGGGAACGAAACGAAGAACAACAACGCGACGACGTTAACGACGACGACAGAAACTCCTCGCAATACTAATCATCAATCGAAGAAAACACTCCCAGCGAGAACGTTGCTCGGTTTAACCGTTTCCGGCGTCTGCGCCGGGGTGTTCGTGGAAACTTTGTTCTACCCTTTGGATACCATCAAAACACGTTTGCAAGCCGCTCGAGGAGGAGGCAACAACAACAAAAACGCGAATCTCTTCAAAGGCGTGTTCAACGGATTATCGAAGAACATCGCCGGGTGCGTGCCAGCCACGGCGCTGTTTTTCCTCGCGTACGAACCTACGAAGCGATACTTAGAGCGAACGTTACCGCCGGAGCAAAATTACGCGGCGATGTTCGCCGCCGGCGCGACCGGGTGTTTGGCGTCGAGTATCGTGAGAGTGCCGACGGAAGTGATCAAGACGAGAGCGCAAACTGGGAATAAAGTGCAAAGTTTAGGAGGGATTTTACGGGCAAGCGGTATCACCGGGTTGTTTGTCGGATACGGGTCGTTTTTAATTCGGGATTTACCGTTCGATGCCATCGAATTTAGTTTATACGAAGAGGCGAAGATTTCGTACGCCAAGTGGCGAGGACGGACGCCGAGCGAAGTCAGTCGCGCGGAGGCGACGGTTTTAGGCGCCACCGCGGGAGGCATCACTGGATTCGTCACCACGCCGTTAGACGTCATCAAAACCAGGTTGATGACGGATACGTGCACGATCAACCCACTCAAAGGCGTCGTGGATTGCGGCACGAGAATCGTCAGAGAGGAAGGCGCCAAGGCGCTGTTCCGAGGCGCGAGTCCTCGAGTCGCGTGGATCTCCTTAGGCGGTGGCGCGTTTTTCGGGGTGCTAGAAAGCGCGAGGAAAATCTTCGTGCCTGAAAATTGGTAGTTCATTTATTTTTGCGGGTTTGGGTAATTTGCGTCTTCCTTAGTCGTTTCATTAGAGTATAGCTTTGTTGTCTTTAGGTAGCCGCGCATAACGAGAGCGAATTGTTCTGAAATCCAACTCTCCTTTTCCCCACAAATAAAACGAATTAAAGTCATGTCCAGTGCTCGCGTCCTCCGCCGCGCGTTGCGCTCTCGTTTCGCGTCCACCTCCTCGGAATCTTCTCCTCTCTTCTCGTCCTCGTCTGTGTCCTCCTCCGCGGCGCAAGTGGAGCCGGCGGTTCCTTCTTCTTCTTCTTCTTCTTCCCGGGGTGAAAACAGATACGATGTTAAAAGCGACGAACAAAACATCATCAACCATATCGGCCAACCGACGTTCCAAACGCACCCGCACTTGTTCAATCCCGCGAATAAGGATGATGAACTCACCCCTGGAATCTCGAAAAGTGAATACGCGTCCAGACGCGCGCGGTTAGGGAAACTTTTACCGGAAAATGCCGTCGCGATTTTACTCAGCGGAGACGTCTCGCATTACCCGAACACAGTCATACCGCACGCGAGTTACAGGCAAGATTCCGATTTTATGTATTTTACCGGGATGATGCAACCACACTCGGCGGCGATGATTATAAAAGACAGAGAAGATGCACCGTTGAGATACGTTTTGTTTACGAGACGGTACGATAAACGAGATGAGATTTGGAACGGTTGGCGCGCGCACCCGGAGGTGGCGGAGACGTTTTTCGGGTGCGACGAATCGGTCGCGATTGAAAGCATGGAAGAATACTTGAGGAAAGTTTTGAAGTCGTCGTCGTCGTCGTCTTCATCGTTTTTAAGTGGTGGTTTATCAACAGCGAGAAAAGTTTTTATGGATAAAGAGCGGTTTACGACGACTGCGCATGGGAATCAACTGTTGAAAGTAGTCACCGACGGCGCGTTCCCTACGCAAGCGTTGAAAGCAAAATCGCAAGCGTTGAGGTGGAGAAAATCGGAGAGCGAGTTGATATTGTTGCAAAAATCGGCGAGCGCGAATTTAGAAGGTATAGTAGCGGCCATGAGAAGGTCGAGAACGAACGAGGTGGTCACGGAGAGGGATTTAATGAACGTGCACGAGTATACGGTCAAATCGCTCGGCGCCGATCGATTGGCGTTTCCAACCGTCATGGGGGCTTCAAATCGCGCAACTATTGTCCATTACTACCAAAACGATAGAATTGTTCACCCGAACGATTTGTGTTTGATGGATGCGGGGTGTGAAATGAACGGCTACGTCTCGGATATCACGAGAGTGTGGGCGGGAGGCTCGGAAACGGCTTCGTTCGTCAACGACTACCAAAAAGCAGTGTACGATCGCGTGTGCGACGTGAGAGCTGCGGTACTCGCGAAATTAGAGCGTGATATTCGCTCACAAACACCGGTTTCATTACACGATTTACACGTTGCATGCGTAGATGCGACGTGCGATGTCCTCGTCGACTTGCTCCCGTCTCAAACCGGCGGCGAGTCTATCACCAAAAACTCGCTCCTCTCCAAAGGCAAATACGCCCAATACTTCCCCCACGCCGTCTCCCATTGGCTCGGCATGGACACTCACGACACGCCTTTAATCCCAGGCTCCACTTCCATCGAAAAAGGCGTCTGTTTCTCCGTCGAACCGGGGTTATATTTCGACCCAAACGATACGACTTTACCGAAAAGTCTCCGCGGCGTCGGCGCGAGAGTCGAGGACGAGGTGTGCCTGAATTTACGAGGCGAAGTGGACGTTTTGAGTCGAGCCGTGCCCGTAGACAGAGAAGAGTTGGACGCGTTTATTGCGAGCAACATTAGTACATCTGCTACTACTACTACTACTACTACTACGACGACGTCGAGTCAAAAATAGATAGCGGCAGAACGACATACAGTAAGTGTATTATTAGTGTTAGTATTATTAGTGTTAGTAGTGTTCAATTTTTCCCGCCCAAACTCGAGCAAGGCACCAAAAAACAGCCTAAAAAGTACCACACAGACTTAGAAAAAAACGAAGCGTCGAGCGTCACAAAATCGTTTTCGCCGCGCAAGTTCGTAACGAAAACATATACATACGAATATCCATTCGCAAACGTTTGCGCACAAGTAGCACGCGAGACTAATTATTTACCCGTTTGCGAGTCGACATCCATCTTTAAATGTCGATCCAACCATGCGCGTAAACAAAAAGAACAACGACATCATAACGTGTTCGTCTGTCTTGAATCACTTGCGCTCGAAAAGAGTTTGTGTTTTTTATTCGCTTTTGTTCTTAGCGCTGTTAGAGGTACGCACATATTTGTGATAGAAGACGTTGATTGATTGGAGAGACATTCGACGCGCGATATTTTCTCGTTTTCTTCCACACGCGATGGTCGCGAGTACCGTTTTCGAGGCGGATTCCGCGCTTTGTTTTCATTCGAATGCGCGTGGGATGAGCGAAATATCGCCACTCGTTTAAACGTTCAAAAATTCAAAGATTGGATTCAAAAGTGTTGACTTTTTTCTCTTCTTCTTCCCTTTGCGGCGGCTGTATTCTGACTGACAAATGATTCCTTATTATCATCATCATCGAAAATGATCAATTTTAACAGGTCCTTCTCTGGTCCGTCGTTTTAGTCCCGGGAGACGCAAACTCCGTCTGGAATTTAAGCGCGCAACAGTACTACCAGCGAGAAACTGGAAATCTCAAATCGTTCCAACAACAACCGAGATTTCAAATCCAAGTCAGAGTTTTAGATCTGCACTTGGAATCGCTGGCGCATAAGCAAGAACATTTGTGGAGAAAAGAAGAGTTTAATCTTTACGACAAAAACTTACAACCTTTACACCCGGAACCACCAGATAAGAGGACGGGAATAGGCTTGAGTTTATCTTCGTTGGGGAGGTGTTTATTGGAGGAGGTGGTGTCTTCGAAGTTTTCGAAGTCAACGGCGATTGGCGAGCGCGTCGACAACTACAATCTTAACGTTCGCGTTTAGTTTAATAGTTTCAGAGGCTCGCTTACTAAATAAATCGCTGTATCACTACTAATCTACATACATATCCTGGTCGAAGAAGAAGAAGTTTATAACACACAAACACTTCAAGACGCTAGTTGGACGACAGAACGAACAACTACTACTTTAGAAGAAAAACTACTATATTATTACATAGTATATATATATAATCAACAACAACAACAACAAAACAAAAAGAAGGAGAGAAAAAAATGGCGAGATTACAACGACCATCCGGAGGCGGCGCCGCGACGAAAGTTGCCGAGTCTGGGTACGTCGAAGCTTCGGTAGCGCCGGCTTCGGCGCCGCCGAAAATTACGTTGCGAAACGTCATTCCGGTGAACGACGTTATCGCGGGCGGTTGCGCTCGTGCCGCGTCGCAGTCGACGATTCATCCACTCGATACCGTCAAGGTCCGCATGCAAGCGTTAGCTGGCAAGGGGAAAGCTGCACAGGAAGCTGCCGCGGCGCAGAAAGCGGCCAAGGCGGTATCCACGGGTAAATATGGCGTCGGGAGCGCCTTCATGGCGAATGGCGGAAGCAAACGCGTCGCGTTGGCTCGAGGCGCTTCAGCCGTCGGCAAAGAGTTTTCCGTGCTTTATAAAGGCGTGTTCGGTGCCGCGAGTGGAGCTGGACTTGCTATCGGCACTTACTTTGCTTTCTACGGCGCCGCGAAGAAATTGTTGGAACGATATTCCGACTACTCCGTCTCCAAGACTGCTTTCGTGGCTGGCGGTATCGGTGCCTTGGGTTCCTCCTTGGTCAAAGTACCCGCCGCGGTTTGTATTCGATCCGTGCAAGCTGGAGTATACCCGAATGTCTTTGCTGCCGCGGGGACAATCACGAAAGCTGCCGGCTGGAGAGGTTTGTTTACGGGGTACGCGCCGACTTTGCTCGAAGACATCCCAGACATGGCGGTCAAATTTGCGGCTTACGAAACTTTGCGAACGATGCATCGCAACTTTTTCAACAAAGACGACGATGAAGCCGATGCTTTTGCAGACATCTCTATGGGTTTGATCGCTGGATCCGTCGCAGCTGCTGCGACGACGCCTTTGGACGTCGTAAAGACGCGCATGATGTGTAACGCCGCTGCGAGACCATCTTTTGGCGGCGCCATTGCGGGCGTATGGAAAGAAGCGCCGGCTGGCTTTATCAAGGGCAAACTTCCCATGTACTTTACTGGTGTCGGCCCTCGTGCGTTCTCGAACGGTATCAACTCTGCCATATTCTTCATGTTCTTTGAAGCGATGCGTGCTGGGTTGAAACGTCGCGAAGAGCGCGTCGAACTCGAAAAGAGACGGTTACGAAGAGTCGGGTACAACGGCTCCAAGAACGAAGAGTTTCGATGGGCGAACACCGACCAACAAGTCGGCAGAGTCACGGAAGCCTCCGTGACGACGTCCACTTTACGCCACAAGTTTACGCTTCCCAAGTTGAAGAAGTGTTAAACGTACTTCCTTTTATTACCACCACCTCCGAAAAAAAGTTGATTGAAAATAATATATAAAAAGCTCGAGACGAGAAGGTTCTGCAAGAAGCTCGCTCGACGAGATGGTGAAACGACGAAAAAACTCTGTGTTTCCAATTTGTACTTACTTACTTAATATAAATCGTACTATCATCATCCTCAATACTAAAATAATGTTACTGTGTATTATTGTTGTTTTACTGCGTTCTCTCTCTCTCTCTCTCTCTCTCGTTCGCGTTTGGTTTCTAATATATATCTTGTTGTTTGTTATTTCAATTCGCATCGTTTTACTAAATTTATATGATTCTTCATTTTACGGTTTCACGGCCAAACTCATCGCCTGTTGCTGCTGTTGCTGCGCCACGCGCATCCCCGCCACGTAATTTAAAATCTTCAACCTCGGTCCCGGCGGAATTCGCACCTCTTGCAACGCGTTATCGTTCAACAAAAGCAAACAATCGTCCGTCAACAACCCTCTCTTAAAATTCTTCTCGTACTTCTCCAACCCGAGCGCCGTCAACATCCCAACCGCGTGCGAATAAAACACGTCTGTCTTTTCATTCTTCCCAGAAAACGACTGACCAATCTTCATAAAGGCCCCGTTCAACAGCGAAAACAAAACGCCCGATTTCACCGCCTCTTGCGCAATCTGCATCGGCCCTTCCGGTATCGCCGCGTCCTGCCCTCCAAACGCCGCCTTCTGCCCGCTCAAACTCGACGACACCGACAGCGCCGCGCCGGCGCCAAACATAGCCAACATCCCGGTTTCAATCTCTGAAAATTTGTTCATCTTCTTAATCCAGCACGTCAACCCGCCTTGGACGGCGGTAAATACCGCTAAGTTCACCGCCAACACGTGCGGCGGTCCCGACATGGCGCCCGTCATCGCCGGTTGATTCGCCATCGCCGGGTTCGTCGCCGCTTGTTCCGCGAGGTTTTTGTTCACCGTCCCGAGCACGAAGCCGAGCACACCACCTGTTTGTTCGTCACAAAAGAAGAGAGAGAGAGAGAGGTATTAGGTGACGCGTACGAACGAAGAGAGAACGCGGAGGAAAAGGTTGTTGGTGATCATCATCGCCGCCAGAAAGAGAGATGAGAAAAAGAGATGATCTCTTTCGCGCGTACCTTGCACGGCACTCCCGGCCGAAATCGCGGCAATTTCCACCGGCACAGATTGGTTCTTCAACCACTCGTCTATCTGCTTCTTCTTCTCGGTCACGATATCGCCGATGCCCATGATGTTTGTTTGCTTTTTTAAACGTTTGTTACAACTTTTTGTGACGATTCAAATCCAGAGATGAGAGCAAAAATGTGAGATATTTTACTACCACGCTCGTACGTTTACCGTGTTTAATGTTTACGATTATTATTGTCTCTATTCACAGTGTCTACTTTCTATATTCAAAAGCTACTTTAAATAGTCACTCCATCCTCCACCTCGCGTGTGTTGTGTGGTTTTGGTGGTTATGCTGTTCTTTTTGTTGTTCTTCTCGTCGTCGTTTCTTGAGCCGCTTTCTGTCCGCTTTGGACACGTACGTCTTTGTCTTCTCATCCTTTCGAATCATCGTTTCTTTTTCTTCCTCTCTTTTGTCGTCACGGTCGCGTCCTTTCGTTTTCGTTCGCACGCCTTCTTTTCCTCTGTTGTCTTCTTCTTCTTCTTCTTCCTTTCCTCTTTGTATTCTTTTCATGAGCATGCTCGTCCTGTTCGGAATCGAATCCGTCGTCTTAAACGACTTTCGCAATTCGTCCAACAATTTCACCTCTTTTTTATCCAATTCTTTCAACTCCTTCGCTTTTGTATCCTCGTAATGGTCCCTAACGAGTTCGGCTTTGCGAGAGGCCTCGGCGACAGTCGCCGCGTGGCCAGATTTGTGCGTCCCGCCCATCTTTTAAATAGAATAATAAAGCATAGAAGAGGAGTACATGAATGAAATGTATCTTGTGATGAATGTTTTTTGTGTGGAAAGGCTGCCATTTCACAATTCTACAATTTTTTCTCTCTCAGTCTCTCTCGTATACATTTTTTTACCTGCGATGACCGCCTCTTCGGTTTCTTCCACTGCCGCTCGCACCGTGTTGCCTTCCTCCTCCTCTGGACGAGGACGGACCACCTTGACCATTTTGGGCGTTTCTGCTGGTATAGAACGCGCTTTGACTTTCGTAAAAGGAGTTGTAGAACATGGCGTCCTCCCCGTTTGAGGAGTAAAAATCGCGCGCCGAAGGGCGTCCGTGGCGGCTTCCCGCCGAGTTCGAGCTCGAGGACGCGCGGCGTCGTTGGACGGAGACCGTGCTGTCCCATTGGTACTCAGAGGCGTCGTGGGAACGTCGGTCGGCGGAGGTTTTTAACGCGTCTTTCGCGACGTTGAGATGGTTGAAAACTCTGTTTGCGTCTTCGGTGAGCAGTTTGAGCACGTCCTCGTTCCCGGCGACGAAATGGCTCGGGAGCTCGTTCGGGTGGAAGACTTTGTCCGCGTGCGCGCGCAAGGATAACTTTTTGAACGCTTTCGTGATGTCGCTGTCGCTCAGAGATGAGGTGGACGAGTCGTCGGAGAAACCGAGTATGGCGCGAGCGTGTATTGGAGCGGATTCGCCGTACTGCTGTTCCAATTTGATTTCCACCGCTTTCAACTCTTTCGCGCGACTCTTGGCGTCGTTCTTTTGCTTGACGTCGCCGTTCGCATCCGCCGTTTTCTCGTACATGTTCAAATCTTCTAAAGACTTGTCGAACAAACGCAAGTGCGAGAAGATCGCCGCGCGACGAGAGTACGCTTTCGCGCGCGTCGGGTCGAGAATGATGGCGCGACCGCAATCGAGCATGGCGTCGATGTACTTCTGCGCACCCATACGCGCAGCAGCGCGGTTACATAGAATGGCGCTAACAAACTGCTTCGATAACGACGAATTAGACGCCGCGATGCACTTCGTGTAGTGCATCTCGGCCTCGTCGTACTCGCCACTCGAAAATGCGGAGTTCCCGCACATGCGCGCGTCGTATTGATCTTTCAGAACGGCAAAGATAGCTCCGGAGTCGGGACGAATCGCGTTAAACGTGTCTAACATGGTGAACGTTTTATGCTCAGGGCCATCTCCTCCAGCTTCACTCGTTTCTGAGCCGCCAAACGTTGGACCGGTGAAACCGTTCGTTTGTTTCGCGAACCGTTCCAAATCGTCCACGTCACCTAATCCGTAGTGCACGACTATGCGCAACAAAGTCATCTCGATTATGTTCTCTCTGACCGCCATATCGTCTTCCGGTTCGACCACGCGAGGAGGAGAGTGTTTATTCCTTGTTCCTTTTGGTTTCGTCGGAGATAACGGGGCGAAAAAGTCGAACGATTCCAACGTTTCTAATGCTTCTTTATACTGTCCGCAAATCATGAGCGCGTTTATTTTCAAGCACGCCACGAGCTGTCGAGTGTCCAACGGCATGTGCGTCGCCCTACCCTCAATATCCGTCGCATCTGTTATCGCCGATTTCACTAACAACTCGTTCTGCACGAAGCTTTCTCCGCCGTTTATGGGTGTTCTTCTCAAAGCGCGTCTCGCGTCGGTGAGATACGTCACATCTGAGATTATTTTCAAACGCTTCGCGTGCTCGAGCTCCACGCGCGCTTCTTCTTTTTCCTTCTCCGAAGCTTTCGAGCTCGAAACAATCGTAGTATAACACGCACACGCCGCAGTAAAATCAGCCAGACGCTCGTGACATTTCGCTTGACGCAAAATCGGTTTCATGTACGTCGCATCCGCTTTTCTCGCGCGCATGCAATCATCGATGCATTCCTGGATTTTCTGGCGATACTTCCAAAGCATATCCGGCGTGTACTTACCGTCCATCTCCTTCGCTCGTTCTCTCGATTCTTCTATTTGTATAACCATCAGCGTCGATGCCGCTCGGTTGCTCAAAAGTGTCCCCGCTTCTCTGCCTAACAGCTGTCTCGTGGGAAGAAACGGCGCGCCGCTGCCGTTGTTTCTACTCGGCGAAAAACTACCGTGTTTGTCCGGGGACGGCGCAATGCTTTCGAGCATAATTATTGCGCGCGTGTAAGTATCTCGAGCCGCGCGGAACTTCTTCAAAGCCAGCTCGTCTTTATCTTGATTCACAAAAGAAGAAGCTTCCTGAAACAATCCGTTCGCTTCGAGTTTATACGCTTTCACATCTTTTTCTACGTTTACCATTTTCTCCATCTCTTTCTCGGACGAAGGACTATTCTTCGAAGAAGGCGACGATCCCATCGCGCGACCGAACGCATTTGTTGCACTACTGCCCGTTGTTGTTGGAGACTTTGGCGAACCCGGTGACTTCACGACGGCAAACTTCTTATACGGTTTTCGCGCACCTTCGCCGTTTACTACTCGCGGGATTGGTCTTCCGTCGGTAGTAAAGTTGTAACCGACGTTAAAGGCAGACGCACTGGGTAACGGACTACCACTACCGTTGATGTTGTTGCTTTCACCTCCAATGGTCACCTTCGAGAAGGAGTTGCTCAACACCGCCTGCGGGGAAAACGCGCCATTTTCTCGGAAACTCGTCGCGGCTTTCGTCGCCATTTTTGCCGCTTCCTTACTATCGCTCGGAACTTCCCGCATTCTATCGCTATTCGCGCTACTTTTGCTTTGCATTCTACCACCGCTACTGCCGCCGCCTTTTGCTTTACTGCTATTACTCCTACTGTACGTCTTTGGCTTTGTCGCGCCACCGCTAAATACGCCGCTCTCTGAACTTCCGTCGCCACCGCCGCTTTGAAAAATCAACGGCGTCGAAGTCGCGTTCGCCGATCCCGT
>Ga0302127_10002755_pt1 | contig 10628 bp, 6 predicted proteins | sample CB4_SCM_MG_FD_204452 | JGI IMG/M metagenome (GOLD analysis project Ga0302127, IMG submission 204452) | Marine microbial communities from Western Arctic Ocean, Canada - CB4_SCM | ecosystem: Environmental > Aquatic > Marine > Oceanic | place: Canada: Western Arctic Ocean | collected 2017-09-24
CAAAATAAGTAATCTACGAATTGATCAAGGCGAAATCATATCTATTATTGGAGAATCCGGAATAGGGAAGACTACTCTTCTAAAAAATATAGCTAATTTAGTAAAGCCAATAAGTGGAACTTTGAAAGTTTTTGATAATGTACAAGTAAGAGGGAGAATTGGATATATCCCTCAAAAATTAGGTTTAATAAAACATGAAACTGTTTTCTTTAACGTTCTAGAAGGCGCCATATGTAACGAATCCATTCTAAGATCTATAACTGGTTTTCATGAAGAAAAAATTATCACTAAAGTAGAAAAGTCAATCAAATTAATGAATCTATCCGATAAAATTGATGAAAAAATAAACCGGTTATCAGGAGGGCAACAAAGAAGAGTAGCAATAGCAAGAACAATAGCTCAAGGCCCTAAACTAATTCTAGCTGATGAATTTCTTAGTGAGCTAGATAGCAAAACTGTGGATAGTGTTTGGAAGGCTATGCTTGATTATGTTGAAAATGAAAATATTACTTTAGTAATAATAGAACATAATATTGAAAGAGCAAAGCTTGCTAAACGTTGCTTAAAATTAGAAAAAAATAACGATAAAGGTTATTCTATTCTGAATGAGGTTCAACTATGAATATTACGAGGAAAAAATACCCAATATTCATAACTTTTATACTTTTTACTACGTGCCTAATTTTCATCAATCTTGTAGATGGAGATTGGGCTAGTCTCGAAAATAGTCTGAATAATCTTTCAACATTTTTCTATGAATCTCTATGGCCTCCTAACTGGAAAGTAATAGAAGCGCAATCATATCCTGTTTGCGATCGGAGTTGGGATTTTCTGTGTTCACCAGCATATATAGGAATCATGGAGACACTCAAAATTGCATTTGTCGCAACCGGATTTGGATTTATTTTGAGCTTGCCTCTTGCCACTCTAGCCTCTAGAAATCTTTATGGAGATTCAATAGCAATTCCATTTCGAGTTTTTTTGGCTGCGATGAGAACATTACCGAGTATTATTTGGGCAATTTTCTTTGTCATATTAGTAGGATTAGGGCCGGTTTCAGGCGTTTTAGCAATGACATTCTATACTGTTGGATACTTAGGAAAACTACAATATGAGGCGATAGAAGGATTATCTAATGACCCTCTCGACGCCGCAAAGGCTATGGGGCTAAAGAATAGTGAAATTATTCAAAGAGTGGTAATACCAGAAACTGCAAATAATCTCATCTCACAACTATTTTTTATGTTTGAGTATAATGTAAGGCATGGCTCTGTTATAGGAATTGTAGGAGCTGGAGGAATTGGATACTATATTTCAACATATCTTAAATTTTTACAATATGATAAAGTAATCGCATTATTGATTATTTTGTTTGGAGTCGTCATCATTATTGATCTAGCCTCAATTAAAGCTCGATCTTATTTCGTAGAAGATGTAACTTTTAAATCTCCAAATTTGTTTGGAAACTTTTTCAGAGGAAAAAAAAATAAATGAATGTAAAACAGATAGGAATCTGGAGAAAATCCTAATCTATGGGAAATAGACGAAAATATAGCCATATATGAAAATGATTATGATATCTGCGATTCCTATTGTGTTATTACAATTAGAATTACTTATGAATATGTAGAAGTCAAAGGCACTTCTAAAATACAACTAGAATAAATTCTTTATTTGCCTTTATGCTTCATATCTGAAACGAACATTCCTAAAAAGAAAGCACCAATAAAAGCAATAATCTCTTTAAATTCTGGAGCATTAAAACTATCATCTCCATCGAGAAAACCATCCCAAATGAGAAGACCTACGTAAAGCCCTAAACATCCAAAACCAAAATACTGCGAATATTGTTTTAATTGATCTATATCCATAATCTAATGATATGTAAGGTTCATTCTTAAGGTTTACCCTTAATCTTACTAAAAATATAATAAATGGGTGCACTATGCTACCTACTCAATGGGCAATATTCAAGTTTTAGATGACCACACTATCAATCAGATTGCAGCTGGTGAAGTAATTGAAAGACCAGCTTCAGTAGTCAAAGAACTTGTAGAAAACTCATTAGATGCAAAGGCTAAAAACATTTGGATTAGAGTAGAAGAAGGAGGAACTGAGCTGATTGTTGTTAGAGACGACGGGTTGGGGATGGATCGCGATGATGCTACGTTAGCATTTAGAAAACATTCAACTTCAAAAATAAGAGAATTTAATGACTTACAAGATGTTATCACTTCTGGATTTCGAGGTGAAGCTTTACCTTCTATCGCATCCGTGTCAAGGCTTAGAATAACTACTTCCGAAAAAGACAGTTCTGTTGGTACTAGAATAACTATCGAAGGAAATAATGACCTCAATATTGAAGATTATGCAGCACCTCAGGGTACAACGATTGAAGTTTCAGATTTATTTTTTAATACACCTGCAAGATCCAAGTATCTTAAGCGTGTTTCAACTGAACTTCAACATATTGTAAAAACTATAACAATTGAAGCCATCCGAAGACCTGATGTTTCTTTTAATTTAATTCATGGTGAAAGAAAATTAATTGAAGCACCAGCCTCAGATCTTAAAACAAGAATTGGTGTTCTTTTAGGCCGAGAAGCTTCCAAAGAATTAATTGAAATGAGTGGCGAGATGGATGGATTAAGAATTGAAGGATTCTTGACAAGACCGTCAGTTTCCCGAAAATCAATGGCTGGATTGTATTTGCACATTAACGGAAGACCAATCCAAGCTAGACATATTTGTTATTCAATCAAAGGCGCATACGGTAGTTTACTACATGACGGTCATTTTCCAATAGGTGCTTTATTCATAGAAATACCATCAAAAGATGTAGATGTAAATGTTCATCCTGCCAAAACTATCGTAAGAATTGCTAATGAAGAAATAATCAATAAAATGTTAAGACAGATTATTCGTGATATTTTGGCTAAGCAGGCTTTAATCTCTCACGTAGATTTGGAAACAACAAAAACCAATTCAATGTTTGGTACCTCAATACCTACGTCAAAAACACGGAAAAAAGCTAAAGAATTAAACTCAATTGACAGTTTTCAACAAGAATTCAATGTTGCGCTTCAAGAAGAAGAAATTGAAACCAATATGCCTTCTATGAGGCCATTATCCTTAATTGAAAATAAATATATTGTAGCTATGGGTTTAGATGGCCTTTACATCATCGATTTTCATGCAGCTCATGAAAGGGTGATGTATGAACGTTTGAAGGATCAAACGCGCTTTAAGAGGGTCGGAAAGCAAGATTTGCTTAAACCCATATCACTCGAGTTGTCTAAAAGTGAATCTACTGCGTTTGAAACTGTATTAAATAATATTACTGAAATGGGTTTCGATGCTGAAAAAATAGGACCCGCCTCGTTCATGATAAGAAGTGTACCTGCACTTTTGGCAGGTTCGGAACCGGATAGGATAAGAGAAGCTATTGATGATATCGTTGAAAGTGGATCAATGAAAACAGCTGAAGAAAAACACACTTTGATGATGTATACTGTTGCATGCCATTCAGCCTTGAGAGCTGGAGACAAATTAACCATGGCACAAATGGAATTTGTTATAAGAGAAATGGAATCAATTCCAAATCCCTATGCTTGTGTGCATGGCAGACCGACTGTGATGACCATTACACCCGCTGAACTCGACAAAAAATTTAAAAGAAGTGGATTTTAAGATCGACGCTTCATTACTTTTTTAACTACTCTACTTTTTTTCTTTGGAAATGAAGGTGTGGGTTCTGGAGCTACAGAATTAATTCTAGGCGGTCTATTTCCTTCTAAATTACCAAATTGGAATAATAAAGCTGGCAACATGAAAACTGCAGCCACAAAAGAAAGAAGAATCATAATGGCCATTATCATCCCAAATGTTAGGAATAAAGGCATAATTGATAATGTGAGAACCATGAATCCAACGAAATCCGTAAACGCTGACATTGCAATATTGTTTCCAGTCTCATCTAAACTTTCAGACATCCACTCTTCCTGACTTGAATGTGGATTTTGATATCTAGCTTCACGTACTCTTTGAACCATATGGATTGCATAATCTACTCCCAAACCAATAGCCAAACTAGATATTTGAACAGTTACTAAATTTATTGACGTGCCAGTAAGAACCATACCTCCTCTAAGCCAGACTGTGATTGCAATCACCGGAAATATTGTAATAATACTTAAACGAAGATCTCGTAGGACAATTAAAACAATTAAGAAAGCCAAAATAATGGCCACAATTAAACTTTCTTGAAAACTATCAGTAATTTCTAAGACATAAACATATCTCTCATAACTTAAACCCGCGACTTGGGCATTGATGCCAGCCATCTCATTAATTTCTACTGAAGCTGCATCTAACTGGTTTTTTTGTACTTTCATTTGACCATACATATCATCTGGACGCATGACCTGAAACCAAGAACGCACCATGGTTAATTTCCCCTCCTCAAGATGATAAGTCGCCCGAGCATCGGATGATGAAACAAGGAAAGTTCCATCTAAATTCATAGTTCCATTTACATAAACATCTTCTAAAACATTATAAATTTCTTCATCTGAAGTAGGAAACCCAGTTGAAATATTTACAGTCTTAGGAATATAACCCGTATTTTCTACGTTAAGGGCCAAAGCGGTTTGTGTTCTAACGATGTACGGTAAGCTACCTAAAAATCTAGCACTAAAATTGTAATCTGCTATCTTGTTTTCCAGAATATCAATAGCAATCAAATTATCATACGTAGCAAGATCATCTCCTTCAATCAAATAATATCCAGGCTCACCCTGTTCTGTGAAGGTTTCTTGGCCAATTATAACTGTTTGAATAAATCTAGAATCATTATCCGCATAATCTTTAACATCAAAAGTAGACTCTGGATTTCCCAGAACAATTGGAGAAAGAAGTATAGTTATAAGAAGAAAAACCACGAGCATAGGCATTGATCTTTCCTGCATTAACAAAGCCATTCTCTTTACATTGAAAAAATCACTTATCTTATTTAGAATCCCATTACTTTTTTCAGCTGGTTTTGGAGGGAAAAAACTTCTTAAAATTGGACAGAAAACTCCCATTATCAAGTAAGCTTGAATTATACCTAAAGGACCTAGAATACCCCATTCAAATAAATCTGGAATTTCACTAAGAGTTGCAGTTCCAAAAGCTACAACTGTAGTAAGTGTAGCTACACCTAAAGCTGGAAATAAGGTTCGAATCGAAACCCATGCTGCATTGAAACTAGCCTTCTGAGGATTATCTGAATAAACTTCATCTTCTAAAGCTAATTTACGCCAACGTGTTAAACTGTGAATCGCAAAATCTACACCTAATGCCAACATCAATATTGGTAACATTGAAGCAAGCTGGCTTTGTGGAAACCCTAACCAGAATGAATTCGCATTCATACATGTCATTAGTAATCCTAAGCCAAGTCCACAGACAACAACATCACCTATATTTCTAAAATAAAAAGACAAAAGGGCAACCATCAGAATAAAAGAAACTCCTACTAAAGGTAAAGTTGAATTTATCTGACTCTCAAGTTCAAGGCCAAAAGCCAAATACGAATAGAAACTTACCTTTTGATCGGACTCCAGAGGCTCAGTATAGAATGAATCTACTTTTTGTTCCCAGTATTCAAAGTGCTCATAGTCTCCCTTTTGTCTAGGATAATCCGCAAATAATCTTTCCGAATTAGCTTCACCGGCAAGAGTAAAACCTTTAGCTTTCCAATATGCATCCCCAGTAGCATATAGTTCAACGGGATAATTGTCCTTATCTCGCGGCATCTTACACTCATTATCCTGGACAATACAAAGATCAGGGGACACTACCTTTCTATAAGCAAACGAACCATCTTCAGCTCTAATATTGAATAAGGAATTAAGCACATATGTTAATTCATATTCTGAAGCATTACCATAACTCGAACCGGTATAATTTATTGCAAATGAAACTGGGCTGTCTAAATTCATTATTGAACGAACTGTATCGGGAATGCCCCAAATACTGGAATTTTCATTTTGTTGTACTTGCCAATTAAATTTAACATCAAAATATTGACTTACTGATTCATCTGCAAGTAAATTATCATTACGCTCAGTAGTCTCTCTGAATACTTCAATATCTAGAGCATTGTGGTCTTTTGTTTCTACTGAATCTCCCATAACAATTTGAAAGACTAACCAATAATCTTCTGGCATTTTTTCATCGGCCCTGTCTGAAGCTTGCCAGACTGGATCATCCGGATAAGAGAAATCTTCTCTTTGATTCATTTCTCTTCCTAAACCAGGTATAAATCCTGCTAGGACTATCATAAAAAAGAAGAAGAATGCTAACATCGAAATGCGCCAACGCTTCCTCAATGCTATTTCGTCCATCTTAACTTGACCTCAAACTGTGTTTTATTAAACTTTAGTCACAATACAAAACTAAATTGGTTCTAATTGTGATACAAAATGATCATATTCTTCACCTAAATGAATGTAGCATCTTACCCATGGATAAAGTCTACCATCTTGAGCTTCGATAAACTGCCACACATGCCCCTCACCTTCTAAATCTTCAGCAAGTAAAATATCTCCACGGCGAATTGTAACCTTGTGTTCTGCATCTTCTTTTTCGACACCGCAACTTTTGAATTCAAGACATCCACTCAAAGTTAATACCAACTGTCTTCTAGGTGCAGTATGTGCCAATTTTGGCCCTTCACCTTTTAGATTGTCAGGTACTGGCGTAAGTGCAAATTGTGTTTTTAGATCTCCAGTGTTATCTTGAATATTATTATTAACAAACAAGGATGAAAACATCCCTACTGATCCAAGACCTGTTTTCTTTTCTACAGGAATCTGCATTTTTGCAAATCTTGTGTGTCCACTACCGTCAGTATACATTCTGACGACTGGTATGCCCTCTGTCATAAACAGAGGGTAAATACCGCGTATTTATGCTTAGTGTATTCTACGACGTAGACCAGCTGCGCCAACCAATACAAGTGCACCAACTACAAAGCTAATATTTGGCAATCCTGATTCTTCAAGTGCATCAGGTATTCTGTCATCTTCTGAACCATTACCGACTGTAACTTTACCTACCATCCCCATAGTTGCATGAGGTTCACAAACATAGTAATGAGTTTGGTTGTCTTCAGAAAATGTATGTCTGAAATCTCCTGAATTAGATACTGCACCGCTATTGAAACCAGCCATTATCTCAGTTATATTCAAACTTGCATCATATGCGACATCTATTTCAATTACATTGTGAGCATCTGGTGCGTTTTCCCACTGCCAACAAACGGTTTCACCAACCATAATATCTAACTCAGCAGGATTAAAAGTATAATCTGCACCAACGCCAACTACATGGTCACAGTCTGGTTGTGTAGATACCTCTCTAAATACTATACTAATATCCTCCCCATTACTGATTGTAAATGTGACTGTAGTTTTATCATCCGAAATTACGGAATCTGAACAGTTAGTACACGAAACAATTTCATACTCAGGCAATACACGGAAAGTAAAATTGAGGTCTGGGCCATCACCCAAATAAACTCCTTCATCAGCTCCATTAGGACAATCCTCAGTACCATCATTAGTTTTCTCCATATTTACTTGCGTACCGGTTGGATCATTACAATCAAACCAACTGTCATTAACTCCATCATCATCCATATCTTGAGGCTCATCGGCACCGTCGCCACAATCCTCAGTACCATCATTTACTAGATCAAAGGATATTCTCATCTCATAACCACTCATTCCAGGCTCAGACCAACAATGATAACCCATGTCATCGCCAACATCTACAATTTCAAAAATATGTTCAGATAAGGTATTATCCACTGGATCAAAAGTTAGAACAAACTCATTTGACATTATAATACTTGAATTATCATGGAGCATAATATCTCCGACAATATTTTCTGGATCAAGCGTTCCCTTATCATCATCCCAATTATGAGGTGTTTCTTCACCTTCTATACTGTCAAGATATACGCCGCTGCCACCGTCATGTTCGGCATGAAAAGTATCATGATTAAAGTCGTTATAAGCGGCACAAATCGATGCATTTTCTGTACTTACAGGGGACGCACACGCTGCCACTATTTCATCACATCCAGAATCTTCATTCTCTAGACAGTAGTGTGCAACTTCCCAACCACACATTACAGGATTGCCTCCATCATCTTCATCATTACACAAATATTGTAACTCCTCACAAGTCTCTTGATCGGTGAAAAGACAATCTCCCTCATCAGGGCCATCGCCACAGTGACCATCATTACAATGATCGTCGTTGCAGTGACCATCTTCATCACAATGACCTCCATCACTTGCATTACAGTGACCATCATCACAATGATGTTCTTCTCCACAGTGGCCATCATCACAATGACTGTCTCCACCGCAGTGACCATTATCACAATGGCCTGCTTCGTCACAGTGACCATCTTCACAATGATTACCACCCTGGAACATACCGGCTTCGTCTGCCGCCCAGAAAATATCCACTATACTATCGGCCACATCTACTGCACTTTGACTGCCGTCTCTCCAAGCCTCAATGTTTTCGAATACAGACTTTCCAAAGTCATCGCCATCATCGCCGTGGTCATTATTCTGAAAATATTCATGATGTCCATAAGTGAAGTAAGCTCTGTCATCACTATCATCTAGTTGACCAGACCAGCTAGCTAATGCAACATCATCTTTAGCATAAACTCCGGCATCATAAGAACCATTCGTATGTGTATGCTGACCAGTTGTAACAAATGTGTAAGCTCCTGGTTCAAATTCAGACATATTGAAATAACTATGATTATAGTTATAGCCTCCTGAATCATCATAATTCTCATAACCTGAACTAACATACATTAAATTCTCATCCCATTGAGTAGAATCAAAAGAACCATCATACAACCAAACCATCAAAGTTTGATTATCAGCAGCTTCTTGAACCGAATAAAAATATGATGTATCATCACCAGCAGTTAACTGGTAATTGTACGTATCATAGTAAGGGAAAAATGCAAATTCTTCAGAATCATGTCTGTGAGAGACGTGGACTTCAGCAAATATAAACTCTGAATCATCTATTGAGATTTCCCCAACAATATCATCCACATGTGAACCATTGTCATCATTATAAATTGAAAGATTGTAAGATCCGTATCGACAATCATAACCTACAAAATCATGTCTGTCTGAAGATTCGTTATATTCCCATTGATGATTACAAGAATTTGTAATAAACATAGAGTATGCGCCGACTTCCAATAATCCTCCCAATGAATTGCTGCAATCAACGGACAAATCAACTGCACTTACGTACTCACAAACTCTATCATTTCCTTCTATCCAAGGAACTTCATCTGAAGTAGGATAATCAAGCGTTCCCTCATACAAATATACATAGGTAGGCTCAAACCATTCACCCGTTGTTTCATTGTATACTCCATGAATATCAACGGTATAATTAGCTACCTCTTCATCATTAATATTAAAGTGATAAACATCATAATTTGCAATGTCCTCTGGCTGATAATGCCCCCCATCGTCCCATATAGCTTCAATAGACTCCAAAAAGGCCGTTGCTTGATCCTCAGTAGGTGAAGCAAGGAATTCATAATCAAACATCGCACCAATGATTGTCATCATATCTGAATCTTCCCAATGGCTGCAAATATCATAAGGTCCTGGTGAAGTAGGGTCACTACAAAGATCTTGCATGACTCTCATACAACTCAAACCACCTCCTTCTTCACATGAAATAAAACCCTCACATTGATCATCGGTTAGACCAAAGGAATCGCACATATCTGGTTCAAAATCACCAAATGAATCATTATTCATCATTTCTACAAATGCATCCAAACAGGGTTGTGAAATAACATTTGGAGTAGAAGGGACTACAACCAACATATCACACATCTCTGCAATCATATGACGCATCTCATTTGATTCTTCAACCGAAAAATGACCTTCGACATTAACATCCCACTGAGATAGACTAATCATTTCTACGAGAACTGATTGATAATCAATCTCAGGTCCAGACCCATCATCATCATAACAAGGTTCTCCCTCATCATATAATTCATTTCCATTAGTATCATCATAATCCATACAACCTCCGCCCTCTCCAGGTGGACTATCTCCTTCATCATCATAACAAGGTTCACCCTCATCATAAAGTCCATTCTCATTAGTATCATCATAATCCATACAACCACCTTCCATTGCTCCCACATTATATGTTGGAACTGTGATAAAAGCGCTCATAATCATCATGAAAAATACAGCTAGCGCAGCTAGTCGGCTTAAGTTCATAACTTAGACCTCCCGAAATTAGTATATATAATTAGTAGTTTAATCTTGTTAAGACTGAAAGGCACTACTAAATTCTTCTTCACTGGTACAGTACCGTGGCCCCCTCTATCATCGCAGAGGGACAACTATTCAGTGTTTTTTACTTAGTGTGTTCTGCGGCGTAGACTAGCTGCGCCAACCAATACAAGTGCACCAACTACAAAGCTAATATTTGGCAATCCTGATTCTTCAAGTGCATCAGGTATTCTGTCATCTTCTGAACCATTACCGACTGTAACTATACCT
>Ga0302127_10002757_pt1 | contig 10621 bp, 10 predicted proteins | sample CB4_SCM_MG_FD_204452 | JGI IMG/M metagenome (GOLD analysis project Ga0302127, IMG submission 204452) | Marine microbial communities from Western Arctic Ocean, Canada - CB4_SCM | ecosystem: Environmental > Aquatic > Marine > Oceanic | place: Canada: Western Arctic Ocean | collected 2017-09-24
ATGACGCATCTCCCCGACGTTCAAGTCGTGCGGGCTCGATACTTTCCTGTGGACCCACCCGTCAGTTCTACGATCGGGATCACGAGTCTCGTCAACCCTGACCTCCTCGTCGAAATTGATGCTGTGGCCATAATCGAGGGAGACCCTTCATGAGCAAGTCCGACGAAGTCACCGTCCGACTCAACCAACAGCAACTCGAGCTCATTGACAGGACGGTCGAAAGACTCGGTGCCCAGAACCGCGCCGAGATCCTTCTGCGCTCCCTTGAGGAGTTCCACCGGGACCAACGACCATGAGTGATCGAAAGTTGCTCTACGAACAAGTCATGGAACCGGCGACGGGCAAGGCGGTCGAGTTGCTCGCCGGCCAAGTGTTGCGTATCGAGCAGGTGGGCAAGGGCGGTCAGTGTGCCGACTTCAATTGTTTCAACCTGCACGATTACAAGGAACACTTTCACACCGGTCGGACCAGGCACATGCACGGTATGCATCCGACAACCGGAGATTTCTTATGGTCGGCACCCCCTCGTGATCGCCCTATAGCTGCCATCGTCACCGACACGGTCGGGACCAACGATGTGCTCTATCCACGCTGCAGCGGACTTCTCTTCGAGTACCAGTTCGGTGCCCCGGTACACACCAATTGTCACGACATCCAAGCCGAAGCTCAGCGGGAGTATGGCTTGACGAGCGACGACGTTCACGACTCGTTCAACTTCTTCATGCACACGGGCATCGATCCAGCCGGGCATCCATTCATTGCCTCCAACAACGCTGACGAGGGCGACTACGTGGAGATAGTGGCTCTGATTGATTTGCTTGCGGTGCCCAACGTGTGCGGCGCAGACATCATGGCCACCAGCAATTTCGAGCTCAAGCCACTGCGCATCGCCGTCTACGAGGGGCACCCTCGCGACCTCGAGCAGTTCGGCGATCGCCCCGAACTCGGGAACTTCGCCACGCAATTGAAAACAGCCGACTTCGCGGAACGACCGATCAAGGTCGATCGAGAGTTGAGTAAAGACCCGACGTTTGACGCGTCGTTCACGAACTACCCGATCTCGATCACCGATGTTCCGGTCAAACTGAGCCCTGAGCACCGCACGCTGCTCGACGAGCTCGTCGCCGACGGCGAGTACGGCTTGAGCGACGCAGACGTACTGCGCTATATTTTCTTTAGTTGGTGGATCCAGCAGTTCATGCAGGGCCCCAGGCACTTAGATCAGGCGGCGGCCGACGGCGCATACAAGATCCGATAAACCGAATGGAGTCATGTAGTGAGTGCCAGCGAACTGGCCGGTAAAAAAGCAATCGTTACCGGTGGTGGTCGGGGGATAGGAAAGGCGATCGCAGTCGCTTTTGCCGAACATGGTGCAGACGTGGCCGTGATCGGCCGTACCGCCGAGACGCTTGACGGTACGGCGGCTGAGGTGAGGGCCAAGGGCCGGACTGCGGCTACGAAGGTCGCCGATCTGACCGAGGTTGCCAACATCCCCGACCTGTTCACCGAGTTGTCCGCTGCCATCGGGGGTTTCGACATCCTCGTGAACTCGGCCGGCATTCAGCTCACAGCGCCGTCGCTCGATGTGACCGAGGAAGATTGGGACGCGATTCTCGACGCCAACCTGAAGGCGCTTTTCTTTTGTTGTCAGGCCGGCGGTCGAGCCTTCCTGGAGGCGGGGTCGGGCAAGATCATCAACTTGGCGTCCACTTTCAGCGTTGTCGGCTTTCCCGAGTTCGCGGTCTACTGCGCGTCGAAGGGCGGTGTGATGCAGCTGACTCGGGCTCTCGCCAGCGAGTGGGCGGCTCACGGCGTGAACGTGAACGCCATCGCCCCTGCCGCCGTTCGAACCGAGATGAACGCATATCTTCTCGACGACGAGAACTTCCTGAAGGGCTTCCTGCCAGCGGTTCCCGCGGGTCGGGTCGGCCAGCCCAGCGACATCGCCGGTGCAGCCGTCTTCTTGGCATCGGCTGCGTCCGATTTCGTTCACGGTCACCTCCTGTTCGTTGACGGTGCCTACACCGCGGTCTGACATGGGCACAACGCTGATCACGAACGGTTACGTCGTCTCTGTCGATGGCGATCGGAACGTATTCACCAATGGGTTCGTTCGAATCGAGGACGACTCGATCACGGCAATCGGCGAGATGTCCGAGCTGGCCTTCGATCGCGAGATGGAGGTTCTGAAAGAAGCGAAGATAATCGCCGACAGAATGCTCTCGGGCGCCGGACTGTACGACCGGGCCAACGTACCCTGGAACAAGACATCGTGAGGATAATTTATGCCGACCGCAGCCGTTGGTAGCTACGAGATCTTCTATGTCGAGGCGGGGAGGGGCTTCCCTCTCGTCTTGATCCACGGTTTGGCCGGGGACCACAAGGCATGGGAAGCCCAGATGCCAACATGGGCCGAAGATCACCGGGTGCTCGCATTCGACAATCGAGGGGCCGGGCAAAGCACTCAGGTCGACGAGATGATCACGACCGAAGACATGGCCAAGGACACGCTGGCATTGATGGACGCAGTCGGAATCAACAAAGCGCATATCTTGGGCCGATCGATGGGAGGTGCTATCGCCCAGCACATGGCGTTGCTCGCGCCCGAGCGAGTTCACACCCTCATCATGTGTGCCTCGTTCGCCAAGATCGATCCGGTGGGCAACCGGGTGTTGACCAATATGCGCGAGGTGCTCGAGTGGCGCAACCATTGGGGTGACCATGCTCGGCACTCGGTCCAGAACTTTGTATCGCCCGAATTTTACAACGAGAACGCCGAGACGATCGAACGTGTCCTTGGGTTGATCGGCGGCGAAACCCGTCTACCCGAGTGTTACGTACGCCAGAATCACGCGTGTCTTGAACACGACACGATCGACCGCCTGAACGAGATCGGATGCCCGACACTGATCATGGCCGGCGGGAAGGATCCGATCTGTTCGCCGACGGCGACGCGTTGGATGTCCGACGGCATCAACGGGTCGAAGACCGTCATGTTCGAAGACTCGAGCCACTTCTTCCTAATGGAGGAGGCAGCCAGGTTTATGGCCACGGTCGGCGATTGGCTCGCCGAGCACGCGGTTATGACGAGCTGACGGCGTCGTCTTGCTCCCCAGAGGCTTCGCTCATCTTCGTGACACCTTCCAACTCCGCCGGGATCTCGACACCCTTTCGGGCATACCATTCTCGAATGAGCGCGGGCCCGTCGGTGACGAGACCAAGGTGCAGTGCAGTGATCATGAGCGCGGCGTCTTCGGCCTCCTGACTTGCTCCAGCGACAATATCGCCGGGCACGATGACCCGAAAATCCCTGTTTGCGGCGTCGAAGGCGCTCGATAGGACACATGCATCGGTGTAGGTGCCGGTCAATACAAGGTTGTGCACGTCGAGCTGGCGCAGCAGGAACTCTAAATCGGTAGGGACGAACGCAGACAGGCGCTTCTTGGTGCGGACGTAGTAATCGCCTTCTTCCTCATCGACGAGGAGATCGAGCCACTTCGTACCTTCCCAGCTGTGCTCGTTCATGGCGGGGTTGGGCGGCAGGTAGAGCTCGTACATGACTCGCCAATTGCCCATCCGGTTGTGATGCTTGGAGTTGAGGTCATCGATCCCGCCGTGGCGCTGCCAGTGTTGCACGTGGATAATCGGAATTCCGATGTCGCGGGCCATTCGATGAAACATGTTATGCGCGGGAATCTTTGCGCGGGCTCGGGGCGCTGGGCACGTGAGGTTTTCTTCGGGGCCGATGTGACCGCGGTGCATGTCGATGCACGCGATCGCTGTCTTTTCAGGATCGAGCCAGCGTTCGAAGACATCTTCGAAGTTGCTTGTTCCCGAAGGAAGGACCTTTCGATCACGTCCCTCAAGGTATATGTACATGTCGCTCTTCATTTGAATGAATTCCCCATTTTGTCGCCGACTGTGGGCTTATCTTAGGTTCTCACCGGTGTGATCGCCAGTGGCAGGATTTGACCAAGATTGCAGATCTGCTCTATCTCTGAGTTGAAATAGTGTCGCGGGAGACCCAGGAGGTCCACGCTGGCAAAACCTTTGATCGAGGCGGTGTGGCCCGACGGGGGTGCCCCGACATCAAGCCAGCGATCACGACGATCGAGATCGCTGGCTTGACATCGAGAACGCGCAATTTCTGCTCGATCTGATCGGCTACGCCCCGTAGTTCACTTCGGTGGAACGTAAGCGATCAGATCCAAGATGAATTGGGCGCCCGGAACCTGTAGCGGCCCACCGATTTCCAGGGTCGTAGATGCTGGCCTGTCTCCCGGGAAGTACGTTGACCACTGCTCGATTGACTGCTGGAAGTGGGTGAAGTCGTCGTGGAAACACTGCCGTCTGACGATGTTCTCCAAGCTCGTGCCCGCAGCCTCACAGATCGCCGCCGTGTTCTCCATCAGGTACTCCATCTGCAGCTTCGGCGGCTGCTTGTACCATGGAAACTCGGGATGGCGCTGCACCGACTTCGGTAGATTGCCCATCTCGTCGTAGGCCATAGCAGTCGACATGAATAAGAAGTCGCCGGCTTTGACCGCCTGCGGCTCGTGCCATGGCGGCTCGACAGCATCGGAGGTCTCGATCGTCTCCTTCTTTATGGAGGCGTCGTCGGCGAGAACCTTCAGCGCGATCTCGATGCGACTGCCCATACCGCCGAGGCCCATGTATGGGATAACCACCCTGGCCGGCGGATCCTTCGGGAACCACTGCTTCCAGACCCTCTCCATCCCTTCGAAGTCGTTCGGACTTGCCAGATAGACGGTTGCTTTCACCGTATTCTTCATGGACCCGCCAGCGGAGTTGACGATCTTCTCCAGCTTCTGGAGCACAAAGTCGGTCTGACTCTCTATCTCGGATCCATACCAGAAGTACGGATTGATCCGAGCGTCGGGTGCGATGCCGCTGGGAGGGCCCATATTGTTTGGCTGGTTGAAATCCCCCGACCAGTCGACAGGGATCTCACCGGCGCAGAAGATCCAGTCGCCGCGCCGGATCGCAGGTGAATACCCTGCCAGCGGTGACGCCACACCATCAGGGACCTCGAAGCCAACGCTTCCACCCCCGGGGATGGCGATCATGTCGACCTCGAGGATCGTCTTGTTCACCAGTAGGCCGGATTCCCGGATACCCATGCCCGTCGAGGCTGGCCTCGGCGGGTGCACAAATTCGTCGCGAGTCCGCAGGTAGGGCGTAATGCTGATCTGGGGCCACGAGTTACCGCGGGAGAACTCCTCGATCGTCGGATGGGGTGATGTGAACCATTGATAAATCCGGACAATGTCTGTCCCGATGTCACATCCGGCCGCCTTGAGCGTCTCCTCCAAGTTCTGGAGCACATACCGAGACTGGAGCTCGAGGTGGTTGTAGCTGTTGGGGTTTCTGCCGTCGCCTCCGGCCTCGGGCGCCAGGCCGGAGACGAAGTCCGACGCCAGCTGACCGGCTACGAACACCCAGCCGCCGGCAGCTATCGCCGGGCTGTACGGCATGAGCGGCTTGGGTTCGCCGCCCCAAACTGCTACACGATCGTTTTGCGCCATGTCCTACGTTCTCCCTCTAATTTGAAGCGGTTCTAGTTGCTGATTTGAAGCGGTTCTAGTTGGCCGGCGTGCAGCCGATCGACTCGACGTTAATTTCCGCCGCTGAACCGACCGCCCCGATGGTGACAGCACCTTCTGTCTCGTCGGGGATGGTGATCGCCCCGGAACGCACACGAGCGTCGATGTCGTCAAAGATCGCCTTACTCTCAGCGTCGAGCGCATCGGCGTTGTCATATAGCGGTGCGGCGACAATGCCGGGATTGTTCGTCGCGTCGAACGAATGGAACGAAGCCGGACCTATCTCTCCGGCAAAGGCCCGCTCAATCATCGCAGTTGCGGCTTCGGCGAGGCCGTGAACGGACGACGTAAGCACTACGTCGGGTCCGAGCGTGATGCTGTCGTAATAGGCCGGCACAACCCAAACTTGGGAGTCAGCTTCCTGCGCAGCATCGATGATCCCGAGCACCGCCGAGTCGGTGGCCGACATGATGACATCCGCGCCTCCCGCGATCAGGGCCTGGGTGGCGGCCTTGGCAACGGCGGTATCGGTCCACGTGTTGATGTACTCCTGGCTGAATCCGATGTCCGGGTTCACGCAGCGCGCACCGAGGTGGAATCCCTCGGGTTGGCGGGTCAGCGCGGGAAACTCGAACCCGTTGATAGTGCCGACCTTCCCAGTTTTAGTAACCAGTGCGGCGATTACGCCGGTGAGAAAGTTGGCATTGTGCTGATCGATGTCGATCCAACACAGATTGTCCGGTGTCGCAGCCAGCATTTCCTGCGACGCGTGATGGGGCGAAAGACATATCTGGGTGTCGGGGAAGTTCGTCGCCACCTCGAGTGCCGGATCCACCATGGCGCCGTGGGCGAAGATTAAGAAATCGAAGCCCTCCTCGGCGAAAGCAGAACCCTGCTGAACAAAAGCATCTGCCTCGTTGAGGAGTTCGACATGTGTGATCTCGATCAGCGGATTCGCTGCCGCCGCCAATTGGGCACCATCGTCCCACGCATTGGACCAGCTCAGATCGTCGGCGGTGCCAGGTGTGAACAGGGCCACTCTGAACGACTCCCCGGCCGGCGCCGCCGTGCCCGGCGTGCAGCCGATCGACTCGACGTCAATGTCCGCCGCTGAACCGACCGCCCCGATGGTGACAGCACCTTCTGTCTCGTCGGGGATGGTGATCGCCCCGGAACGCACACGAGCGTCGATGTCGTCAAAGATCGCCTTACTCTCAGCGTCGAGCGCATCGGCGTTGTCATATAGCGGTGCGGCGACAATGCCGGGATTGTTCGTCGCGTCGAACGAATGGAACGAAGCCGGACCTATCTCTCCGGCAAAGGCCCGCTCAATCATCGCAGTTGCGGCTTCGGCGAGGCCGTGAACGGACGACGTAAGCACTACGTCGGGTCCGAGCGTGATGCTGTCGTAATAGGCCGGCACAACCCAAACTTGGGAGTCAGCTTCCTGCGCAGCATCGATGATCCCGAGCACCGCCGAGTCGGTGGCCGACATGATGACATCCGCGCCTCCCGCGATCAGGGCCTGGGTGGCGGCCTTGGCAACGGCGGTATCGGTCCACGTGTTGATGTACTCCTGGCTGAATCCGATGTCCGGGTTCACGCAGCGCGCACCGAGGTGGAATCCCTCGGGTTGGCGGGTCAGCGCGGGAAACTCGAACCCGTTGATAGTGCCGACCTTCCCAGTTTTAGTAACCAGTGCGGCGATTACGCCGGTGAGAAAGTTGGCATTGTGCTGATCGATGTCGATCCAACACAGATTGTCCGGTGTCGCAGCCAGCATTTCCTGCGACGCGTGATGGGGCGAAAGACATATCTGGGTGTCGGGGAAGTTCGTCGCCACCTCGAGTGCCGGATCCACCATGGCGCCGTGGGCGAAGATTAAGAAATCGAAGCCCTCCTCGGCGAAAGCAGAACCCTGCTGAACAAAAGCATCTGCCTCGTTGAGGAGTTCGACATGTGTGATCTCGATCAGCGGATTCGCTGCCGCCGCCAATTGGGCACCATCGTCCCACGCATTGGACCAGCTCAGATCGTCGGCGGTGCCAGGTGTGAACAGGGCCACTCTGAACGACTCCCCGGCCGGCGCCGCCGGCGCCGCCGGGGCAGCCGTCGTGGTCGCCGCAGCAGCGGTCGTGGTCGCCGCGGCAGCGGTCGTGGTCGCCGGGGCAGCGGTCGTGCCGTCGTCATCATCTCCGCATGCGGCGGCGATGAGTGCGAAGGTAAAGATTATGGCCAACGTTTTCAGCAAACGATTGTTTCTCATTTGTCCTCCATCGGGTTAGTGGGCCTTTCAGCCGTGTTGTAATGTATTAAAACTCAGGATCGGAATGCAAATAAACTCAGGCCCGGCCGGCGACCGCTCTCCGCCATGGGATTCCCACCGCCGCTGGGTATTGAGAACCCCTCGACAAAAGAACTGCCAATATCGTGACGACATAAGGCAGCGCCAACCAAACCTGATCGGGCACGCCGTCGAGGAAGTCCAACTGCCCAGCTATGAACTGCAACGCTTGGCTCAGCCCGAAGAGTGAGGCAGATGCGAGCACGAGGAACGGATTCCAGCGAGCTACCACCACCACCCCGAGTGCGATGAAACCGCGACCCGCGGTCATGCCGGGAACGAATCCGCCGGCCGACGACATGACCAACGCAGCTCCCCCGAAGGCGGCGAAGACATTACCCAAAATGACCGCAGGGTAGCGAAGTTGGTTGACGTTGAGCCCACCAGATTCAGCGGCATGAGGCCGCTCGCCAGCGGCTCGTGCATAAAGACCCCACCACGTCCGGTTGAGAAGGTAGTACACGAGGAACACGAGAATGAGGGTGATCCAGAACAGGATGTTCTGCCTATTGAGGACCTCGCCCACCTTTGGGATATCGCCGACCAGGGGCACGTGGAAAGGCGAAAGCGTTGGTCCGACCTGCCCACCGATGAAACGGTTGTGCAGGAGCCCGGTGAAACCGAGGGCAAAAATGTTGAACAGCAGGCCGGTCACGATCTGGTCAATGCCTCGCGCCACGTACAAGATCGCCAAAATAATGCCGGTGCCCACGCCGGCAGCCGAACCGAGGAGCAGGCCGAGCACCACACTGTCGAGTTTGATGCCGACGATCGCCGAGACCAATGCGCCGATCAACATCGAGCCCTCGATACCGACATTCAAAACGCCGCTTCGCTCGCTGATCGTCTCTCCGAGCGCAGCCAACAAGATCGGCACCATGAGCTGTATGCCGGTGACGAAGAACATGATGACGAGGGCTTCGGTGAGCACTTAATTCGTCACGTTCTGTGCGTAGCGGAAGCGGATGGCTCCGGTCACCATCAGCAGGATAACGAAAACGGCGACCAGGATGTCGCCGAGCGTAGGCGATATGTCCGCCGCGGCCTGCAAACTGTTGCTGCCGACCCGCAGCATCGCGAACAAGAACGCGGCCGGAATGATCAAAGGCGGGTTGAGCCGCGCCAGCAGTGCTACCGCGATTCCGAGGAATCCGAAGTTGGATGAGAAGTTGATGTCGAGATCGTCGAAAATTCCGGCAACTGCGACCGACCCGGCGAGCCCGGCGAACCCGCCGGCGATGAAGAACGTGATGATCGTGACCCGAGAGGTGCTCATCCCGGCGAGCCGCGCCGCGTTCGGGTTGGAACCGATCGCACGAATCGAGAACCCGAGCACCGTTCCCCTCATGAGCATCCACGCCAAACCGGCCGCCACGATTGCGATGATCACACTGATATCAACGTTGGCACTCTGCCAGATCTCGGGTAATTGGGCGTTGTCATGGATCGACACGGTCTTCTGACTGAAGGGGTCGGGCCACACGTCGGCGATGACGTAGTTGGCGATGAAGATCGCGATGAAACTCAACATGAGCGTGGTCACGATCTCGCTGGCCCCGAACCACGCCTTCAGAGCTCCGGCGATAAACCCCCAGAACCCTCCTCCGATGAACGAGCCGACGAGGATGACCGCGATGAACAGCGGTTTGGGGGTACCTTCGGGCAGGTTGATGCCGAGGCTCACGGCCACGATGGCGCCTGCGAACATCTGGCCCTCACCACCAATATTCCACAATCTCGAGGTGAAGGGCAGGGCCGCCGCCAGGCCGGTGAGCGCCAGGATGGACGCGATCATGAGGGTCTGGCCCAAGAACAGCTTTTTAGTCAGCGACCCTTCGACTATCGCCCTGCCGGCGTCCCACGGGTTGGCACCGATAGCGAGAATAAAAACCGCCACGATCACGAGGGTTATGAAGAGCGATAGGAGCGTGTTCATCGAGGTCGGAAGCTCTGAACTCGATGGAAGTTTCCACCAAGAACGCGTCGATTGCTCAATCTCGGTTGTGTCACTCAATCTGCGCGCTCCACCTCGTTCGTTGCTGTTCGGACATTAGTCGCTCGTTCGGTGCATCATGCAAATCTCAATGTGGATGCACTTTTTCAACGTCCTAGAAACGTCCTAGAAACGTCCTAGAAACGTCCTAGAAGTGAGCAGTGACTTTCAAGGGGACTGTTGCGCTGGGGGATCGGCTTGGTGTCGGGCGAGGGTGTCCGGATACGTGATCACCGTGCCCTGCCACCGCCATAGAATTGTTCCGCGTTCGCCGGCTACCGCAACGAACATCCCTACGTAGTTGAGGGAGCGAGTGTCCTCGTTGGTTGGTCCATCCAAGGATTACTGCTTGTGATGGTCAGTTCGTTCGTGCAAGCAACACTCGAGTTCCAGAGTCTTGTCGGCGGGTTCTTCAAGCGCCTCAAGACATTGTCTCTTTAGACCCTGGGTGGGTCGTCTACGACCCGTCGGCATTACGTGCGGGCGGTGCGTCCGACGGTGCCGCACGCGGTCGGGCCGGAGGTGGTTCTGGGTTGAAAAAGTAGAAAGGCCACCCGAAGGCGGCTGCAAATGCTGACTACAAGCCTTGTCTACCACACTTGAATTTTAGATGTCGGATCGTGCACAAGATTTCTGCAGATTTCTTCAGAGCACCTCCGGGATGGGGAGGTGAGGTGCGAACCTCAGAAATACGGGAGCAGGGCTGGTCCAGTCACTGGT
>Ga0302127_10002758_pt1 | contig 10617 bp, 8 predicted proteins | sample CB4_SCM_MG_FD_204452 | JGI IMG/M metagenome (GOLD analysis project Ga0302127, IMG submission 204452) | Marine microbial communities from Western Arctic Ocean, Canada - CB4_SCM | ecosystem: Environmental > Aquatic > Marine > Oceanic | place: Canada: Western Arctic Ocean | collected 2017-09-24
AACCCGATTCGGTGTATTCATTAGATACGTCGATTAATCGCAGCGTTGGTGACTGCGCATTCCCTGCACGGTTTAATAGTTTGAGATGACTAAATTTGCCCGACAGTGCGTTCTGCAAGCTTTCCAGGCAGGGGGTTGCGGAACCCAGCACAATACAGATATTTTCCTCTCTGGCTCGCATCACAGCAAGATCTCGTGCCGAGTACCTGAAGCCGTCCTGTTGTTTAAAGGATGTGTCATGTTCTTCGTCAACAACTATCAGTCCTGGATTTTCAAGGGGCGTAAATACTGCTGATCGGGTACCAATAACAATTCCGGCAGCTCCGCTTCTGGCAGCTCTCCACGAGTTGAGTTTTTCAGTATTAGTTAGATCTGAGTGGATAGCCACAACAGCGCAATCGAAACGGCTTTTGAATCGGTTTATGGTTTGCGGAGTTAGTCCAATCTCAGGTACCAGAATGAGTGTCTGTTTACCGACCCGTAACTGCTTCTCAATGACTTGCATATAAACTTCAGTCTTACCTGAACCGGTAATGCCATCGAGAAGAAAACAGCGGAATTGATCTAGGGCATTGGTAATTTTTTTAATTGCGGATTTCTGTTCAGCGTTTGCCTTGAGTTTGTTTGTATTGATTTTTTGCTTAAATTCGAAGGCTGTTAGTTTTTCAGACTGCAGCTGCACCTTTTTAACCAGGTTTTTATCAACGAGCTGATTCAGTAATTGGATACCGAATCCGGCAGACTTACATTGTGCAGTAGTTAATGGCTGTTTATCTCTTAATAACTCTAACAAGGATATTTGCTTGTAGGCTCGACCAAGGGAACTGGGTTCAATAGCCATTCCGCTTTCGGTTATTTGCCAACTATCGAAGATTGGATACAAAGGGGTATTTTGGCGGAGGCTGGCAGGCAAAGCAGCGGAAAAAACGGCGCCAATTGGGTGTTGATAATAATCGGCCGCCCATAAAAGAGAAGTTAACAGTGCCGTTTCGAAAAGCGGCTCATCATCGATGATATCTACTATTGCCCTTAGTTTCTTTGGTGCTACATCGGTTTTATCCGATGTTTTAACAAGCACCCCCACAATTTTCCGATTGCCAAACGGTACCAGAACTCTGATGCCAGGTCGTAACCGGCGCATCGCGAGCCCCTCAGACCCTGCCGGCAGTAGGTAGTCGAACAAGCTTCTCAATGGTGAGGGAACCGCTACACGAAGAATAAGTTGATTAGGAGCGGACATCGGGTTAGTGGGCTTCCGATAAATTAGTAAGTTTGGGAAAAGCTAGGATCGCAGCATGTTAAATTCAATCAGCTTGGCAAACAACCACATCTATCTCTCACTTTGTGAAATAATTGTGACTCCAATTATTGAGTGAGGACTAGTTTGATGATGGACGAACCAATTCCAACAGAGTTATTGGAAGCCCGGGTTGAGATTGATCGCATTGATAGAGAGCTGATCGCATTACTGGCAGAGCGATTTGCCCTGACTCACCAGGTTGGTAAAGTGAAAGCTGCAAGGAGTCTAAATGCGGTGGATCCTGCCAGAGAAACAATGAAACTCGAGGAAATCCGCGCACTTTGCGAGCAATACCAGCTGAATCCGCAATTGGGGAAAGCACTTTTCACGCAGATCATGGAAGATGTAGTGAAGAATCATCAGCTGCTGGCTGAGCAAGAATGATTGGACTCAATTTCTAACATCTCAGAATCAGGGCAAACCAATTAGCACTTGCGTCAGATATCTACTCTGATAGAATGCTCGCCCCTTACGCCAATTGGCCCGAATCGGGTTGGGGTGTGGTGCCAGGATTCAACGATAATCCAGGTGGCGACACCAATAAATAGGTAACGACATGAAACCAAATATTCACCCAAAATACGGTCCTGTAAAGGCGACATGCAGTTGCGGCAACGTAGTCGAGACGAAGTCAACTCTAAGCGAAGATATCTTAATTGAGGTGTGCTCCGAATGCCATCCGTTTTACACTGGTAAGCAAAAGATGTTGGACAGTGGCGGCCGGGTAGACCGATTTAAGAAGCGTTTCGGTAGCCGAAAAATCTAAGCTGTTCCTGATGACCAAAGCACAGCAATAGGCTGTGCTCCTCTAAAAAATCGTTTCAGTACGTACTTCGACTTCTTCTTCAGTCAGATCAGTGCCTGGCAACAGGTAGTCAGACACTTGTGGCGCATTCTCTGCACGGAAAAATTCAAATACCGTATTGTCTTCACCCGGCGTAGCAAGTTCCCCGGTGGACTTGTCAATTAGACGATCCACTAAACCATCCGGCCGCTTCATGGTATTCTCGGGTGCGTCAATCAGCGCCGCCCTCATATAATCGATCCAGATAGGGACTGCGACTGTCGCTCCCTGTTCCGCCTCACCGAGGGGCTTAGGTTGATCAAAACCAACGAAAACGGTTGTGGCGATGTCTCGATTAAATCCAGAAAACCACAGTTCCTGCGGCCCGTTTGTGGTGCCGGTCTTACCCATTAAATCACTGCGGCCCAAGTCGCGTTGGACGCGGTTACCGCTGCCTTCTTCTACCACCGAGCGCAACATTGAGTTAAGTATGAATGCAATTCTGGGGTCGATGATCTGCGGTGCCGCGTGAATGTTTGCGGCTACATCGCTACCCGCATCGGTGCAGTTCTCACATACCGTAAGAGGGTTCGAGAGATAGACCACCCCATCGGCGAGGCTGGAAACTTGATTAATAAACCAAGGCTCCACCTTATAACCTCCATTGGCGATGATTGCATAGGCGGTGACCAATTGCACAGGTTGTACATCCTGGCTACCCAGCGCTACTGTTAAGTCGTTGTGGGGAAAACTCTCAGATTGAAAACCGAATTTGGAAGCAAACGGTAATACTTTATCAGAACCAACTTGGTCGTAGAGACGCACTGTTGGGACGTTCCGAGACTCCTTTAAAGCAAATCGCAGGGTGATCGGGCCGAGGAAATTGTTTTCGTAGTTGTTAGGCCGATAATCTCCACGTGTAATTGGTGCATCGTTAATGGTGCTGGCGGCAGAATAACCGTTCTCTAGTGCAGCGCCGTAGACAAAGGGTTTGAAATTTGAGCCTGGAGGCCTTGCTGTAAGCACCCTATTTACCTGACTGCGTTGAAAGTCGTAGCCTCCAATCAGTGCCAATATTTTACCGTTGTCTGGAGACATGGAAACCAGCGCTCCTTGGATGTCTGGCACTTGACCCAGCGACCAACCGGCGTCATTTGACTTGACTCGAATCAGGTCGCCCAGTTGTACGATGTCAGATGCTTCTTGCGGTGGCGGCCAGGCTTCATTTTGATCTATATAGGGTCTGGCCCAGCTCAGACCCTCCCAGGGCACTTCAATAATATCTCCTGATTTAAGCAAGGCTTTTATGCTTCGCGTCTCGACTTCAACCACAATGGCCGGCTGTTGGTTGCCATAAATTGGGACAGTTTGTAGTTGTTCCAGCCAGTTTAAATTTGGGTCGAATCCACGGGCAGGATAGTTTGTATCCGGGCCGCGGTAGCCATGGCGTTTGTCATAGTAATTTTCCAGGCCATTAATCAACGCCTGATTGCTTGCCAATTGCTTTGCACTGTCAATCGTGGTGATGACCTCAAAGCCCTGGGTGTATGCATCTTCCCCAAAGTCACTATAGAGCTGCTGTCTAACCATCTCAGCAACATAGGATGCGGGGATTTCAATATTGCGATTGTGGCGACTAGCGGTGACGGGGGCATTAATTGCTTCGTCCAGCAAAGCTTGGCTAATCATGCCTTCTTTAAACATGTTCAGCAGTCTTGTTTCACGGCGCTCAACGGCCCGCCCAGGATTGCTTAATGGGTTGCAGGTAGAAGGGCAAGGTAACAGGGAGATCATCATTGCAGCCTCGGCGAGGCTCAATTCATTTGCCGGCTTACCGTAATAGACGAACGCAGCAGCACCAATGCCGTCGGCGCCCGCGCCAAAATAAATGGTATTTAGATACAGTGCGAGAACCTCTTCTTTGCTTAGCTCTCGTTGTATTTGCAATGCAAACGGTATTTCCTTGAATTTACGCAAATAAACATTGTCACTATCGAAGGATATGTTGTTTGCCAGTTGCATGGTGATAGTGCTGCCGCCACCGAGGTTTACGCCACGGATAAAACCATAGAAACCCCTGAATAAAGCCTGGATATCAACGCCGGGGTGGGAGTAAAAGCGCACATCCTCAGTCGCGATGAGCGCATTGATCAGCACATTGGGTATTTCTTCAAAATTTACCGGGTTTCTGCGATTGCCAATTTCATCTATGAGTTTGTTATCTGCTGTGTAAATTCGCAAAGGAGTTTCAAGCTGCACGTTTTTGTAGGTTTCAGCAGAAGGAAGTAGTGGAGCCAGGTACAAATAGGCCGCAGCCGCCACCATACAGGCGCCCATTAGAATGATAGTCCCCAATAGGCCTGTCCATTTCAGATAATTGTGGTAAATTTTAGCCACTTAACAAACCGCTTATTTGGGTTAAAACTATAACCTTGTTTACAATGTACTGTATCCATAACCGATTATATAATCGGGATACACATTAACTAGTATTAAATTGACTAGGAAAAAAGGAATTATTATACACCTGAACCATAATAGTAAGCGGATAGTAAAGAAACAACTGACAGCTAAACCTTCCGGCACCAACTGATTAGTGATTATTAAAGATTATTGTCATAAAATGTAATTATATCAATGGGTTAAAATGTTGAATAAGCATGAATAGAGGATTAGACTGACCGCCCCGCTTGGATTTGTTGGCGGCGGTGCTGCTACCACTGGAATACTTTCCTCTCGTGGCTCGGCAACTGTTGACGCAAGAACCAATATTATCATTGTGCGGGACACCGAGGAGAAACAGGCAGAAGTCAGAGCGGTGTTGGCAATGTTTGATATATCCGTTCGTCAGGTGTTTATTGAAGCGAGGGTTGTCAATGTATCCACCGATTTTGGGCGGGGACTTGGTAAACGGTGAAACTTTCGTACTTGGGGGTGTCTTCAGGGAAGAGTCCACTATTGCAGAAACTAAAATATCCCGCACTGGGGGATGTGCCTTATCTGGGTCGTCTTTTTAAACGGACTGAGAATCAAAGTCGGCGCACCGAACTCTTAATATTCATCATGCCTAAAATAATCGCTGAAATTAGTATCCGATAATTCAAATCAAATGCTGGCGGCAAGATAACTCATTGAGTACTTCTTGCCGCCGGTAGGCTCTCCCCCTATTGAATAATGCTTATGGCTGATACCGTGAAGGAAGCGCTATTCGTTCAAACTAGTAAAAAGAGTACAATGGCCCTCAGTGAATTGGCTTTCAGGCTTCTGGATAAAGATTATGGAAAATGTATTTCTGGTTGGCCCCATGGGGGTGGGTAAGACCACGGTGGGGAAAGTGCTCGCGGCTCAGCTCGAGTTGGAATTTTACGATTCGGATCGTGAAATTGAAGAAGCTACGGGCGCAGATATACCCTGGATATTCGACGTCGAAGGCGAGGCAGGCTTTAGGCTCAGAGAAATCCGTATGATTGATCAGTTATCTGTCAAGAAAAATATAGTGCTTGCTACGGGCGGTGGCGCAGTATTGGCGCAAGAAAATCGGAACTGGTTGAAAGCGAGGGGAATAGTTGTTTATTTGAGGGCTACCCTGATTCAGCAATTAGAACGCACTAGCCGTGACAAGGGTCGGCCATTACTACAAACTCCAGACCCGGTTAAAAAAATCAAGGAAATAATGAATATTAGAGAGCCACTTTATTTGGATGTTGCTGACATTGTCGTGGATACAAGTCGCAATCCAAGATCAGTGGGTAAAGAGGTTTGCAAGCAAATTAAAAATTACTTGTCAGAATAATTGGTTTGGATATTAAAGCATTATGTTAACTGTAAATGTAGAATTAGCTGATCGCAGATATCCGATTTTTATCGGCGAAAACCTGTTGGGAAATTCAGAACTGTTATTGCCTTTTCTTGATAAGAGGAGAGTGCTGATTGTAACCAACGATGTAGTGGCTCCACTATATCTTGAAAAAGTGAAGTCTACACTGCGTTCTATCGACTGCGAGGAATTGGTTATAGCTGACGGTGAACAACACAAAAATTTGGACATGGCAGTTAAAATATACGACAAACTACTAGCAGGAAAATATGATCGGTCTTCGACATTGATTGCTCTGGGTGGTGGAGTGGTTGGCGATATTACTGGGTTTGTTGCTGCTACTTACCAGCGCGGAATTAATTTTATTCAGATCCCGACTACGTTATTGGCGCAGGTCGATTCGTCGGTTGGTGGTAAAACTGGGGTAAACCATCCTCAGGGTAAGAATATGATAGGGGCCTTTCACCAGCCGCAATGTGTCCTGATTGACACGACTGTTTTGAATACTTTGCCCGAGCGCGAGGTGAAGGCTGGGCTGGCAGAAGTTGTTAAGTACGGTCTAATCAATGTAGCAGGATTTTTCGACTGGTTGGAACAGCATACCGATGAGATATTGAAGTTGGATCCTGAACGGATATCCTATGTGGTAAAAGTCTGCTGTGAACAAAAGGCAGCCATTGTGGCTAAGGACGAGCAAGAAGGTGGCGTGCGTGCCTTGTTAAATTTTGGACACACTTTTGGACATGCTATCGAAACTGCCATGGGTTATGGCAACTGGCTGCACGGCGAGGCGGTGGCGACGGGAATGGTAATGGCTGCCGACTTGTCTATGCGGATGGGGTGTCTGGACCAAAGTAAGGCCTTTCGGATAAAATCCACACTGGCAAAATTTGGTATGCCGGTGGAGCCACCTGCTACTATTTCTGCCCAGGAATATATCGACCTCATGTCATCTGACAAAAAAGCCAAGCGAGGTAAGATTCGTTTCGTTGTGTTAAATACAATAGGTGAGGCGGTACTCAAGGACGATATTGATATGGAGCTGCTAAAGCAAACACTTGAAGCTCAGGATCGACTTTGTCTTTGAGATTTAATGTAGTCAAGGTGTGAAGCGTCGCACACCGAAGAGTATTTGATCATTATGAATGATTACAGTTTATGAATCAGCGAATAATAGGTGAATATGTGGAATTGAAGAATGATCGCTTTTTAAGAGCGCTTCAGGGGCAGGATGTAGATGTAACGCCGGTCTGGATGATGCGACAGGCAGGGCGTTATTTGCCCGAATATCGCAATACAAGAAAACAAGCTGGTGATTTTATTAGCCTGTGCCAGAACCCCCAACTGGCTTGTGAGGTGGCGCTGCAACCGCTGCGTCGGTATGCTTTTGATGCGGCTATTTTATTCTCCGATATTTTAACAATTCCCGATGCCATGGGGCAGGGTCTTTACTTCTCCGAAGGTGAGGGACCGAAATTTAAAAAGGTAATACGCAGTGAACAAGACGTGGACAAATTGCCGGATATCAAGGTGGCTGATGACTTGTCCTATGTGACAGACGCTGTATCGCTAATACGCAAGGAGCTTAATGGGTCGGTACCACTTATTGGTTTTTCCGGCAGCCCGTGGACTCTCGCCACCTACATGATTGAAGGTGGAGGCTCCAAGGATTTTAGGATTGCCAAGCAGTTTCTCTATGATAATCCCGAGGCAATGCATCAGCTGTTAGCCAAGCTGGCCAAGGTGGTTACAGACTATCTCAATGCTCAAATTGATGCAGGTGCACAAGCCGTGCAGATTTTCGATACCTGGGGCGGCATACTGACTAGTGCGGCCTATGTGGAATTTTCTCTCTTCTATATGAATCAAATTATTGCCGGTCTGATCCGAGAAAATGAATCTAGGGCAGTCCCGGTTATACTTTTCACCAAGAATGGGGGGCAATGGTTAGAAACTATAGCTGAATCTGGATGCGATACCGTGGGGTTGGATTGGACTACGGATATAGGTCAAGCGCGTCAAAGAATCGGCAATAAGGTCGCATTACAGGGAAACATGGACCCTTCCATTTTATACGCCTCGCCTAATACCATTCGAAACGAAGTCGCTAATATACTGGGGAGTTTTGGCAGTGGTAGCGGACATGTCTTTAATTTGGGCCATGGCATTACCCCGGAAGTCGATCCCGATCATGTAAGCGCATTTGTTGAGGCTGTTCATGAGCTCTCCGGACCATACCATAGCACCTGATTGCCTAGTTATAGTTGCCCTGGGCTCGAACCTAGCTTCCAGCCACGGTTCTTCTCAAACTACTGTCTTGCAGGCGTTTGCGAAGTTGCAGTTACTAGTGAAATTGCCCATTGTCCGTTCTTCGTTGTGGCGAACCACGCCCTCGGAGTGTAAAGCAGGAACCCCGGATTTCGTCAATGCAGTGGCTGCGCTGCACATGCCCAATGGGGCCGATCCACATTCGTTGCTTGATGCATTGCTGATCATTGAGAATGAGTTCGGACGGGTACGAAATTCTATTTGTGGCAATTCAAGGACTCTTGATCTGGATTTGATTTGCTTCGGGGACCAGATAATAAAGACTGAACGACTCACTCTTCCCCATCCTAGGGCGTATACCAGGGGCTTCGTACTAAAGCCCCTGGTTGAGATCCAACCGAATTTGCGCCTGCCAGGCCAATCTCTTACAGTTTGTGAGCTGGAAATGCGCCTCGCTGAGCAGGGATTAATTAGCCTGTTAGAAACCTAGGCTATTGAATAATATTGCAATAATAGCAAGCTGTGGTCGCTGAAGGGGGGGGTATGGGTACAAAGGGCTTTTGGGGTTCAAAAAATGATACAAATCCCTCCTATTTGACTGGCTATAATGGTATGCTGTGAGAGTTGTTTGATGAGTGTAATCAGAGAAAGAAAATGAGGCAAGATTTACCGACACTGATACGAGTTCTGCTTGTTGGCGCATTGCTGCCAACCTCTGGCGTGTTTGCCCAGGATTTTTCTCTCAGCTCACAACTCGATCAATCCAGCGCAAACTTCAAAACTGCGCCTGCTTCTCTGCTAAATGAGAATAACTCTGTGCTGAACATTCAGAGGAATGTGGAGGCGAAAGACTTTCAGGGTGCACTGGTAAATGACGCGCTCAATTACAATATCGGCTTGCAGTTAACGCCGTTGAAGGGACTGAATGTTCGGGCAGATGCCTGGCGTTTCAAAGTCAACGAAGCACCAGTAAATAGTCTTGTTGGGAACCAATCTGGCTGGACATCGGGCTCACCAAAGTTATATATCGAAGACTCAGTTGTTAATGAGTTTAATATCGATGACCCTTTGCTTGGTTCAAATAGAGAGTCAAATGGCTTCGACCTTGGCGTATCGTATGTTTGGGATAGCAACAGGTTTGGTCAGTTCACATTAAGCACAAAAAGCACCTATGTGCAGAATTTTGAGAGTAACGGCAGTCTACTGGACCTGGTTTCTCCGGATATAAACATCGGAATTGACAGAATAGTAAGTTCGAAATTACAGAACAGCCTTATGTTGAACTGGCAAGTTGGCAATCACAGCGCAAGTGCCATCACAAATTATTTTGACTCATTCAAAGATCTAAGCGAAATCGACATAGCCGAGATAAATGATTTGGTAGACAACATAACCACCGTCGATCTGCAGTATGGCTATAGCGTTGAGACAGGATCCAACGATCGCGCAATTATTTCATTTGGCATCAAAAATATTTTTGATGAAAAAACCAATCAGCTTATTAATACCAATACTCAAATCCTTGACCAAAATGGCCGGGTAGCCTACGGGTCAATTAAGTACCAATTTTAATTCAAGCGATAACCACTCTCCCGCTAACTCCGAATAGAAAATCCGACAGTGCGCTGTCGAGGTTAACTTATAATCCTGCACAGATTACTTTCCGTGTTTCAGCCAACACTAAGAAAATTCCTTAGTCTGTAAGTGGGGTGCGGGCAATAACTCAAACATCTGTGGTTTTTATGCCGGCGCTTTGCAACAGCTTTGCCACACTCGACACAATTGTTGTTGTGGTAACAATATCACCGATGGTAGTAGCTGATTTCACTACTTGAAAATTTGCCTCAAGACTTACCGAAAATGAGTTTCTCAGGTTCTTGTATCGTGCAACCTTACTCAATTCAGACTGTGGTGCTGTATCAAGAGCCTTGATGACATAATTAAAGGAAACAGGCACTCTGCATTCGTCTGAAATTATTTTGGCAATCTCAGCCGCCTGATTAAAGGCGCGTTTTTATAGTCTATTTTTGTGAAGCGGCATCGGAATTCAAATATCCGGTATTTCGCTCATGGAATAATGGAGCTGAAACTCTTTCGCCAATAGCAGCGAAAGTACTCTACCTACTGCAAAGCCCTCATCAAACTTATATAATCTTAGTAGATTGCTGATAGGTGACTGGTAACGGAACAGTGCTTTGCAATGTCTAAAAGGAGGGGAATTCTAAGGCATTTAGCGCAGCTTGAGTTTTTCAGTTTTGAGCTTCCACTTCGTTGAAGCACTTTATACAATAGTTATCTATTTTCGGTAATTCATTCCTGCAATTCTCACAAAGGGAAAAATTATGTCGCAATGAACTTTTACATAACACACAATTACAATGCAAAAGGGATTCTATAAATTTACGCATAGGTTTATTGGAACTAGTTAGTGGTGTCAGTGTGCTGACC